>Ga0081519_100034_pt1 | contig 31507 bp, 28 predicted proteins | sample ConSprmetagenome_FD_70987 | JGI IMG/M metagenome (GOLD analysis project Ga0081519, IMG submission 70987) | Hot spring microbial streamer communities from Conch Spring, Yellowstone National Park, USA - C T=80-84 v2 (version 2) | ecosystem: Environmental > Aquatic > Thermal springs > Hot (42-90C) ...
ATAATAGATGTTGATTATAAAAATTGGCTGGGGGAGGAGGACTCGAACCTCCACTAGTGGATCCAGAGTCCACCGTCCTGCCAATTAGACGATCCCCCAACTGTCTAAGATTTATTATAAAGATTTTTTGAATTTCGTCAAGGGGAAACCCGCACCTCCCTGCTTGCGAAAATTCTACTCTTGGCTTAGAATTGACAAGGAGGGGAAGATGCCCGGACCTAATAAAAAAGGCTATTTCGGAAAGTTTGGCGGTCGTTTTGTTCCAGAGACCTTAATGCCTTTGCTGTGTGAACTTTCAGATTTCTATGCTAAGGTCAAAAGGGATAGGAGCTTTTGGCAGGAATGGAAAAGCCTTCTTCAAGAGTATGCAGGGCGACCCACTCCTCTATATTACGCCAAAAACCTCTCCGAATACCTTGGCGGGCACATAAAGGTTTACCTTAAGCGGGAAGACCTTCTTCACACGGGTGCCCACAAACTAAACAACACCCTGGGGCAGGTTCTCCTTGCTAAAAGGATGGGAAAAACTCGGGTCATTGCGGAAACTGGTGCTGGTCAGCATGGAGTGGCTACAGCCACGGCTTGCGCCCTCCTTGGGCTTGAGTGCGTTGTTTACATGGGAGCAAAGGATGTAGAAAGGCAGGCTCTAAATGTCTTCCGCATGAACCTTCTTGGAGCTAAGGTGATCCCTGTTGAGTCTGGTACGCAAACCCTAAAAGATGCCATAAACGAAGCCCTAAGGGATTGGGTTACCAATGTGAAGAACACTTTCTATGTCATTGGTTCTGTGGTTGGACCTCATCCCTATCCCATGATGGTTCGAGATTTTCAGTCAATCATCGGGCAGGAGACGAAGGCTCAGCTATTAAGGAGAGAGGGAAGGCTTCCAGACTATGTGATCGCTTGTGTAGGCGGTGGCTCAAACGCGATGGGCATATTCTATCCCTTTGCCAAATACAAAGAGGTCCGGCTCATAGGGGTTGAAGCGGCAGGGCATGGCTTAGAGACTGATAAACATTCAGCCACATTAACAAAAGGTGAGCCCGGCATCCTTCATGGCATGTTGACCTATCTTCTTCAGGATAAAGTAGGGCAGATAAAAGGAGCTCATTCCATCGCCCCTGGGCTTGACTATCCAGGAGTTGGACCTGAGCATAGCTACTTTAAAGAAACAGGTAAAGCCTTTTACACGGCAGTCGATGATAGGTCTGCCTTAATGGCCTTCCAAGTGCTATCAGAGGTTGAAGGCATAATCCCAGCTTTAGAGTCTGCCCATGCTATTGCTTACCTTATTGAACAGGCAAAGAACTTCCCTAAAGGGTCAATAATAGTAGTCAACCTCTCAGGAAGAGGAGACAAAGATGTCCCAAGCGTTAAAGCCTACCTTGAAGAAAAACCAGAGCTAAAGGTAAAGGTCCGTCCCAATGCTTAAAGGGAAAGACAAAATCAAAAAGGCTATCTTAGCTCAAAAGTCTAAAGGAGAAGTTCCGCTGATCCCTTATATTACCGCTTTTGACCCAGACAAGGAGACTACTAAACGAATACTTCTTGAGATGGCAGAGGTTGAGCCTTGCTGTGTTGAGCTTGGCTTTCCCTTTTCAGACCCAGTAGCAGACGGTCCAACCATTCAAAAAGCTATGATTAGAGCTTTAAAGAATGCTCCAACCCTCGACGAATACTTTGAGCTCGTAGCTGAAGTTCGGTCTCAAGGCTTTCAAATCCCAATTCTTTTGATGACCTACTACAACATCCTTTACCGCTATGGATTAAAAAGGGTTGTTGAAGAAGCCCTTTCCTCTGGAGTTGATGGTTTTATCGTGCCAGACCTTCCTCTTGAGGAGATAGCCCCTTTTAAAAAGGAGCTTAAAGGCTCTTCCCTTGCGTTAGTCTTGCTTTGTGCGCCCACCACTCCTGAAGACCGCATTAAACGAATATCTAAAGCTACCTCAGGCTTTCTCTACTATGTTTCATTGACAGGAATTACTGGAGCCCGGGACCGTTTGCCTGAGGACATCCGTCAAAGACTTATCCTGGTAAAGAAGCTATCTTCTCAGCCTGTAGCGGTTGGCTTTGGCATCTCAAAGCCTGAGCATGTTGAGCTCCTTTCCCCTTATGCCGATGCTTTAGTGGTTGGAAGCGCCCTTATTCACCTCATAGAACAGGACGCAAAATCCTCCCCCAAAGCCATTAAAAACTTCTTACGCACCCTTAAAGGCTCTCAATGACCCAAAGAGTTATAAAGGTTCGCACAAAGCCCTCATATGAGATAATCATAAAACCAGGGCTTCTTTCTGAGATACCCGAAGACCTAAAAGCTAACTTTTCCTTTGGCAAAGTAGCTATAATCACCGATTCTAATGTGGAAAAACTCTACGGGGAGACTTTGCTTAACCTCTTTCAAAGCTCGGGTATTTCAGCCAAGCTTTTTCCCTTTTCTGCTGGTGAGCAATCGAAAAACATGGACACGGTGGTCCTACTCTCAAGACAGCTTATTAGGGCTAACTTTGACAGGAAGGACCTTATCCTTGCCCTTGGTGGGGGTGTGGTAGGGGATGTAGCAGGCTTTCTTGCGAGCATCTATCTTCGCGGGATACCTTTTGTTCAGGTGCCAACGAGCTTGCTTGCCCAGGTTGATTCCTCAATAGGTGGAAAAACCGGGGTTGATCTTCCTGAAGGAAAAAACCTCCTTGGCACCTTCTATCAGCCGGCTCGCGTCTACATAGACCCTGAGGTCTTAAAAACCTTGCCGGAGGTCTATCTGAGAGACGGCTTAGCTGAAGTGATAAAGTATGCCTGCACCTTAAAGCCAAAGCTTTTTAGCTTCCTAGAAAAAAACCACCATGCGGTCCTCTCCCTTAAAGATAAAGCCCTCCTTCGGATAATCTATGATAGCTGTCAAGCAAAGGCACAAGTTGTTTCCAAGGATGAAAAGGAAAGCGGTTTGAGGCGGGTTTTAAACTTTGGACACACCCTTGGGCATGCCCTTGAAGCCTATGCTGATTATAAGCTTCAGCATGGTTTCTGCGTAGCTGTGGGAATGGTCTTTGCCTGCAGGATCTCAGAAAAGCTGAAGCTTGCACAAATGGGACTTACCGAAAGGGTAGAAAGACTTTTAAAGCTTTATCGATTGCCAACAAGGATTTCGGAGCTTGGCTTAAAGGTAGATAGAACCGATATCCCCAAGATCCTAAGCTACTTTGGTCGGGACAAGAAGGTCTGGAAAGGAAAGCTTACCCTGGTGCTTTTAAAAAACCTTGGCGATTTCATCTTCTACGAGGTCTCAGAAACTAAAACCCTAGAAAGTGTTCTTGAAGAACTGCTCTAACCTCTAATCAAGCTCTCCTTTCTTCCTCAATTCATTGACAAAATCAATAAATCGTTCTATAAATAAAGCATGTTTGATTGGAGAAAACTTCAGGTCTTTCTAAAGGTTTACGAAACAAAAAGTTTTTCTCAGGCGGCAAAGGAGCTTTTTCTTTCTCAGCCTACGGTAACGATTCACATTAAGGAGCTTGAAGAACAACTTGGAGTTAATTTGTTTGAAAGAACAACAAGGAATGTTGTCCCAACAAAGGCTGGGCACATTCTTTATCAATATGGTGTCAAACTTTGGCAGCTTTGGTCAGGTTTAGAAAAGGAGCTTTTATCTCACAAGGACCCCGAAAGCGGACGTGTGGATGTTGGAGCAAGCACCATCCCCGGAGAGACCATTCTGCCTCAACTTATCAAAGACTTTAAATTCCTTTATCCAAAGGTCCAGGTTTATTTAAAAATTACCGATACCCAGGATGTCGTCGAGAAAGTAGCGAATGGAGAGTTCGAATTAGGTATAGTGGGAGCCGAAATTCCTCATAAAAATCTCATCTTTATTGAGTGCTGTGAGGATGAAATCGTTCTTATCGCGCCCAAACATTTTGAAAAAACAGAAATATCGCTTGCTGAGTTGACCCAAATACCTTTGATAGCTAGAGAACCTGGCTCAGGCACCTGGAAAACTGCTTTGGATAGGCTAAAGGAGAAAGGGATTTATCCCTCAGAACTAAACATCGTGGCGGAAATGAGCTCAACCTCTGCAGTCAAAAGTGGGGTCAAAGTGGGCATCGGATTGGGTTTTGTCTCTAAACGCGCTATCGACCTTGAACTTGCTTTAGGCCTAATTAAAATCGTCCAGATAAAGGATTTCGAAATAAAAAGGCAATTCTATATAGTTCATCTTAAAAAAAAGCGCTTTTCCCCACCTTCAGAAATATTTTACAACTTTTTATTGGAAAGCCTAGTTAAAAGGGTTTGATTTTTTTCACCGAAGGAGTTGTTTTTTTCTTTTGGACAAGCTTTTCCCCAAAAAGTACACTCTTTAACCATTTAAACCCGAACTGAAGCAGTGCTAGGTCATCTTCCTTAATCTTTTTTAAAGTTTCCTCATCAACCTCAAAAATTTCGAGAAATTTAGAGTTGAAAATAAAATCTCTAAAGCGATCAGGGTTAGTGCTCACCATAAAGAAGAGTTCTATACTCTTTTCTGGAACTTCAATCGGTCCGAAAGACGCCTTCCTCATGATGATTTCAGCCCATTCCACGATAGGCTCTTCAGCCTCCGGTATCCCTTGAGATTGTCTGTATTCCTCAACAGTCATTTCTTTTCCGCTTTCAAGCCCTTGGCAAAACCCTTCTTGCACCAAATAATAAAAATCTTCGGTTCTTCTTTCATCGCGATTCCTAAAAAGCCCAAACCCAAGAGGATAATACCTACAAGCTAAGGGACGAACAGGATAGATGGTGCATCCACCTTCTTCAAGGAAAGGGCAAGTTTTTTCGGCATCATCCCTCATTTTGAGCCTAGCTATGGGAAGTTCAGCTTTTGGCAGTAAAAAAGGCTCTGTGTAAAGTATTAAAAATTCATCGGTTGTAAGCCTCAAAAAATCACGTATGCGAATTATATCGTATGGCGTAAGGGGAAGGTATAAATCAGAACAACAGAGCTTAAAACATGGAACATTTGGCTCGCAATGGAAACGTATTCTAGATTCTCCAGTAAGCCTGATAGGTTGAATTATCTTATCCAAACCTCTTAAAGGAACTATTGGCTCCATGAACTTACCCCTGTTAAGTTTTTGTTTGAATTAGGATAGATGATAAATTACTTTTGTCAAGCAGGGATAGAAAATAAGTGTCCTCAGAACTCAACTTTCGAGGCGTGTTATGCTTTTTTTCCTTTTATTAGTGGTGACAGTGGTGACAGTGTAATTAGTGCTTAAGAATATCCCCCTCGGGAAAATCCCGAGGGGTAAAGAGATGGATTAACAACCCTCTACTTTTTTCTTCTTAGGCTTTTCTTCTTTCTTTGTGGCGTTTTCAGTAGCGTTGTCCTTCTTAGGACAACCACCCTTCTTCTCTCCTGCTGCTACTGCAAACCCAACGCTACCAAAAGCAAAGGTCAAACCAACTAAAAGGGCTATGAGCTTCTTCATGGTTCCACCTCCTTTGAGTTTTTATTTTTTAACTGCAGCAAAAGCCTGCTTAATTTCTTCGTCAGTATTCTTCTTGTGGAGAGCCTTCGTACGAGACTTGTTCCTTAAGAAATCAACGAGCTCGTCAGCGGACTTAACCCCAGTCTTCTTGATTAACTCGGCAACCTTGTCCATGCTCTTGTGACACTTTACGCAGCCCTCTACCGCAAATACTGCTGAGCTTGAAAGGATAAATCCGAGTATTGCTGCTAAACTCACTACCTTCTTCATAACCCTCCTCCTTTTGTATCAATTTTATATTATATGTTTAAATTTTATTTGGAGCTTATCTCTTGTCAAGCCCCAAAAATATTATTCAAAAGCCATGCCAATTTAAAAGACCCTATACTCTTTGTAAACCTGTGAGCCTCTGACAAAATTGTAATTTTTTAAAAGGACTTTGCTTACAATTTTGTCAGAGATTCATATTTTTTAAATATTCTGAAAGCCGCTCTTTTTTCCCCTTTAAACCGAACTTCTTGCGCAGGCGTTTTCGGTAAAAATCAACGGCACTTTTACTTAGACCAAGGACCTTGGCAATCTCCTCCGAAGATTTCCCCTCTTTCACCAAAAGAGCAACCTGAGCTTCCCGTAGGCTTAACCCTGATAACGGATGATACTTCTTTCCTTCTTCAAAAAGCGCCTCTCTAACTTCCCTTTCCAGGTCTAAAAGAGTGTTCTTTAACTCCGAAGGAAGATAGGGCATTATCAAACGGAAAAAGGGTATGATCTTATTTTCTAAAAGGGCATAAAATTTGAACTCCTTACTTAAATTTTCGCTCGTTGAAACCTCTTTCTTTTCTGTCCCTTGGGCTAACCCTGACATAATTGAATAGTCTTTTGGCATCTCCTGATGAACGACTGCTATTAGCCTGGGTTTTGTTGGTAAAGGAAAAATGGTTAAAAGATAAAGTTGAAGGACGCCCTCTATGTTTAAAGAATATTGCATAGAAAAAAATTCCCTTCTTTTGTCTAAGACCTCCTTCAACCCCTCTAACACTTTTCGAGCGGACTCATCTCCGTCATCTTTAGCCCTTTCGCATAGCTCTAAGTAGTTGTATCCGATGGTGTCTGGTCTGAAGAAAAGACCAGACTTTAACCCTTTATCGATCCAGGCTCGGTTAACTTGAATGATTGTTCCCTTTTCATCGAGAAGGGCAATAAGACCAGGAAAGGCTTGAAAAAAAGCTTTACCTATAGCGAACCTATCTTTTTGCTTCTTTGGAGAATTAACTCCCTTCTTTGGCATTTTGCTTAGAAGTATTCTCCGTAGGTTATGGAACTAAGCTTATACAGAAGGTAATGCGAGATTTCTGCTACTACAGAATGCATCAATCTTTCCATTGCTTCCTCCGAATAATAAGCTACATGGGGCGTAAGGATAAAGTTAGGATAACGGAAAAGATAAAGGGTTTGAAGAGCTTTGGTTAAGACCTCTGGAGGACAGACTTCCTTTAGGAAGCTTCCTTCGGTTAAAACCTTCTCGCCTTCGAAAACATCTAAAGCAACACCTCCCTTAAGCTTTCCGTTTGCTAAAGCCCAGAGCAAAGCTGAGGTATCAACCACCGGACCTCGGGCAATGTTTATAAGCATCGCCTTATCTTTGACAAGTTTGATGTTTTCTAAGTTTATTAAATGCTTAGTCTCTTCGGTTAAAGGGACAGCAACGAAGATCACATCAGAAGAGGCTAAAAGTTGATCCAGGCTAACATACTTTACTTTGTATAATTCTTCAAGCTTTTTATTGGGATTTAAATCGTAGGCGAGGACTTCCATTCCTATTCCAAAAGCTATTCGGCAGATGTGCGAACCAATGTTTCCCGTTCCGATAACACCAGCAACCTTACCAAAGAGGTCAAAACCCATCAACCCCTCCCGAGAAAAATCAAAATCTTTCATTTTGGAAATAGCTGTCTTAAGCCTTCTTGCCAAGGCAAACATAAGGGCAATAGCGTGCTCAGCCACAGTAACGCTTGCATAAACCGGCACATTAGCAACCTCTATACCCCTTCTCTTGCAAGCTAAAATATCTATATGGTCCATTCCGGTTGTTCGCGTTATCACAAACTTAAGGTTTTTCATTTGGTCAAGCACCTCTTCATCTACCACAGAATTCAAATAAATAACCGCAATTTCCGTGTCGCCATGCTCCCTACAAGTTTCTTTGTTTAGAGTATAAGAGACAAATTTAACCTCAAAATCTTGAAACCTTTCCCCAAGCTTCTCTTTTAGCCTACGTAGGTACTCCTCCTTTTCCCAATCCTTCGCTTCAAAAAAGGTGATCACCCGGCTCATGATCTACCCCCCGTTATTTATGGTTGCAAATACTTCTGTTTGTCCTTTGGGACCCACCATCTTTCAAGGTTGTAAGCTATGCCGATCGCTGAAGGAGAAACCCCTAGGAAGCGGTGATGAATGGCCTCAAGGCTGTAGGGGATGTAGAGAAAGGTATAAGGCTGGTCTTCAGCCAAGATCTCCTGCACCCTGTAGTAGATCCTCTTTCGTTTCTCCTTGTCCAAGGTGTATCTTCCTTCTTCGAGCAACCGGTCAAGCTCTTCGTTTTTATAAGAGATAAAATTTAACCCTGGAGGGTTTATCTTGCTTGAATGGAAGATGTCGTAGAGGTCTGGGTCAAGCCCAGTTGTCCAACCAAGGATAACTGCCTGAAACCTCCTCTTGTCGATAAACTGATGGATGAGCGTTGTCCATTCAACCACCCTTATGTTTACCCTTATCCCAATTTTGCTTAGCTCCTGCTGAACGATCTGAGCGGCAAGAAGCCTTGAAAGGTTCCCATGGTTGACAAGCAGAGTAAACTCAAAGGGCTTCCCATCTTTATAGAGCCATCCATCCTTACCCTTAACAAAGCCAGCCTCTTGCAATAGGCTTAAAGCCTTATTTGGGTCGTAGGGGCAGGTTTTTTCAATCTCTGGATTGTAAAACCAAGCATCTGGCTTATAGGGTCCGTAAGCTGGTATACCTTGCCCAAGGAGGGCACCTTCAACCACCTTCTTTTTATCTATGGCGTAGCATAGGGCAAGCCTAACCCTTTTGTCAGCAAAAAGAGGGTCCTTAAGATTGTATCCGATGTAAGTATAACTAAAGGAAAGGTATTTGTAGACCTGAAACCGTTCTTTCAGTTCCCTATCCCTTTCTATACGGAAGTATTGAAGAGGAGTTAGGGATATCCAGTCAAGTCCTCCAGACCTTAGCTCGAGGAAAAGGGTCGTTGGGTCTGGAATAACCCTAAAAAGGACCTGGTCTAAGTAAGCTCTACCCTCGGAATATAAAGGATTTACACCAAGCTTTAGGCTACTTCCCCTTTTCCATTCTACAAACTTAAACGGTCCATTCCCAACCGGTCTTTTACCAAACTCTCTTTGAATATAGCTTAGGTCTTTATCAGCTAAGAGATGGCGAGGTAGAACTACGAGATTTCCCCAGGAGATGAGGGCAAGGGCAAAGGGTCTTTTGTAGTAAACCCTAAAGGTGTGGTCGTCTATCACCTCAAAACGTTCTACCTCAAGAAAGTCGCTTGCATAAGGGGAGGGAGTCTTAGGATCAGTAATAAGCTTAAACCCAAATTCAACATCCCAAGCAGTGACTGGGGTGCCATCCTCCCACTTCGCATTTTTCTTTAGATAAAAGGTTATAACCCGTTGGTCCTTTGAAACTTCATACCTTTCAGCAAGGTCGCCAACGATAGATAGGTCCGGAGCATACTTAACAATCCCTCGGAAAATCAGCCCAGCAACCCTATGGCTCATAACATCTGTTGCCAGCATGGGCACAAGGATGCTTGCATCAGCTATCGTCCCAACAACCAAAGCATCCCCATAAGAAGGTTCCTCTTGCACCATCTCTTTCGAAAAGGAAAATGATTTTTCAATTAAACCTTTAGAATTGTTTACGAAAAACAAAGAAGCTAAAAAAAGGAGAGCAACTAAACCTAAAAAAAGCTTCTTCCTCAAGGGCTAATCTCCTTTAAGAGGAAATACTTTAAGTGGCGTGTACTTTGGTCCGGTAGGGCTAAGTTTGCTCTCAAAAAGGATGAGCTCTTCAACTGGGAAGCTTTTTCCTTTCAAAAATTGAGCTTTTTTGGCCAATTCTTGAACAAATTCATGGTAGGCTGAGCGGTCCTTTAGCTCTTTTAGCCTAAAGAGGGTGATGTGGGGATGAAAGTCCCTGTCTTCGAGCTTAAAGCCTATTTTCTTAAAATCCTTGGAAAGCTCATGAACAAGCCTCTCTAAGGTATTTGACCTTTCCTCACAACCAAGGAAAACAACTCGAAAATCGCCCTTTTTGGGGAAACCTGAAACCTCCGTCAAAAATAGTTCAAAGCAAGGAAAGTCCTTTACTCTCTTTTCGCAGACCAGAACTATCTTCTCAACCTCCTTTTCAGGAATGTTTCCGAAGAAAAAAAGGGTAAGGTGAAAGTTTTCCTCCTCTACCCATTTGAGGCGGGCAAAAGGTTGCTCTTGTGTCTTCAGCTTAGAAAGTTCTTTCTTTAAGCTCGAGGGCAAATCTATAGCGAGAAAGGCCCTCACCATAAACTAAATACCTCCTTAGCATATCAAGGGCGGTGTAGCTTGCAAGCTTCTGAATCCAGGTTCTTTCACCGCTAAACTTAAACCTAACGGATATGGCTTTAGACCCTGTGCCAAGGGCAATGAAAACTGTGCCTACTGGAAGGTCATCGGTTCCACTAGTTGGACCAGCAAGGCCTGTAATTGCCAAGCTATAATCAGCCTTGCTTTTTTCTAAGGTCCTTTTTGCCATCTCAAGAGCGGTTTCATGGCTATAAACGGTGTGCTTAGCGATCGTATCTTCGCTTACGCCAAGAACCTCGACCTTACTTCTTTCCGAATAGACTACAAAGCCCCTATCAAAGTAGTTTGAGCTCCCTGAAATGCTTGTTATTAGACTTGCAAGTTGACCTCCAGTGCAGGACTCTGCTACAGCTACCCTTTTTCCTTTCTCCAAAAGAAGCTCCCCAACAAGAACAGGCAAAGTCTTATCCCCCTCGGAAAGGAATTCAAACTTAAATCTTTCTTTCAACTTCTCTTTCACTTTTTCTATGAGACTTTTTTGGTGTAAGCCCCCTCGGTTCTCTCGGTATGACAAATTTGAGGCTCGGGATGACAAAGTGGATGCCTGCAAAATAAGCTTAACTTCCGGCCCCTCAGGATAGTAGCCAACTTCAAGCTCTTTTACTTTATCTCCTAAAGAATTTTGTAGGAATGAATTCAAATCCGTCTCGTTTAAGTCAAAAAACCTAAGGATGGCAAGTTCACTTCTATCCTCGGCTCTAACATTTAAGAGCTCGGGTAAAACTTTATTCTTTAGCAAGGCTTTAAACTGAGAAGGAACACCAGGGAGGAAAAACACGGGCTTTTCTTTTACCAAAAGCTTAAAACCAGCCATGGTAAGGTCTTCAGAAAGAAGGATGCTTCCTTTAGGAAGAAGAGCTAGCTTTCTTGCCACCTCAAAGGATTTGACGTATTCTCTGTTTTTCTGCAAAGCTGAGAGCACCTCAGCCCTTTCTTCGAGTTCAAGGTCAAAGGCTTGGGATGCCGCAAGCACGGTTAAGTCATCGTCCGTTGGACCAAGCCCTCCTGAAACTATGATAAAATCATACTCATCAACAAGTCTTTTAAGCGCCTTGACGATTAAAGGAACATCATCCGGAACAACCACTACCTCACCAAGCTTAAATCCATAAGCTTGAAGAGCCTCCCCCGCAACCTTGGCGTTCTCATTGACGACCCTCCCATAAATAAGCTCATGACCGATGCAAAGCAGAGCTGAAAGCATGAAAACTTACTAAAGATGGTTTTTAAATATGATGATAAGAAAAAGTATTAAGGCGGTCAAGAGACCAGCCGCAAGGTCATCCATCATGATCCCAAAACCGCCCTTCATTCTCTCAAATCTTTTTAAAGGCGGGGGCTTGCTTATGTCGATTATTCTAAACAGGATAAAGGCGAGAGCAAAGTCAAGAAGGCTTTTTGCCACGAAAACCGAAAGATAAGAGCCTGCTATTTCGTCAATTACGACCTCATCAGGGTCCTCATCCTGAAGAGCTTTGCTTGCAACCTCTGCGGTGATGATGCCTAAAAGCGTGAGAAGAAAAAAGACTATTAGCTTGAACCCAAAGGATAGATCTTTAGTGAAGTAGGCAAGGATTATTCCTTCAAGGGAGCCAAGGGTCCCTGGCATGGATGGAATAAACCCTATACCAAGCCCTGAGGCTAGAACTAAGCTAACCCTTTCTGAAAGGGTCCCTTTTAAGCTCCCTTTCAAACTCCTCAAACCTCCCCTGTTCAATCAAGGATTTCAAATAAAAAAGGTAGACCTTAACCTTAAGTCTCTCTTCCTCCTTCATGGAACTAAGCTTTAAAGTAAGCTCAGCCTCTTTTTCTTTGTATTTTTGCAGGGCTGAGCTTCTTAAGGCTGAAAGTGTCTTATCAAGCTTCTCGTTAAGGACTTTAGCTTCCTTGGCTAAGGTTTTTAGCTTTTTTTCAGACTGAAAATAGAGCCTTTCTGAGTAGAGTTTCTTAGCTTCTTGCCATTCCTTTTCAAACTTTGCAAACTCATCGGGCAAATACTTTTCTACCCCTTTTGCCTTAAGGGCTGAGATTGCCTCTTCCACTTCTTGGTAAAGGGAAGAAGGTTTAGGATGAAGCTTAACCCATCTTCCCACAAGGGGCACATCAACAAGCATCACCTTTACCCTTTCAAAGGCGGCATCCTTAAAATCAGAAAGACCTCCCTTTATGTTCTCACCGCAACCTGAAAGGAAAAGTAAAACAAGAAGAAGGCTCAAACACTTAAACCTATCAATTCTTAGACCCATTCTCAGGTCCATTGCTTTGCTTACCCTCGCTCAAGGGCAAAACCTTAGCTTCTTTAAGAAGGGGGATAAGGCTTTGACAGATTTCATCCCATTTAGCTTGTCCTTCCTCTACTTTATCCATAAACTCTTCAAGAGAGCGAGTAAACTCTTCAGACACATAGAAAGGATACCGGGAAACCAAGTATTCATAAACCTTTTTTCCAAGAGGAGTAGGTATGAGCCCGCCTGTTTTTAGCTCATAGATATAGCGCCTGGCAAGAAGGGTAGAGACGATCTCCGCATAGGTTGATGGTCTCCCAAGCCCTCGTCTTTTCATCTCTTGAATGAGTGTTCCCTGGTTGTAAAGATAGGTTTTTGGAATGGCTTTAAGTTCGGCTGCAAGCTCCTTGAGCAAGATTGACCCTTCAACATCACCCAAAAGAGGCTTAAGAGCCTGGATTTTACCCCAAATGCGGTCAAAGCCAGAATCCAAAACCTCCCACACCACCTCTTCTTGCCATTCATAGGAGGGCACTTTAAAGGTGAGCTTTGCCTTTTGGACTCTTGCCTTTTTCATCTGGCTGGCCATAAATCTTCTAAAAATGAGGTCGTAGAGCCTAAAGCTATCCCGAGCATTCTTAAAGCTTAAGAGTCCATGAGCCACTCTAAGCTTTATCTCGGCAACATCCCAAGGGTTTGTTGGTCTAATGCCTTCGTGGGCACCAGGGGAAGTCCACTCTCTTGGATAGAAGTAGTCTTCACCAAAATTTTGCGAAATAAAGGGTTTGGCTACCTGGAATCGCCCTACCTCAGAAATCCTTGTAGAATCCGTGCGGTGATAGGTTATCAATCCTAGCTCGAAGAGCTCCTGAAGAAGGGACATGGTATGGGAAGTAGAGAACCGTAACAACTGAAAGGCATCCTCAAGAATAGTATCTGTAGTGTATGGAGGAGGGGGTGAAACTTCGTCCTCAAAAAACTCCTCGACCTTTAAGGTTAAACCATCTTTTAGCTCCTCAAAAACCCTTTTAGCCAGAGCTTCCTCTTCAAAGTCGTGATAAAACTTCGTCTCTCCGATGGTAAAGGTAAGGCGGTATTTGTTCTGTTTAGCCTCTTCTGCCCTTTTTATCACCCAGCCAAGGACAGGAGTCTGAACCCTTCCTGCAGATAGGGTATGCTTATTGAAAGCCTTCCAAAGCTCCTTAGAAAGAGTAAAGCCTACCCATCTATCCGCAACTCTTCTTGCAAGTTGAGCCTTAACCCGGTTGAGGTTAAACTCTTGAGGGGCGGATAAGGCAGCACGCAAAGCTTTAGGAGTTACTTCGTGAAACTCTAAACGCTTGATCAAGCTCTGGAAGGGACGAAGGCTAACGAAGAGGTCATAGGCTATCTTTTCTCCTTCAGCATCAGGGTCAGAGGCCACAAAGATGCCATCCACGCAATAAGAAAGCCTTCTTAAGTCTTCGATTATTTCCCACTTATCAAAGATGTCCTGTTTCTCCTCTATCTCATCATCTACAAGCTGGTCTCCTGTTTCTTTGTCCAATTTTATGCTGTCAAATATGGGGTAGAAGTGACGGTTTTCCGGCAATACTCCGAAGATCCCCGTCCTCTTGACAAGATTGTAAACATGCCCAAGGGAGGCACACACAGATAAAAGCGTATTCTCAAGAGGAATTTCATAGACTACGACGGTGTTTAGACGCCGGACGCTTGGCTTCCCAAAAAAGTTGGCGATAGTCTTTGCCTTGTGAGGAGACTCTACGATTAGAAGATAATTCTTAAAATCAAGTTCCTTTGTATCAAGGCTTGTCCGTTCCTCTTCAACCCTTTTCAGAAGGGAGACTGCTTCCTCCTTGGTTATCTGTTTAAGGCGTGGCTCCTCCCCAAGATAAAAACGGAGCCTCTTTTCAAGACTTCGCAGAGCCTTTGGACTGTCAACGAGAATTATAGATAATCCAGGAAGTAAGCCCTTAGCTGTAAGTCGTGAGACCCTTCCTGAACCCTGAAGGTAAACTTGAGCATTTCCCACAACCAAAGAGGGACGCCCCTCTTCATCAACGGTGAGATATACATCTTCCCTTTGGTTCAAAGCAGAAATAAAAGCGGGATTGCTCAATCTTTCTTCAAGAAAGCCCTTAATCTGTAAAAGCCTCTGATACAAGCCTTCATACTGAGGGAGCTGCTCGGGCTTCATCGTAAGGTAGCGTTTGAGATAGGAGATGTAGGAGAGCGCTTTTATTCGCTCCTCCTCCGTCTCAAAGAGGGGCATGAGGTTAAGGAGTAGGTTGTAAAGATGGGAGGGCAACTCTTCAAGGACAAGACGGTCCCTTTCTTTGCTTAAGGGGAGAAGATGCTTTGGAACGCCAACGAAAATAGCATACTTTAAGGCAAAGGGAAGGTCTATCCCACGAAGAAGAGGGTTAGAAAGATGAGAAAGCCCAACCGCTACCTCAACCTTGCCTTCCCGAAGAGCCGAGAGCAGTTCTTCTTCTTTCAAGGAAAGATAGGATGCGCAGTTTATACCCTTCTCTTTTAGAAAAGCTTCAGCGAACTCAACACCCTCCCTCCCGAAAGATTCTTCAACAAAAACAAGCCCGCCCTGACCAAGACTTAAGCAAAGTTGAGCTGCCTCATTAAGTAGATAGGATAAAGCCTCTTTTTTATCGGAAGGGACCTCACACAAAATATAGGTATCTTCCACCTTTCTTAAGGTCGAGACAAACCTTGTTATCTCAAAACCAAGGAGGTTTCTAAAAAGCAAGACCCGATTAGTCTTGGGTCTTAACGTTGCGGAAGAAACAATGAGTTGTTTATGCTTCTTCTCATGCCTTTTTCGGATCTTCTGTAAGCTTTCAAAGTCCTCCTCTTCTTTGTCTCGTTTCAAGGCAAGGGCTATTTCCTCATCAGTAAAACCAAGAAGTTTAAAAAGTTGATCAACATTCTTTCCGCTCTTAAGCAGAGAATCTACATCATCGATGAAGAGCAAAGAAAAATCAAGGTTTTGAAGGAGCTCAAAATTCCTATGCAAAAAGTTAAGCGTGCAGATAAATACATCAAACTTCCCTTCAACAAGTAACTCCTTTTCCTTATTGTGTCCTTGGTAAGAAAGGATTCGCTTTGCCTTGATTCTGGTTGATGGTGTTCTATCAAGCATGGTCCGAAGTCTTTGTTCTACTTGTGCGACAAGCATCTTTGTGGGAACGATAATCATGGATTTTCCGTGAGTGAGTAGGCAGGCAAGAAGCCCGAAGGTGGTTTTTCCTGTGCCCGTTGGGGCAAGAATAGCAAAGGATTCCCCCAAAAATAGCCTCTTTGCCCAGTTCACCTGAAGAGAAGAAGGCTTACTTTGAATTATCTCCTGAAAGAGCTCCCGAAAAATCCTTACTTTTTCCTCAACATGAAGAAGGGTCTTAAGCTTTTCTAAAGAATTATTCTTTTTAAGATGAAGGAGAAGGCTTTCAATGTCCCGATAAGTTACATCCTCGGGAAGACATTTTTCACAGGGTAGACCCTTTGAGAGCCGTTCATCGGAAATTAAACCCCCGCAGTTTGGACATCCATGAGCTATGTAAAAAAGCATGTCTTATAACATAAATGAAAAATGAATCTTGCCAAGGGTCAAGGTAGAAAGAGGTCTCTCTCTAAACGCTTCTTAAGAAAGAAAAATATAAGAAAGACTAAAAGAGTAAGACTAAAGGCGATAATTATCTTTTTAGGGTTACCTTCATAGACTAAATCTCCCTGAAGGGCCATAATAAAAGCGGTTGGAGCCCGACCTAAAACATTTGCGGTAATAAAACTTGGGTAGGAGACCTTTAAAAGTCCGAGCACATAGTTCAGCACATCCTTTGGGAAACCAGGTATAAGGTAGGCTAAAAAAAGACCAAACAGTCCTCCCCTCTCGACCAATCTTTTGACCCTAAGAAGCATAGTGCTATCTTTTAGGCGGTTCTCATATCGTTTCCTAAAAAACCGGCCAATCGTATAGGCAAGGCTTGAGCCGATAACAGTCCCTGTAAGATGAAGAAAAAAACCAAGCTTTGCCCCAAAGATAAACCCAGCAATAAACCCTGCCTCACCAGGCAAAGGAGCAACAACTATCTGAAGGGCTTGAAGGAAAATGTATACAAGAGCGCCTAAATAAAGATTTTCTTCTGCTATCTGCCTTAAAACTTCCCTATCGTTCCAAAGGTTAACCAAAGTCTCGACCATCAAACACCTCTGAAAAGAATCTCCATAAGGTCATAGAGATGTCTAATCTTTACCAATTTTAGGGAGCTTTTAACCTCAAGCCCGCGGTAGTCGGCAAGGAAGGCTTGAGTAAAGCTTTTTCTTTCTGCTTCTTTAAGCCTCTGGGTAAGGTTTAACACCGGCTTTACCTCCCCTTTAAGCCCGATTTCTCCAAGGTAGACTGTTCCCTCGGGCAAGGGTTTATCAAGATATGAGGAAAGGATGGCTACCGCCACTGCAAGGTCAGACGCCGGATCCCGAAGGGTTAGCCCACCTGCAACCTTTACGAATACATCATGCTCCCTTAAGGGAAGACCGAGTGTCTTCTCAAGGATTGCGCAAAGAAGCGTAAGCCGAACATGGTCTATCCCTACCGCTTGCCTTCTTGGGACGGCTAAAAAGGTCTTTATGGAGAGGGCTTGCACCTCAACAAGAAGAGGTCTTGTTCCTTCAAGGGCGCAAAAGACGGCTCCCCCTCCCCTTGGCAAGAAGAGGTCTTCATACTCCTGATGGGGCTTTAGTCCCTCACCAGTCATAAGAAAAACTCCTACCTCGTTCACCGAACCGAAGCGGTTTTTCACCGCTCGAAGAAGCCGATATTCGCTTTCCTTTTCCCCCTCAAGATACAACACTACATCTACCAAATGCTCAAGGACCTTTGGTCCCGCTATCAGCCCCTCTTTTGTAATATGCCCTATAGCCCATACGGTTAGGCCCTTTTCCTTGGCAAGACGCATAAGGAAGTTTGCGCACTCCCGCACCTGAGAAACGCTCCCCGGAGAGCTTGAAAGCTCTTCAAGATAAACCGTTTGAATGGAGTCCACAAAAAGGTATTGAGGGTTTATCTCTTCAATAATCTCAGGAAGAAGACTCAAGTTTGTTTCTTGACAGAAGTAAAAGTTAAGGTTTACGCCAAGTCGTTCTGCACGAAGCCTCACCTGCTCTGGAGACTCTTCAGCAGAAAGATAGATAACCCGAAAGCCTTTATCGGTAAGCACACCAGCAATCTGGGTGAGAAGGGTAGATTTTCCGATGCCAGGGTCTCCGCCAAGGAGGATGAAGGATGAGGGCATAATACCCCCTCCAAGCACATGGTCAAGCTCGGAAATCCCGGTTAAAACCCTTTCCCTTTTTTGCCCTAAGACCTCGGCTAAAGAAAAAACCTTTGGTTTTTCTGAAGAGGACTTGCAAACCCTTTTAGAGCTTGCGAAGGGCTCCTTCTCTTCTACGAAGCTATCAAAGCTTCCGCAGGAAGGGCACCTCCCAAGCCACTTCAAAGACTTATATCCACATTCCTGACAGTAGAAGCTCATCTTTCAACACCTACATAAACCCCTCTCCAGATGCTGTATACCCCTCTTTTACCATAAAACTCATATTGGACCGTTTCAAGATGGATTGGGCTCTCAAGATAAGTCGGTTTATCTGTCCATTTTTTTACCAAAAGAACCTCTTTCCCTCTTAGCGTCTCCGCATCCCTCCAAATATGATACTGATTTTTGGCCTTACTCCCTTTCTTAACTACATAAACCTTAGGCTTATCCTTGAGATAAAAAGCAAGCCAGCTTGCCGACTCCCTTCCTGAGGTCAAAAGAGGTATATCCTTCCGATAATACTTCTCTACAGCCTCGGCAAGCTCCCTCCCACCATAAAACTTAAAAAGAGACCTTGCTACCTCCGGACCAAACAGGTCAGGCTTTTTGGGTAAGACAAGAATAGCCAAAGACAAAAAGAAGCAAATGATAAGGTTTAGAATGACAAGTCTAAGATAAAGTTGTCTCGATATGGCTAAGGCTAGGGTAAAGAAATAGGCGGAAAGGAAAAAAGGGGCAACCCAGTTTACATTCATCTGAAGGATAAGGCTCAAAGGAATTAACCCCAAAAGGGGCAAAAAGGAAAGGATGAATAAAAGGTTTATTAGCTTAAACTGAAAAAGCTTATCATCAGGAATGGGAAGGTTCTCTCTCCTAAAAAATCTTCCTAAGACCTTAGCGTAGCGAAAGGAAAGGTAAAAGAATAGGGGGAGAAGAAGCGGTCCGTAGAGGAAAAATACTCCGGAAAGGAATTTTCCTACTTCTTTAAGAGGAGGAAAAAGCCTTGAGAAGGATTCCCCGGTGTGCTTTATCATGACTAATCCATGGTTTAAGTTCCATAAGATGTTGGGTAGGATCAAAATAAAAGAAACTCCAATCAAGATTAGAGTTTGTTTCGTTTTAAGCAAATCTCGCTCAAAGAGAAGAAGATAGAAGAGAAAAAGAGCCAAAAAGGCGAGCATGGTTTGCTTGGTTAGAAGACCAAGACCGATTGAAAGCCCAAGGTAGAAGGCTGAAAGGGTATTTCTCTTTTCTAAAAAGTAGGCACCAAAAAATAGGCTTGCTATCCAGAAGAAAAAGAGGGGTGGGTCGATGGTCATGATAAAGCTATAAATAGTAAGGATGGGGGTAAAGCAGAGGGTAAAAAGGATGAGCCTTACTCTTAGCCTATCAAAGTATCTGTAAAAGAAATACATTGCAAAAAGAAGGCTAAAGACGCGAAAAAGGACTGCTCCCACTCTAACTCCAAACTCGGTGTCTCCGAATAGGCTTGTTGTCAGTCTTATAATCCAAGCAACCATGGGAGGCTTGCTATAGTAGCCAAAATCAAGAGCCCTACTCCAGTCCCAATAGTAAGCTTCATCATAAGAGAGAGGAAGGTTTAACTCCCCAAGATAAAGGATAAGAAATGTGCTGTAGAGCCAGAGGAAAAAGCCTTCCCTGCTTACCAGAAAATCAAGAAACCCCTTTTTAGAGCCTTCTCCCATAGTTCTTCGTAATCCTTCCTGAAATAATTCTTGAAATAATTCCCAAAAATATTCCTAAAATACTTCCAAAAAAGAAGCCCCCCAAGACATCAAAGGGGAAATGGTGTCCTAAGTATACCCTTGAGAGACCAATAAGAATAGCTGTCGGAAGCGTCAGAAACAAGGTTTGCCTCATCAGAAAAAAGGTATAAACCGTTAAAAAGCCAGCGTTTGTAGCATGGCAGGAAGGGAAGGAGCGTGTCTTCTTGTTTATTGGTTTTTCAAGAAAGACAAACTTCCCTTCAGGAGTATAATAGTAAACCTTTTCAAGGCTAGCAAAGGGACGCTCCTTTCCAAAGATGGGTTTTAGGATGTGACTACAGCTATAGTCTGAAATGCCATACCCCAAGACCAAGAAGAAAAAAGCAACGACTATAGTCCCTACACTTTTTCTCCATGCTAAAGGAAGGACGGCTACCAGGAATGCAAATAAGAAGAGTAAAAAGGCGTATGGGCTCGTGAAAAAAGGCAAAATGACATCAAAAAATGGAGAACGTGCATGGTTTATCAAGTAAAAAAGCGCTTGGTCGAAGCGTTCCATCGTAGAATTTATTATACTTTGTAGAGGCTATTTTTTCAGCTCTTTCAGGCTTACTTGACAGCAACCTCAACCGGGTTTAACTTTAAATCATGAGTGTCAACAAGGTTATCCTCGTTGGAAGGCTTGGGGCAGACCCTGAGATTCGCTACACCCTTGAAGGAAAGCCGGTAGCCACAATGCGTATTGCCACGAATGAGGTTATAAACCGTCGAGGAACTAAAGAAACCCTCACGGAATGGCATAGGGTGGTGGCCTTTGGAAGGCTTGCCGAAATCTGTGGAGAATACTTAAAAGTTGGCACTCAAGTTTATCTTGAGGGAAAACTAAGAACAAGAAGGTTTGAAGACAAAGAGGGAAGGGAACGATACATCACTGAGGTTGTAGCTACAAACCTAAAGATCCTTGATAGAAGGGAAAATTCCAATAAAACGGCTGAATTCAAAAGCAAAGAAAGAAAAAGCAAACCAGACAAAGAAGAACTCATTGACCTTTCCGAGGACTTTTCAAACTTTGAAGAGGACGACCTTCCTTTCTAATTAGCTTAGTTACCTAATGAACCCTTTTCTCGGCAGTCTCTTCAACTTCTTCTAAAATAAAGTCTACCTCTTCTAAAGCAGGCTCATCAAGCTCGAAAATTTCCCGGATTAGGCTCACAGCAAGCCTTCCCTCCTCGTGATAGCCTTCCTTCAAAAACTTTATGGGATAGTAGAGGATCTTCTGGACTAAAGATTGAGTAAGCACTTCTAAGGCTTTTACTTCATCTGGTGAGAGGTTTTGCAGACGCTTAAGCGTTTTTTCAAGCTCCTTTTTGCGAATAGCCTCTATCTTCTCAGTGAGCCTTCTTATGGTTGGATGAAGGCTTAGCTCTGCAAGCCAACGCTTCATCTTAAGCACTTCTTCTTCAATGATAACCTGAGCTCTCAGGGCTTGCGCTTGCCTATGTTTAAGGTTCTCGGCTACCACGGCTTGAAGGTCGTCAATGTTGTAGAGATAGACATTCTCTAAGGAGTTTACCTCAGGCTCTACATCCCTTGGGACGGCAATGTCAATGATAAAAAGGGGACGGTATTTTCGAGCCCGAAGGATGCTTGCCACAAGGTCTTTAGTTATGACAAATCCTTCAGCACCCGTTGAGGAGATCACAATGTCTGCTTGGGTCAGAACTTCTTTGAGCTCAGAAAGATGATAGGCTTTTCCTTTAAACTTCTCGGCAAGCTCAACCGCCTTAGAAAGGGTACGGTTGGCAATAAGGATTTTGCTTGCCCCATGCGTTAAGAGATGGGTGCAGGCAAGCTCAGCCATCTCCCCTGCTCCAATAAGGAGCACTGTTTTATCAGAAAGGCTCCCAAGGATCTTTTTGGCAAGGATGACCGCAGCGTAGCTTACTGAAACAGCACCGCCTCCAAGACCGGTCTCCGTCCGAACCCTCTTTGCCGTAAAGAAACACCGATGAATAATCTTGTTCAGGAAAAGCCCAGTGCTTTTGTACTCAAGAGCTTTTCTATAAGCATCCTTCATCTGCCCAAGGATCTGAGGCTCACCAAGAACCATGGAATCAAGCCCGCAAGCCACCTCAAAAAGATGCTTTATCGCAAGGTCATCCTCATACACATAAAGGTAGTTTGTAAGTTCCTCTTGATTGATCCCTGCAGAACCTGCTAAAAACTTTTTAAATTCTTCTAAAAACTTATCCTTTGCCTGTTTCTCAACGACCACGCAGAATTCAACTCGGTTGCAGGTAGAAAGAAAAAAGGCTTCCTTGAACAAACCCTTTAGCCTTTCTCGCAGAAGTTGAAGAGGGTGCGGGTTTGCTTTAGCAAAGGAAAGCTTTTCTCTTATCTCAACTGGAGCTGTCTTATGGTTTAGCCCAATAAGAAGGATAGTATAATCAGCGAGCATAGGTGTGAAACCCCTCTTCATATAGATTAATCACAAGAAAGGAAAGAATGAAGATGAAGCTACATATGGCAAACATGTAGGCAAGTTTTCTTCCCCTCCAGCCTATAAGCACCCTTTGATGGATCATGGCTGAGTAGATTAGCCAAAGGACTAAAGATAACACCTCTTTGGTAGACCACCTCCAGTAATCTCCAAGGCTGAGCTCGCTCCAGATGGCACCGCTTATGATTCCAAGGGATAAAAAAAAGAAGCCTTGGTAGAGACACCTCTCGCTTATCCTTTCTAAGGAATCAAGCGATGGAAGCCTCTTAAACAGAAAGCCAAAGCTTTTCCTCTTCAAAGTCCTATCCTGTAAAACGTACATCAAGGAGGAAACAAACCCAAGCAAAAGAAAAGCATGAGAAAGAAGAGAAGATATCGCATGAACGGGAAACCAAAGGGAACGAAGAAGGGGTATAAATGGCGATTCTCGAGGCTCAAGAAATATCCCCAAAAGGAAAAAAGTTATGGGTAAAGGAAGAAAAAAGGCACCAAGACTATAAGCTTTTATCTTCCCAAAGACTATGGAAAGGTAAGCTAAAACAAGCGTCCAAGAAAAAAATGTAAGAGTATGATTGAAGGTCAAAGGGGTCCCTTGCCAAAGATTAAAGGATAGAGCTCCTACATAAAGAGTGTGAATGATAAAGCCTACCAAAGTAGTTCCGAGGGCAAGCCTATAGGCAGTCTTTTCAAGCGTTTTAAGATAAAAAATAAACCCTATGAGGGAAACACTGTATATAATTGGAACTAATACTTTTAAAAAGTTCATTCGGTTTTAAGTCTTTTTCTCACAATGTACACCGAGCATGGAGCAAAGGCAGAAACCTTACTTGCAGTGCTCCCAAGGGTATACCTGATAACATCCGGTCTTGTGCCCCTTGCGCCCATGATAAGAAGGTCAGCAGAAACCTTGTTTACGTAGTTTAAAATGGCTTCAGCTACGGAATAATCCTCTAAAAGGATAGCTTCGCTTGGAACCTCTTGAGGAAGAAGCCCTTTTCCTTCTTCAAGAAGCTTTTTTCCCTTTTCCTTAAGGATTGAAACCTCCTCTTTTTCCATGTCTTCCCGTATGGCAACCACATAAAGAAGATAAACCTTGGCATCCTTCCCTTCGAGAAACTTCGGGAGCTGTCGTAACCCTTCCTTTACATCCTCTGAACCATCATAAGCTACTACTATTACCATACCTGCCTCCATGTATTTATGTTTATTTAAAAAAAGTATTATATCATGTTTTCAATCTAAGGCAAATTAAAAATTCTTTGTTGCCCTTTGCCCCAAGGATTGGACTTTCTACAACGCCAAGGGGTTCAAAGCCAAGATCCTTGGCAAACTCCCAGATTTCGTTAACTACCTTAAAATGAAGCTTCGAGTCTCGAACAATTCCTTTTTTTACTTCCTTTGGAGAGAGCTCAAACTGAGGTTTGATAAGAGCTATTATTAAACCGTTATTTTTTAGTAGTTTTTTAAGAGCTGGAAGGACCTTTTTTAATGAAATGAAGGAGACATCAACGGTGATCAAGTCCATCTTTTCAGGAAAATGAGAAGGAGTAAGATACCTTGCGTTTATCCCCTCTAATACTACGACCCTTGGGTCTGCTCGGAGTTTAGGATGAAGAAGCCCTTTCCCCACATCAACAGCGTAGACCCTTTTTGCTCCTCTTTGGAGGAGACAATCGGTAAAGCCACCGGTTGATGCGCCAACATCTAAACAAATAAGCCCTGATGGGTCAACCTCAAAGAAGTTTAAAGCTTGCTCAAGCTTTAGACCCCCTCTTGAGACATAGGGGAGAGCCTCCTCAACCTTAAACTCAGCAGAAGGTGGGAGGGTTTGACTTGGCTTTAGCACAGGATGAAAATTTCTTCCGTCAAAGCTATAGAAGACCTTACCAGCAAGGATTAAAACCTTAGCCTTCTCCCTGCTTTCAGCAAGACCTCGCTCAACAAGAAGAAGGTCAGCTCGAATTTTTTTAAGAGGTCTCAAGGTCACGCTCAAGAGTGATCAAAGAAATGCGGGTTTTACCCTGCTTTTTGATAAACTCTATTCCCTTTTTGATAAGGTTAATTAGTAAAGTTTCAGAGATGTCTCGCTTAGGATTGATTTCCTTGGGATTGTACGACAGGACAACCACATAAGGACCATGATATTTGGGAAAGAGCTTTTTTAAATGCTCTTCTATTTTTCGATAGAGTCTTCTTGCAACGACCATCGCCCCGGTAGAAGGTGTGTGGGGAAGAAGTACAAAAATCCTTCCCTCATCTTCATAGGACAACAAATCGCAACGCCTAAGAGAAATTTTTATATCTTCCCCAAGGGCTTTTATGACCTCTACCTCCCCCTCAAGCCCAAACTTTTCCTTAAGCTTTTGGCTAACATCAAGGTCGATAAGAAGAAGGCTAAAGGGATAGACATATCTCCGAGCCCTTATCAATTCCTCTTTTAACCTACGCATAAAGTAAGGGAAGGAGTAAAGCCCTGTTTTTTCGTCTAACAGGCTTTCCTTATCTAAACGTTCAAGCAACCGAAAGTATCTTTCTAAGAGCTCTTCCTTTTCTTTTAAAAAAACAAACTTTGCCTCTTCGTATTTTTTCAGCAATTCCTTTAAATCTAACTCCTCTTTCTTTTGGGCTTCCTCTAACTCCTTAATGCGCCTTTTCTTTTCCTTCTCGTATTCACTAAAGGTTAAAAGCTTGTACTCATCAAGATTAAAGTGCTCAAGAAAGTTGTTGGCCACTCTGGGAAATACCTCTTTGAAGGCTTCAAGTTCCTCTTCGGTAAAGAATTCTCGGGAGATTTCCTTAAACTTAGTAAAGCGCTCCTCCCGGTTGTGGGTAAAAAAGCTACCTACTCCATGGTCAACCATCCTAAGAATTTTTAAATCTCTATGAATATCAGGTGGCAAAAAATTTTCCGGCTCCTGGTGATGATACCTAAGGTTCAGGATAAACCTTCTAGGAAGGGAAAACTGTTCAAAGTATTCAGCTCCAACCTCAGCATGGTTTACTCCAAAGACCTCTTCCTCCGCTTCAAATATAGTCTTTTCAAGGCGTCTTCTTTTTAGGACCTGTAGATAGGCTTGAGGGTTAGCGAGATAAAGGAGGATTACTCCATAGTCCATAAGCAAGCTTGCCGGAAAGAGATGAGCTGGGAAGGGGTCTATCAAGTCAGAAAGGAAGGTCGCTAATATAAGGTTTGATAAGGCCCTTGCCCAGAAAAGTCTAAAATTAAACTCTGTAAAGGTTTGCCTGGTTAATAGTTTAGATAGATAACCAAGCACGAGGTTTTTAGCGAGCGTGTCCCCAAGGATCAAGATGGCAAGCCTAACAGATGTTATCGGAGGGGCATCCTTTCTATACCTTGGAGAGTTTGCTATATCAAGGATAAACCGCTTAAGTTCAGGAGTTTCTTCAACAAACTTCCAAAACTCTTCTTCGGGTTTGAGAAGGTAAGTTTGAAGGATCTTTAGCCCAAGCTCAGGAAAAGAAGGAACCTCCTTTCCTTCTCTTTGAAAGAGCTCTTCAAGCTTGCCCATAGCCAAAGTTAAATGTAAAATAACGGTTAAACAAGCCTATTTTATCTAAGCTTTAAAAAGGAGACAAGAACTCTTTAGCTCAAGGGGGAGGTTATGGGTAATGAGCTCAGAGAGCAGATGCTCGAGATAGCGAAGAGGGCAAAGAGGGTTTGCTCTACCTTGGCTAAACTCTCGACGGAAACAAAAAACAGCGTCTTAAAGGAGGTAGCCAAAAGGTTAAGGGAAAAGAAGGAAGAGCTAAAGGAAATAAACTCTCAGGAGGTGAGCCAGGCCCTTTCCTTAGGTCATACCAAGGCTTTCATAGATAGGCTAACCCTAACGGACAAAGTAATAGAGGGCATGGCCAAGGGGCTTGAGGAGGTGGCTCTTCTCCCTGACCCTGTGGGGGAGATCGTTAAGATGTGGAAAAGACCAAACGGACTTCTTGTTGGGAGGATGCGCATCCCCCTTGGGGTCATCCTTCTCATCTATGAGAGTAGACCCAATGTGACCATCGATGCCGCAGGACTATGTTTTAAGAGCGGAAACGCGGTGATCCTTCGCGGAGGCAAAGAATCCCTTAGGTCTAACCTTGCTTTGGCTGAGGTCTTTAGAAGCGTTCTTCGGGATTTTGGTTTGCCTGAAGATGCTGTGCAGGTTGTTCCCACCCCTGAACGGCAAGCCATGGAATACCTCCTCGAGCTTGAGGACTATATCGACCTTGTCATCCCAAGGGGCGGTGAAGGCTTAATTAGGTTTGTGGTTGAAAAATCAAGGATCCCGGTTATCAAACACTATAAAGGGGTATGCCATGTTTACGTTGATGAAGAGGCAGACTTAGAAAAGGCTATTAAAATCTGTGTTAATGCTAAATGCCAAAGACCAGGTGTTTGCAACGCCATGGAAACGCTCTTAGTGCATGAAAAGATAGCTCCGGAGTTTCTGCCAAGACTTGCCAAGGAGTACGAGGCTTTTGGTGTCGAGCTAAGGGGTTGCCCAAAGACTCTTTCCATTCTACCCCAAGCTAAACCAGCAACCGAAGAGGACTGGTACGCCGAGTATCTTGACCTAATCCTTGCGGTCCGGGTAGTTTCTTCCATAGATGAAGCCATAGAGCACATCTCCAAATACGGAAGCAACCACACCGAAGCCATCGTTACGGAAAACTACACCAAAGCCATGAAGTTTATTCAAGAGGTTGACGCAAGCTTAGTTTTAGTCAACGCCTCTACAAGGTTTAACGACGGTGGAGAGCTTGGGCTCGGGGCAGAGATTGGCATCTCAACGACCAAGCTTCATGCCTATGGACCGATGGGGCCTGAGGAACTCACCACCACCAAGTTTATAGCCTTTGGTAATGGGCAAATCCGAACCTAAGGTAGGTATCCTTGGGGGGACTTTTGACCCCCCACATCTTGCCCATCTTCGCATCGCTGAAGAAGCCCTCGAAGCTTTTTCGCTTAACGAAGTTTGGTTCTGCCCAGCCTTTGACCCACCGCACCGGAGAGAAAAACCAAAAGCGGACTTTGAAGAAAGACTTCACATGACAAGCCTCGCAGTTGAGAATAATCCTGCCTTAAAAGTTATCGACATTGAAAGAGGGGAAAGCCCATCCTACACCATTATCACTCTCCAAAAGCTAAAAAAGCTCTTCCCTCACATGAATTTTTATCTGATAATCGGCTGGGATTCCTTTCTTGAGCTACCCTCGTGGCATCGCTATCAAGAGCTTATAGATCTTGCCGAGCTCATCGTTTGCACGAGAGGAAATATGGATAAGGCGGAAGCGGAGGCTATCTTTTCTAAAAAAGTGGAAGCTTATTGGGGAAGCTCAAAGAAAAAGCGGGTGCATCTTCTCTTTGTTTTTCCTTTTGAAATCTCAAGCACCGCTATAAGAAAGCTTAGGGCAAACGGCAAATCCATCAGGTATTTGGTGCCTGAAAGGGTATATGCTTATATTTTAGAAAAGGGTCTTTATCTCCCATGCGAGGCTCGGTAAAGCAAGAACTCACTCCCATGTTTAAGCAGTATCTTCAGATAAAGTCGAAGTATCCTGATTGTATCCTGTTTTTCCGTCTTGGAGATTTTTATGAGATGTTCTTTGAGGATGCTGAGACGGTGTCTAAGCTCCTTGGGCTTGTTCTAACAAAGAGAGAAGCTGGAAAAGACTTTTATGCTCCCATGTGCGGAATTCCCGTAGAAAAGAGCGATTTCTACATCCAGAGACTTCTTGAGCTTGGCTTCAAGGTTGCTATCTGTGAGCAAGTTGAGGACCCGGCACTTGCTAAAGGCTTAGTGAGAAGGGAGGTCGTTCGAACCTACACCCCCGGTTTAAACACCGACATATCTTATTTGCCTGGCAAAGATAAGGTTTACCTTGCAAGCTTTCTTCCTGGCTCAAAGGTTGAGTTAGCCTTTCTTGAGCTTTCCTGTGGAGAGTTTATCTATACCGAGCTTCCCTTTGATAAAGCATTAGCTGAGATTTTAAAAAAGGAGCCAAGAGAAATTATCCTTCCTGAAAACTTAAAAGATGAAGGAGAGACGACCCACGGGTCCGTCCTGCAAGAAAAGCTACAAGACAAGCTAAAGGCCCTTCTTCCTAATACGCATCTAACCTTTCTTCCGAAGAAGGTCTTTCAAGATGCCCTCTCAGCCATTAGATACTATGTTGAGACCTATCAGCCTGAGCTTAAAGACAGGCTCACATCACCCCTTTGGTATTATCCGGAGGACTATCTTTTCCTTGATGAGAACGCCAAGCGCCATCTTGAGCTTACTCGCAACCTCTGGGATGGGAGTACAAAGTATAGCCTTTACTGGGTTCTTGATGAAACTATTACCCCAATGGGTGGAAGGCTCTTAAAGGAATGGATACTTTATCCCCTACGAGATGCCAAGGAGATCATAAAAAGGCAGTCTGCGGTTGAGTTTTTCTATGAAAGAAAGAGCTTAAGAAACGAACTACGGAGCTTGCTTCAAAAGATTTCAGACCTTGAACGGATCGCTCAAAGATGTAAGCTAAGGCTTGCCCCACCAAAGGAGCTTGCCCTACTTCGGGATTCCTTAAGCTTTATTCCAAGCTTAAAAGCCCTATTTGAAGAAGAAAAATCCCTTCTTCCGGAGCTTCTTAGCGAGATCTTGGAGAAGATTTCTGAGTTTCGAGACCTTTACGAACTTTTAAAAAATACCCTTGTTGAGGACCCGGCTCCTCTCGGGAAAGGAGCTCCTATCATAAAACCTGGAATATCTGAGGAGCTTGATACATTAAGGAGCCTAAAGGAAAATTCCATTGAATACTTAGCCAACTTAGAACGGGAGCTCCGTATAAAGACTGGACTTCCCAACCTTAAGCTCGGTTATAATAAGGTCTTTGGCTACTTTATTGAGCTTCCCAAAGCTCAGGCAAGGCTTGCTCCACCCTATTTTGAAAGGAAGCAAACTTTGGTCAATGCTGAAAGGTTTACTACACCTGAGCTAAAAGACCTTGAGGCAAAGATCGTCACCGCTGAAGAAAAGATAAAAGCCCTTGAAGCTCAGCTTTTTTATGAACTAAGGGACAAGGTCTCCACAAGGGCGTCCGCTCTTCTTGAGACTGCAAGGGCTATTGCTGTCCTTGATATCCTTCAAGCTTTGGCTCTGGTTGCTGAACGGGAAAATTATGTAAAACCCGAAATAACAGAAGAAAGGGAACTTATCATCGAAGAGGGAAGGCATCCAGTGCTTGAGAAGGTCCTTGGTCCCCACAATTTTATCCCGAATAGCCTCCACATGAATGAGGCTTCAAGGCTCCATATCATCACCGGTCCGAACATGGGTGGAAAATCTACCTTCCTTCGGCAGAACGCTCTGATCATCATCCTTGCTCAGATGGGAAGCTTCGTCCCAGCAACCTACGCTAAAATTCCTGTATTTGACAGAGTTTTCACCCGTATTGGAGCCGCGGATGAGCTTATCCGAGGAAGGAGCACCTTCATGGTTGAGATGAGCGAGTGTGCAAATATCATAAAAAATTCTACCTCTCAAAGCTTTGTTATTCTTGATGAAGTAGGAAGGGGCACGAGCACTTTCGATGGTTTGGCTCTTGCCTGGGCGATAGCCGAAAAATTGTATCAAAAAGGAGTTTTTACTCTTCTTGCTACCCATTACTTTGAGCTTACAGACCTTGCTAAAACCTATGAAGGGATTAAAAATTATCATGTGGAAGTTAAGGAATGGGGAAACGAAGTAGTGTTTCTTTATCGGATAAAGGAAGGAAGGGCAAGCCAATCTTATGGGATAGAAGTTGCTAAGCTTGCCGGTCTTGATGAGGATGTAATCAAAAGGGCTCAAGAGATCCTAAGCAAGTTAGAGGAGAAAAACCTAAAGTCAACCACTGAGTCTAAAAGGGCAAAACAGTTATCAATTTTTGTTTCTCCTGCTTACGAAGGGATAATAGAAAAACTTCGCAAGATTAACATTGAAACGCTCACCCCTCTTCAAGCCTTACAAATCCTTGCTGAATTAAAAGGGGAGCTCAAATCCTAACCATGAAAAAGAGCTTCTTTCTTTTATTACTCCTTATCCTTTTCCCTCTTTTAGTCTTTGCTGAAAAGACCCATCAGGTAAAACCCGGTGAAAGTTTAGAAAAGATCGCTAAAAAGTACGGGGTAACGGTAGAAGATTTAAAAAGATGGAACAATCTAAAGAGCGATGTTATAAGAGCAGGAGAAGTTTTAATAATCAAGGATAAAGAAAAAGCTAAAAAGGAAACTAAGAAAGAGACTAAAAAAGAAGTAAAAAAAGAAAAAGAGCCAAAAATACATATCGTTAAAACAGGAGAAACGTTAAGGGACATTGCCAAAAAATATGGAGTTAGCGTTGAAGAACTCAAGGCTTGGAACAATCTAACTACAACCAAGCCAAAGCCTGGAACAAAGCTCATCCTTCAGCCGCCAACTGAAAGGACGACAAAATCAAATATTTATCATGTAGTTAAAAAAGGAGAAACCTTAGAGACGATCGCAAAGAGGTATGGAACAACTCCTACCGCTATAAAGGAGCTAAACAATCTTAAACAAGACAAGGTTTATGCTGGACAGAAGCTTTTAATAAAGAAGGTTGAAGAAAAAAGAGAGGTCTCAAGTAAAACGCTGAAGAAGCCTGAAGCTGAAAGACCAAGCGACATTTTCTCAAAGCTTCAGGAAAGAGAGAGACAAATCCTTAAGCAAAACCCTACAAGAAAATCCTATCTTTCGCTTGCAAGCGAATACCGAAGGCTTTTCCTTCTCTATCCTTCCTCGGAATTTGCCCCTTTAGCCCTTTTGCGAACAGCTGAACTTTATGATGAGGTCTATCAGAAATTTCTAAAAAAAGAGGACTTAGAACAGGCTGTAAAATACTATGAACAGTTTTTAAAACACTATTCCGGACATGAGAAGGAGCGAAAGGTCTTTGAGAGGCTTATCCAGATATACGCTGAAGACTTAATGGATAAAAACCGGGCTAAGGTTTTAGAGGAAGAGTATAGAAAAAAGTATAAGGTAGAGCTTGCTAAAGAAAAAAAGGAGAAAGTCAAAGAAAAGCGCGAACCTGAACTAAAAGCTGAGCCACAACCCGAAGTAAAACCTGAATCTACGCGAGAAGCCAAAGAAAATAGGACAACCTCAGCTAAGGGGCAAACCCTTGTCTCTGATGTTAAAAAAATCATCAAAGTTGAACCCATTACAGGAGCGGATTACACTCGGATCATCGTCGATGTCTCTGGAAACTTTGAGTATAAAACAAACATCCTTCCTGAGACCAAGGATAGACCTCCAAGGATCTATGTAGATATCTATCCTGCAATCCTTTCCGATACCGTTGAAAGGGAGATAAACCTTGAGCATAAGCACTTGCAAAGAATAAGGGTTGGTCAGTTTAACAAGACGACGGCGAGGATCGTTCTTGACCTCACAAGCCTTACCTCTTACAAGCTTTTTAAGGTTAAGGAACCTTATCAGTTGATCGTAGATTTAGTTGGCAAAGAGCTTAAGCCATACGCCACTAAGGAAGTTCCAGAAAAGAAGAAAGAAACGAGAATAGCTAAGGAAAAGGAAAAAGCAGTAGCGAAAGAAAAGAAACAGC
>Ga0081519_100037_pt1 | contig 30743 bp, 35 predicted proteins | sample ConSprmetagenome_FD_70987 | JGI IMG/M metagenome (GOLD analysis project Ga0081519, IMG submission 70987) | Hot spring microbial streamer communities from Conch Spring, Yellowstone National Park, USA - C T=80-84 v2 (version 2) | ecosystem: Environmental > Aquatic > Thermal springs > Hot (42-90C) ...
ATGAGGTATATGGGTTAAGGGATTAATAACCTTTATAGTCGCACTATTAGTCATTTCTATGCGGAACGCCTTACTAGGAAACATAAATAACCACGTGTAAAAAATTATTAAAAAGAGGAGAACTATGTCGTTAGAGGAATATTGTAAGAGGCATGACTTAGTAGAAGAGATCCTTGAAAACCAAGTTTCTTAGAATATACTTCCTCAAGGTGGCAACCACGTCCCAACGCGGTCACCTGACCCATTAATGTCCGCGCTCAATTCTACTCTTACATAGCCAGAGATGCTCTTATAGGCCACCTCTCAGATGTACCTGTACTCTACTCCAACTCCAAGGAGTTTTGCTATCTCCTCTATTGCCTTATCCGGCTCGTCTACATCCATGCTCTGCGAGTATGGCTTGAAGATCCTCCACAGCTCCTCTTCCTTCCCCTGCCTCCTAGCCTCCCAGAGCAGGACGTCTATAACGCAGCTCTTACGGCTGATAATTGGGTGTTCGTTCTAGATAATGCACGCAATAATCTTATCTCCACTACCAGACATAAAACAACCCCCACTAAGACCTCATATGTCAACGCGTATAAATGCTCTTTGGGGGGATTAGAGCTCATTTTCTACTTTGTGTACTCTAGTGTTAGGCAAAGAATTCTCTTAGCCTACCTAACACTGAGGTTGAAATGCCACATCATTTTAGCTCAATCTAGTTGAATAAACATGCTTTCAGGCGTTGGGTAAACTTAAATATCTACTTTACCCCACACATCGCATCCTTTAAATTGCGTCATAACCCCCAGAAGACTACGGCAGTATTTCTAGATTTTATAAGTCCTCTTCAAGAAGTATTTTCTTGTCTTAAATGAGGAGATTAAATCGTAATAAGAGATGCACATATTAGGTTTAAGTTATTCTTAACATAGTGGGGATAATTTTGGAATCTAATAAGCTAATACTTTCTGCCTATGGGCCTTTTGAGAGGTTAGGTTTGAATCTTGCTCCTATAACTGTGTTTACAGGTCCTAATGTAATTGGGAAAAGCTTTCTACTAAGAGCTATTTATGCTGTGTTAACGCCATGTAATCAAGGCGTTTTAGATGTAGGTGTTGTTATATCAAGGCTTTGTAATGACTCTGTGTGCAATGATCCTACATGCCTTAATAGAGTTTTAAAGAAAGATTTCCAAATTCTAGAGGTGAAACTAGATGCTGGGGGCCGCAGGAGGGGCCTTAAATACGATGCTACAGTTGGTAGCGTAGAGCTTTTGGGGGCCGATTGTTTTCCCGTAGAAACTCTATTTGTGCCCGGCAATAGAGCTCTCCCGGTCTCACATACATATTATCCTGTGGAAAGGGCTTTTCCAGGTATAAACGAACGTACTAGAGAATATGTAGAAGAGTATGTAAACACCGTGGAGAAGGAGCTTACAGGTTTACTGGAGAAAGCACCTGATCCTATCAAAGGACAAATGAAGGAATTTATAGAAAGAACATTAGAGACCATTATAAAGATTGAAGATTTTAAAACCTATGTAAAGGCCTTCATGAAGATTGCTGAGATGCTGAGTAATCTCACCTCCACTCTAAGCAAGTATGGTGTTGAAGTACACGATATTGTAAAAGCCAGAAACAATATTGTAGAACATCTTAATGCCATTATATCCCTTTACATGAATCCACCAACTTCCGACATAGTAACTTTACTAGAGCCCCTGGTACAGCGTCTTGATCCTGATCTAGAGATAGGGATAACCTATAAAATTAAGCTTGGAGAGCTCGTGAGTGATGTCGAAAAAATTGTTGAAAAATTATTTCCCGAGCTAGAGTATTTGAATATAGGTTTGCCAGGCATCTCCGAGGTTCCAAGCGATATTCCGTTATTGCCATCTAGTATTTTACACAGTTATCCACTTGTAGTCTCGCTCGCCTACGCGGAAAAACTTGCACGAGCAGGTATTAGAGTAGTTTTATTGATAGAAGAGCCGGAGCTAGGCTTAGATCTTAGAAGACAGCGTATACTAGCTGAACACATTGTATCGGCTGTGAAAAGAGCTAAAGGCATGTTGATGATAGTACTCTCAACGCATAGTACTGAAATGCTGGTGTCTTTAACCAAGGAGACCGCTAAGAGGAGAGTAAGGAAGCATGCTAGAGTCTGCGAGGTTTATAATGGTAAAGCGAAGTGTAGACCAATAGGTAAAACTGGAAGAATTTATGTGAAATACATGTTTGAAGAACTCGGTGAAATATACAGTGACCTCATATAAAGGGAGACCTACTATAGTGCTTGACACCAACATTTTAACTAGGCTAATGGAAGAACTAAGATGCGAATCAAATACATGTAAGGACTTAATTACGAGTAAGCTATTTTGTGGATGCAGATTAGATGTAGATGTCATTATACCTAAAGAGTCTCTTAAAGAAATGAAGAAATGTCTCAGAACATGCTTACAATTATATGTAAAGCAGGTGGCATTAGGGGGACGACGTATAAAACACGGAATATATCTTAGATCTCTTAAAGATTCAAGTAAGGAGCTAAGAAGAAACCTTAGGAATACTTTACCTTATAGAGAATACAAGGAGGCATCAAGAGAAGTAGCGGACAAAGCTGATAAATCCCTAATTGACATTAGCCTCGTGAAAGCTTATGACTTCAAAAAGAGGAAAGGTAGTATATTAGTCTTGCTTACTATGGATGAAAAACTGCGTGAAAAAGTTCACGATTTAGCCTCCAAAGTTAATCTTATCAATTATATTGTAATTCCTGATATATCTCGAAATACCCTAAATGAGTGTTTAACTGCTAATTGCCCCATAGAGTGTGTTTTAAAGGCGACGTAACGTGACCGCCTACATCATATGCAAGCGCTGTGGCTTTAAGATACCATTAGCTGTAAAGCTTAGGAGTGAGGCACCGGTCTTTTTTAGTGCTACGTGTCCTTCTTGCGGCTTTAAAGGTGTATATTCATACGCTGAGATTATCGAGGAAGAAGTATATAGAATTGCGTGTGAAGTCTGCGGTGTCAGGCTCTACAGCTTTAGACTAGGCCCTGCCAAGTGCCCAGTATGTGGCTCAAGATACATGATAACCCCTAATAGGTGGCAACTCATAGAAACAGGGAGCCCCCCACCAAAACCCACACAGGTCCTCGGAACAGTAGGGTTAGTTGCCGGTGCAGTTACAAGCGCTGGAAAAGGCAAGAGCACACCCGAGAAAGTGGCTAACATAATAGCAGGCGCTACAGTGGGGCTTCTCGTAGGGACATTGTTGGGAGCATTCTTCGAGGCACTGACACAAGTAGAGAGGGAAGTTATATACGAGTAATGATATAATTTTAGTAGCTGTATTTGTATTCCTTAGATGTACTAAAATAATGCTATAGCAAAGCTAATAGAAAACACTAGTTTTAACCCGCGAGAAAGAAATTATATTTACGTATCCAAGTGTTTTATCTAGTTAGTGAGGTGAATTACAAGGGCTTACACTATGATGGATATTATTAATACTGTTAATGATCTCTTAAGTTACTTCTTCCAAGACATCTCATTAAAAGCCATACTTGGTATATTGCTAGTATGGAGTATTATTGTGTTAATTCTTCACTTTATTTTTCTTTTATCAACGTATATTATCCCTAGGATCATTTTGTCACCTTTGCTGAAACCAGTGTGGCAGAATGCCAAAGAACACTATAAGAAAAATAAGGGTTCAATATTTCTGTTATCTCTATTGATATTAATCTTTTTAATTGCCATTAGAGAACACTCGTTATTCGAATTTTTAGTGTTAATTGCTATCTGGTTACAAGTTGAGACCCAGTATATTACGTGGGAAGCGGAGGCCGAACGATTAACGTTTAATGTGGACGTAAGAAATCAAGATTCTTCTAAACACGCAACTCTACGCGTCAAAAACAACGGACGCGTATTTATTCAACAAGTAAAGGCTGAACGGGCAATACTGTGGCTTCATGGTCGAGACTTGGTAGAAATAAAACCCGGGTCAGAGAAGTGGAAGGAGTACGTGTTACAACAAAGATTAATCACAAATCTTGAACCCGACAAGGAAATAGAATTAGTCACTATAAACGTCTCAAAGGCTGTTCTTGTCTACGCCGAAATTAGGTATACCCCATTCCACATGCTACTGCCGGAAGATAAACCTATCCATTTATTGTTTCCTAATACGCCGGAAAACTACAATCCCATAGTGATCCTCTTTGATTTACCCCCTACTCCACCGTTGATGAAAGCACTTAGATCATGGTATATGGCATTATCTTATCCTATATATGTAAAGAAACTAAAATACATGATTGAAAAAAGGCTAACACGTCATGTTCCAGACGATACTGATTTAAGGGTGCAATGATTACGACCGATTTCAACACTTTGTTATTGAGTTATTGTTTTATACGTCTAAAAGATAAAATACCATGCAATTAATCATCACGGTTATTATCCTCGGAATCCTTAATTTATACACTAGGATCTCTCCTTTAATAACCCATTTCTATATCATGGTGAAAAGATCTTGTTAATCGAACTACTACTCCGTATCGGCTCGCCTAAACCGCCAGTAGGCGTGCATGGGCCCAGCTTCATGCTGTGCGCTGTTAATCCTAGTAATGAACTATGCATCCTCTATCCTTAGAAAACTATGGTCGATGTGCACAACATATTAATCGTTTGCATTAAACTGATAGTGATAAATACCCTCTTTTGAATTCGTCGCTTGACTCTGCATAAATACCATACTTTTCGAGCAAATTTTTGGTATTCAAAAAACACGAATCATTGGAGACTAAGCAGACTTTATTTCCCTTCATGCGTCTCGCAAAACACAACTTTGCGACTTTCAGGTCAAATTCGCTGGCGTTATATTTTCTTAGTTCTTCTTCAATACGATCCGGTAGTTGCACATTCTCGACCCTGGAGACTTCGTGATACTTTATTCCAAGCCTACGCGCGATGTCGAATTTCAAGTTAAGAAGTGCGCGGAATACACCCCTTAGCTCATTGTTGATATCTTGGTAAACATAGACGTGATCACATTTTTTGACTACAGTATTAATAAACTCGTCTGCATCTTTTTTATCAATAAATAACCAAAAAGCATTGGTATCTAGAACTATATCCACCAAGTCCTACTCCCTACTTATAAACCTCTCCAAGATCTTTCTTTCCTCTTCAATGAAGGATGGTATGCCTCCCTTCAAGCCCCTCTCATCGAGCTCCAGTCTTTCGACTTTTGTGTAGCCTTCTTTTTCATCCCTTGTAACGTGGTAGACTGCAATATCACTCGGGGAGAGCTTGATATTATAGCTCTTCAGCCCCCTAGTTGTCTGGCCTTCGAGTCTATAGTCCTCTAATACAAGGTCGAGGGATAGCACAAAGTAGCTACTATGAGTTGTCACTATGATCTGTTTTCCCTCATTAACAGCTTTTCCAAAGAGAACGGGAAGTAAGCGTTGATGACTCGGGTGAAGACTAATTTCAGGCTCCTCAATGAGTATAAGGCTACCTGGCTCACTGTAAGCTAGTTGTGCTATGATAGGTAGCAATTGCCTTGAACCATATCCCAGCAATGGAAACTTATGCGAGCTACCTAAATATGGGTCTACATAGTTTGATGTAAGGACGTTACCTCGCTCCCAGCCAACCCACGCGTATTTAATCCCAAACTTCTCACATAGTATTTCATAAGGTAATCTCTTCTCGTCGTTTTTAGGTTTCATAAGCTCAGCAAGGATCTCTAAAGTGTACTCTCCTCTCCTACCAACCCAGAAATGCTTCCCAGACTCCGCTTTGTAGCTCCACGGAATCTGCCCTCTCTCCGCTGATATATGGTAAACCTTAGAGAGCCTCTCCTTTATGACCTCTACTAGTTTTCGAGAAAAATCGCCAACTTGGCCAGCCACAGAGTAAGGAGAAAGGAATTTATCTCTGGAAGCGGCCACTAACGAGAGTGTGGGAGGATCACTTATTAAGTGGTCCTCCTTTGAATCATATCCGTAAGTTATTTTATTGCCGTCTATAATATACGTGTGTAAATAGCGTGATTTACTCACGCTGTAAATATACGTGGCTTCAAGGAACCTCTTATTTAAGTCTAATTTTCCTAAAAAGTTTAAATATGCTGGGTTACTTGGAGGCGGGGTAGTTATACCTTTTAATGAAAAAGTCATTGCATCTTTAATAACGCCGTATTTTACATCCTCAACCGGTATATCTGCTGTGAGGCCTAGAGATAACTCTAACTCACTATTTCCCTTATAGAAAACACTCCCTAGTTCATCATACTCTGCAAGCGCATCTTCTCCTCCCCTTAAGGCACTTTCACTCATCAAAGCATAATAGGCAACGCTCTTTCTTTGGGTTAGTCGTCATCTTGGTGATCTTCTTAGGCCCAAGCGGCTTAGTCCCTGTAGATGTGAACTCAACTTTGCTCTTACCCATTGAAACCACCCCAATCTAGGGAAGAGGGGTATTTAAAGCAACTACGCCCACTAGTGCTTCACGCTTAATCACCTGTTAATCAGTTGAAATAACAAGGGATTTCAAATTGGAAATAGGGTTCAGGATCGGTCTCCTGAACCGATCCACGCCAGGGATAGGCCTTGAGAGCTAGTGGGTTCAAGCCCGCGCGGATTCAAACCCCGTCCTAGTTAAACCTCCGGCATTTCAAATGCTTATTAACCTTGCGTGTTAAAGGATTACCTAGTGGTGCTTATGTTCTTCAAGCTTGTCGAGGCCCAGCTTTTATCCTCCGGCGTTCTCATTGAGAAGGAGTTTGAAGTTAAAATGCTGGTTGCTTGCTTAATCGCGAGAGGCCATGCCCTCCTAGAAGGTGTTCCAGGTGTTGCTAAGACGAGCATGGCTAAATCCGTGGCGAAGCTTTTCGACCTCGGGTTTAAGAGGGTTCAAATGACGCCCGACCTCCTCCCGGGCGATATCGTAGGCTTCTACATATTCGACCAGAAGACGGGGGAGTTCAGGCTTAGAAAAGGGCCAATATTCACTAATCTACTTCTCGTCGACGAAGTGAACAGGGCTTCGCCGAGGACGCAGTCAGCTCTTCTCGAAGCAATGCAGGAGAGGCAGGTCACTATAGAAGGCGATTCTTTCAGGCTTGAGGAGCCATTCATGGTTGTTGCAACTCAGAACCCTGTTGAAATGGAGGGGGTCTTCCCTCTGCCGGAGGCACAGCTTGACAGGTTTCTAGTGAAGATTAACACAGGGTACCCCTCAAGGGAAGGGTTTAAGACCTTGTTGAAAAAGATTGAAGAGCTTGAATCAGCCATCGAGGGTTTGAAGCCAGTGGTCTCGAAGGAGCAGGTCGCTAAAGCGATTCACGAAGCAAGAAGCATCACTGTTGACGACTCCATATATGACTACATAGTATCTATTATTGAAGAAACAAGGACCCATCCAGCCGTAAGGCTCGGAGGCTCCCCCCGGGCCGGAATAGCCATACTGCGCTTATCTAGAGCATGGGCTTACCTTGAAGGGAGAAACTATGTGATACCCGATGATGTGAAAGCTGTCGCGAAGCCGGCGCTAACGCACAGGCTCGTCCTCAAGCCCGAGTACGAGGTCGAAGGCATCAGCGCTGAGAAAATAGTTGGTGACATGTTAAACAAGGTTCAGGTGCCGAAGCCTTGAAAAACCTCGCCTTGATCGCAACAATAGCGTTGCTAGCCCCTCTCTTGACGAACGGGGGCATCTTCCCAGTTCCACAACCAATTTCCTTCAACAACCCCATCAGGCACACTCCTGGATTCCCCGGAGCACTTTACGACGAGGACTTAATCAGAGAGATTCTGTCAAGACTCACCCCTGGCAACAACGCATATTCTCCACCAGGCATGCTCATTGAAAACCCGTTTGTACCGGGCTCACCGGCCCAGCAGCCCTCACCCAGCAACCAGGTTCAGCCCCCGAGCATTTCCGACTTAGACATACCGGAGTCGCTTCCCAACCCATGGAGTGGTCTGCAGGACGCTTTCCGCAACATGCCCCAACCATCTCTCCCATCTATTTCAATACCGGCCATAACAGGTATAAACCCCTTGCTCATCCTGCTCGTCCCACTCGTTACAGCTGTCGCGTTGATTGCCTGGTATGGCGGGGGAGGCTTGAAAGCAGGTTTGCAACGCGGCATAACCGGGATTATTGGCAGGATAGCTGGTAAGACCTCCCCGGGGGGAGCGATTGGCGGGGACCCGGTCTCACTGTACTGGGCGGCGGTTGCGCATGTTTCGAAGACCACTGGAAGAGCCAAGATGGATTTTGAGACGCATTGGGAGTATTTCACAAGGGTCAGGGGCTTCTTGACTCCTTCTCTCCAAGAGTTCTTCAAAGAGTTAACGAGGATTTACGAGCTGGCAAGATACGGTCACTTCAACGATCCAGCGCTGTCTAAGCAGGCTCTAGACAGCTATCGGGGACTGGTGGGAAGGGTTGAAGGCTAGCGTTGTTTTCAACACTATCCCAAGGCTTACGGCTCTTCTCCTGGTTTACGAGGCTTTATCCGTTTCGGCAGGGTTGCCTATTACAGGCCTCTTCACGGGGGTTTGGGAAATAGCCGGTGGCGCGGCGGGCGTTCTCGCACTGATTCAATACGTAGCGGTGGCCCTGGCAGTGTTAACCCTGCTCACGGGCTCGGTGACAATGTATTCGCTCACCCTCGCAGTGATCATGGTTTCAAGACTACAGGCTGGGGCTGGATACGTTCCTGTCACTGGTTTCGCAGGATTGCCTGTCATGCTCTTCATTGATAATTTGAAAACCACTTACAGGGATGGTCAATCGGCCTCAATAATCTATGATAAGAGGTTCGGCTTTCACAGGAGCTTGTTTAAAATGACTGCTATCCTAACCCCTTTACTCATCCCAGCCTTGGCGATATCTTACTACGTTTACTCGTTAAACAGCTATTTGTTGAGTGTTGAAAACCCTTTTACAAGCATTGTAAAGCTTAACCGTTTACTGATCCTCGGGTTCACAGTAGGCTTGTCAATAGCTTCATACAGAGCGGTTTCAAACCTCTATGAAATAATACCCCTATTCATATATCCTTCGAGAAAGCTCTCACTGGAAATGTTGACCAGCAGGATGGATATAGACATATGGTTTAAACCCGTTTTCAACACTATGAGGAGCATTGTTTTCGGAAGCATCATAGCTCCTTTCATCTTCGCCGGGCTCGACGGGCTTGTCTCGGCAGTATTGCCTTACCTGTATTATACTTCCGAAGGCTTTACCCTCGGAATTATCATGCTCATGGTCAGATTAATCTTTCCATATCTGTCATTCATAGCGGGGGGTTACATAGCGGGCAAGCTTGTATCGGCCATGTATTCTTTGAACTTAAAGAGGGCTTTACTAATCCCTATTCTCGCGTTGACGATCCTATATGTTAGTTCAGCCTTATACACTTACGTGTTGACGAAAAACATTTCGTACGCTCTGCTAAACCCTTCACTCGATAGGTTCGTGTCGGAGGCGGAAGCCGTGTTTAATAACTACTATGCATCATTCTTCATCCTCGTAGACACTGTTGGGAACTTTTTAGGGGTGGCACCGTGAGCGGTAGGATGGAGAAGGGAAGGAAGGCATTGATCTATCTCGCAATAGCAACCGCCCTCCTGGTGTTATCCATCCTATTCCTCTTATGGTCTATTAGCTATATGGAGAGGGGTAGGATAGCAACCTCCCTGGTCTCGGCACTGGCAGGCTTCTCTCTCCTATCAGCAGCATTGTATGCTCTAAGGCTTTCAGCCTACATATACGGTGTTGAGAGAAGCGAGCAGTGAAAGGGTTTGATAAAGCATGACTAGCCGGGGGAGGAAGCGGGTTTTAACCCCCTTGGTCACAGGGTCTGTAATCCTCGTACTCGTTTTCGCAGGAATCATGGGGTTAGTGGAGAAGGGCCCGCCGAACCCGGCCCTGCCCGGGGGAGCATCCCCTCTCAACCCGGGAAACCTTGGAATATCCGACTTCTTCAACGCGTTGAAAAACAAGTACCCGTTGACAAAGGCGGTCACATCGCTCGCGGACTTGGATTTCGGTGGGAGTGATGGGAGGTGCGTCTACATCGTCATATCTCCTGAGGCGGTCTTCACCCTTGAGGACAGCATAGCGGTGTTTAGGAAACTACTGGAGTGTAGTGAGCCAGCTCTACTAGTTGCCAGCGAGTACGACACTGGGTTATCAACACTAGCGCGCCCCTCGGGAGCAATCTATGGGCGTGTGGAAGACGGACTACCCTACATCACCGCTGTCTTCACCTTAAAGGCGAAAACCGTCAACCTCACTCTCGACATAGCTTCAAGCATCGTGGTATCCGAACCCCCTTTCATCCCGTATGATATCAGGCCTGTGCCGGGCTGGCGTTCAGAGACCTTCGTAATCCTCACACTCGAAGCAGAAATTACTGAGTCCAAAGTCCTCGGTTACGCTAACAATATTATAGACTTGAACACTGGCGGCAGATACGAAAGAGTCGATGTCGCCACCCTTACCCTTGCGAAGATAAAGCTTCCTGACGGCAGGGTCAGGAGCTATAGGGAGGTAGTGGTTAGCGATGGCTCAATTTTCCTAAACCAGGTTTTAAGATCCAAGGAGGGTGGGAAGTACTTCGAGGTAGTTATGAGCCTGGTTGACGAGCTTTGCGGCGGAGAGAGGGATTGCAGGATCGTAGTGGACTCCTCTAAGTACCCGGTAATCGATTCTGAAACGTTGCTTTCACGGTCAGACTTAACGCTCCGTTTATTTATGCAGGACTGGTATTTCTCAGCAGCACTCCTTATTCCAAAGCTCCTTCACCCTTCAACATGGTTTATTCCAGCCCTCTCTACCACGGGGGACTGGTTTGAAGCAGCGATGAGGGATCAGGTTACAGGCACGTTAATAGCTCTGGCCACATTACTCCTACTGAACCTGTTTTTTGAAAGTAAAATGCCATCGGCTAAGGATGAAAGACTTGGTGAAGTTTTGGAGAAAGAAGAGTATGCTACTTCAACCATCAGGGAGGCTGTGGTGAAAGGTAAGTATAGCTTTACACGTCAAGACTTTATCAGGCTTTACGAGATAGTGAACACTTATTTCAGAGAGCTAGTAGGAGTATCGATGGAGAGTCGCGAGGCGTTAACATTTCTTGCTAGATATGTGGGGAGAGAGGAGGCGGAGGAATACCTGAACTCTATGAACAGGCTTCGCGACAAGGCCTTGGGGAGGAGGAGGCTCCCGTTAATCATATCCTGGCATAGACTTGTAGAGAAAAAGATCAGGGAGTCCGAGAAGATTTTAAACAAGCTTGGGGCTTCCATGGCGGATGAGAAGGGATTCGAGTACTTGGAGATGAGGAGGGTCTAGATTGGTGACGAGCGTTTTGGCGACACACAGGGCGAGAACCCTTCTCATTCTATCCGCGGTCGCGATAACTGGTGGGGTGTTGTATGATTACAGAATGGTTTACACGGGGCTCGCAATATTTTTCACAACCCTAGCTTTCCGAGGCTTAATAACTCTCTCAGGCATAGCTGCTTCAAGGCTCCAGGTTGAATGGGTTTATAAACCCTGTGTCGAGGGGGAGAGGCTGGTCGTTGAAGCTGTCTTCAGGAATAAACTCCCCTTCCCCGCGGGGCTTCTAGAGGCATCAATCAACTACACTCCTCACCTCCGCCTGCTAGAGGGTAGCAGGGCAGGGGTTTTCACGGTGCCCGGGAGGGGGGAGGTGAGGTATAGGCTCGTCTTCAAAGCCAGGACTGGAAGGCATAAGATCGGCCCTTTCAAGATCATTGTGAGAGACTTGCTCGGCCTTTTCAGAACGCCGGAGTTCACGGTTGGAAGCGCGTGTGAGGTGAGGGTTAAGCCGAGAGCGAGCGAGACGGTTGTTAGAAGGCTCTTCACCCACACCAGGACGCTCGGGTTGACAAGGACGAGGGAGACGGGTGTTGGTGTTGAATTTTACGATGTACGGGAGTATGAACCCGGTGATGAGCTGAGGAAGATTGACTGGAAGAAGCTGGCCTCAAAGAACATTCTCGCCGTGAAGGAGATGGAGAGGGAGGCTTTCCAAAACATTATCTTCGTAGTGGATGGTACAAGCACTGCGATGAAGGGGCCTTACGGGGGGACGCCTTTTGAGCATGTGGCCAGGGTGGTTTCATCAATAACGAGGTTTTTATCCTCCAGGGGCGACTCGGTAGGGCTTGTAATTTACTCGGACAGAGGGGTCATGTCAACAAGTGGCCTGCTGAAAGGCAGGAGGGCATACGCTGAAGTACTGTCTCTCCTCTCGAACATTGAGTTCGCGGTTAGGGAGGGGTCGAGCGATTACGAGAGAGCGGGAGTACTAGATATGGTTTTCAAGAGAATCCTCGAAATCATGCCTAGGGAGAGAAATGCTGTTTTCTGGTTCACCATTAGCGGGGCGCAGATATACGCTTCCTCCCTGATAAACGTCGTAAATAAGATTTCCCAGCTAGGGAACACTGTCTACGTGGTGATTCCAGTAACTGTTGCTTACGAGGTCGTGGGCTTGGAGAAAACTGCCAGAGCGATTTTCAGGTTGAAAACGTTTGAGCAGGTGAGGAGGGAAGTAGAGTTCGCTAGGAGCTTGAAGAAGCTCGGCGTTAAAACCCTGGCCATAGGTCCCGAGCATATTCCCCAGGTTGTCGTAAACATTATTGAAACCCTGGCGGCATCGTGGAAGGGCTAGCCAGGCTCGTGGTTAAATGATAAAATTTTCATTCTCAAATCTCAAGTACTTTGAAAGCTTAGAATCGAAAATAGTGACTTGAATTGATCAGGCTCCTGGGGCGTAGAATTATAAACGAGGGACGCGCCAGAGGGTTCCTAGTAGAGTTTTCCCGCGAATGGCCCGAGAACGCGAGAAGAATATACCTGGTAGGTAATTTTACAAGCTGGTTCCTAGGCTTTAAAAGGCTTTCCAAGAAGGGAGGCAGGGGTTTCACAGTCCTCGAGCTGTTTCCAGGATTATATGGTTACGGGTTTGTCGTGGATAACGACTTTACAATCCTCTTAGACCCTGAAAGCCCGGATACTATTCTGCTCCCAAACGTTATGACTCTAGAGGAGAAAGCTTTTAGAGGAAGCAGGCTCGAGCTGAAGCCTCCCACGGATCCAAGGGAATACGTGGTTCACGATGAGAACGATGAAGCCTTCCTACACAGGCATCTCGACTATTATGTTTTGAGGCTTAGAACAAACACAAAGGTTTCGAAATCCGTGTTAATCGCTAATAATGAAGAATATGGCGCATCAGTGGTTTATGAGACAGGGTTTGAAAAGATTTTCGAACACCACATCCCTGCGGAGAAGGTTGGCAGAGCGCTCACCTACTATTTCATGGTTGAAGCGCCAGGGGAGGCGTTCTCCTATGGTTTCAACGGGGTAGGGGAAAGGGTGCAACCCTTTCAGGTTTACGCTGGAGATGTTGAAGGTTTTGAAAAACCGTCATGGTACATGGGCACAGTGTATTATCATGTTTTCGTTGACAGCTTCTACAATGCCGACCGTTCTAACGACCCCCCTGGAACAGTGCCTGACACTGTTCCGAGACGCCACGGGTATTTGGGCGGGGATCTGACAGGGGTTGTCGTCAAACTAGACCATATTGTAAGCCTCGGCGCTGAAGCAATTTATTTAACCCCCATATTTCCAGCGGGCACTTATCACAGGTTTGATGCCAGGGATCACCTGGGAGTTGATCCTTATCTCGGCTCTACACGGGATTTCGAGGAGCTTGTAAGGAAGGCTGGGGAGAGGGGAGTGAAAATAGTTCTCGACATCACGCTCCATCACATGGGGGCTTGCCACGAGTTTTTCAGGGACGCTCTAATTAAGCGTGAGGATTCGAAATACTGGGATTGGTTCGTCTTTCTTGAAAAACCCCGCGAGGACTTCGTAAACGAAGCTGCTAAACTCCTCGAAGAATGCGATTACCAGGGGCTTAGAACCCTGGTTTCTAAAGCAGAATATAGGAGGCCTTTCTACGAAGCCTTCTACACCGTCTGGGCAATGCCAAGGATTAATCATGAAAACCCTGAAACCCTCAAGTATTTCATTCATGTAGCCGAGACGTGGGTCGAGAGAGGCGTCGGAGGCTTCAGAGTAGATGTTGCCCACGGTGTAATGGATACTTGGTTGCAAGCCTTCTACAGGGCTGTTAAGAAAAACTCAGAGGACGCTGTCATAATAGGTGAGGTGTGCGATTACCCATTTCTGTATAAAGGATGTATGGATTCGTACATGAACTACTGGCTCAGATACATTCTCCTGGGAACTCTTGTTAAAGGCTTCCTAAGCCCACGGGAAATGGTTTGGAAGACTGGGGAAATCCTGGCCTCCCACCCGGTTTACCAAGCCACCATGCTCTACAATCTCCTCGGGTCGCACGATACTCCGAGAATTATTGAAGTAGTCAACAAGGATAAGACGTTGCTAAAGCTGTTAATAAACTTGTTAAACCTTCTCCCAGGATCCCTTGCAATATACTACGGGGATGAAATAGGGCTCGAGGGAGGGCGTGACCCGGATAACAGGAGGCCTATGAGGTGGAATCAGGGCGAATCGGATGCAGAGGTTTTAAACACTTATCTTGAAGCAATTGCTCTACGTAGAAAGCATCCTGCGGTAAGGTATGGTTTCACGAGAACATGGCTATGCGGAGACGGAGTATTAGTTGTGGAGCGATGGCTGCGAGAAGATAGAGTTATAGGGTTGTTCAACTTGAATGAGCGGGAGGCCGATGTTTCAGGTTGTTTTGAAAAACTGTTCGAGGAGGCTTCACACCGGGATTACGCAGGCTTGAAACCGCTACCAAGACACGGCTTCATCATTATTGAGAGCAACCAGCGCATGACTTTTCACGATGTTTGATGACGCTTTAGGATAGTGTTCGGCTCGTAAAACGATTTTATACGTGCAGCATGTTAGTTAATGCTTGGTGTTTAATAGTGAGGCATACGTGGACCGGGCTTACAAGCATTCTCTTACTAATCCTGCTCACGATCTCCACGGCGGTTTCGGTTAGCGCTGAAAGCGTGGTTTACCGCTCGGGAGATTGGGCTTCTTATAGGGCTTCACTAAATATTGGAGGGGTTGAGTGCGTCTACAGGATTAGGCTAACGGTTAAGGAAGCTAACGGGACTATTGTAAAGTATTCCTTGGCGCTTGAACGGCTCGAGAGAGGTGATGAGCAGAAGTGTCAATTGATTTCAACGCTTCTCCTCCTTGGGTTTATGTTTTCAACAAATATTGAGAAGGATGTTTCAACCCTTACTCCCGAGTCTAGGGAGGTTTTGATAAATCCTTCATACACAGGTAAGTACACGACAAGTGATGGAGCAGTAGTCTCTTACGCTCGAGGTGTTTTAACAATGCTCGAGAAGGAATCCAGCGATGTCATTGTAAGCCGTGTTAAAATAGAGCTAGTGGATGCCAGCATGCTTCTAATCAAGCTGTACGGTTGGCTGCCATACATAGTGATCGCGGGAGCCGCCATAGCACTTGTCGCTGCGACCGCGTGGTTGATCGGGCGTCTCGGGAGGAGGGTTGAAAAACCGTTGGGCCAGTTCGAGTTTAGGTAAGCGTTTCAAACATTCTTTTATTAATCAAGCTTCCTTTGATCTAAAGCTTCTCCCAGCAGGTTGTTAGGAAACATTTCAACAGCCCTACCGAGTGGTTCTAGGTTTCCTGCAACCATCTCGACCGGGACATGCTTTTGACGCCTCTCCTTCCCAGCCGGCAGAATCCCCATTCCCTATTCCAAGAGCTATAACGGAGTTAACGCCTCGCGAAGTCAGCAACTTCACCACCCAGGTTTCTTCGCGTGCTGATGGCTTGCGCGGAGGATTTTGACGCCTAGGCTAGAGGGACTGGTGCGCCGATAATCTATTCGGAGCCGGGTAAAAAATACTACTTGATAGTATGAGATACTGCTTACGTTTACTTCGGAGAGTTGAAGGCTATATTGGTTTGACAAAACCCCATTTCTCCAAAGCACGGGCGAGCTCCCTGTGGGATTCAGCATACTTTTCGAGAGGAATCCCTTTAACGATCGCGTCTAATGCTTGCCTAACAGCCATCGCGCCAGCCCTGGGACCGTCGGGATGCCCGACGACTCCTCCCCCCACCTGGAGCACTATGTTGGGTCCTAGCGCATCAATCACAAGGGGAAGGTTCTCGGGATGGAGTCCACCCGAGGATGCGGGCATCGCCGGCTTAATATGACGCATGTCCTGTGGCAGATGGAATGGATCCTCGGGTTCAGGTGTGAAACTCTGCTCTCTCATTATTCTCGCACACCTTATAACGTCAAGCCTCCCGGCGCCTGCTGCTCCAACGTGGAGCTGGTCAACCCCTATCACCCTGTAAAGCTTTGCCAGCACGAACATTGATATTCCATGGTAGGGGTTTCTCGTAAAGGATGCGTGCATTGCTCTGTGAGCGTGGACGGCGAGACCATACTCCTCTGCGAGATCCCTGATGTAGTTTAAAACCCCCCAGCCGGACACTACAACATCAACCATTACGTAGGGATTCCCGTAGTCAGCTGCCAGCCTCAGCCTCTTCTCCATCTCCCTGACGTCAGCGGTTATGTTCGCAAACTAGGCATTCCTCTCACCTGTCTCCTTCTCGACCTTGTCAATAACCTTCGTTATAGCCTTGGCCCTGCCTCGAAGCTACAATATTTCGGGCTTGTCAGGTTTTCATCGTCCTTGATGTAATCTAGACAACCCATTAACAGCTCGGTGGCGAGTTTTTCAACCTCTTCGGGCGAGTAGCTAACCTTCGGCTTCGGAACAGTGCCCACGATCGGCCTGTCTTTAACCCTGAAGATCTCCCTTACCCCCTCAACCCCCTTGGAGGGGCCTTTGAAATCTTTGAGAAATCTTCCCGGCAGGTATATATCCTCAAGCCTTAATCCCTCCACCCGCCTCATCCCGAAAACATTTCCCGCAATGCTCGCCAACAATCCTGGAATATTCCCTTCCTCAAGAGCTCAACCGGGCACGCTATCTTAACGATCCATGAACCATCCTTTAAGTCCAAGAACTCACAAGACCTCCCGCTGAGCATCCTAACCCTCTCCCTATCATACCAGTTGTGAATAGTTGTCCATGTACCCGTACTGCTTTCAGCAACCACTCCTCCCGCGGCATCATCTATTGTGAAGCCTTGGGCTGGCTTAATCCTGAAGACAGCGATTACATGGTCGTCGGGGTCTGGTTTAAACGTTCTATCAATGTACTCATGGTATGTTTCGAAATCGAACTTTTCAGGCATGAGAACGCGCTCCAAGTGTTTTGAAAATATATTGTCTACAGGATTATAAGTATTATCGGGTTTTAACCGGGGTGTTTTAAATGATGGAGAAAGTTGTTGGAGGTATACCAGGGAGGTTTGAGTTCCTGGAGCACATGAGTGATGTTTACGTGAGAGCCTATGGGAAGAGCATTATTGAGTTGTTTGAGAATTCTGGGCTGGCATTGTTTGAAGCTATGACGGATACTTCCAAAATCAGCGGGAGTGTTGAAAGGCTTGTGGAGGCCGAGGGCTTTGACCTGGAGAGTCTTCTATACAAGTGGCTTGAGAACCTCCTAGTACTATACTATGCTGAGAGGGTGATGTGTAGCCAGGTAGAGGTATGGGAGTTTAAAATCGAGAGGAAGGAGGCGGGAGAGGAATACAGGATCAGGGGTGCGTGCAGAGGCGAGGTTTTCAACCCATCTATTCACGAAGCAAGGGTTGAGATTAAATCACCAACCTACAGTTTAATGCGGATTCTCAAGGATGTTGATCAGTGGATGGCTTACTTCGTGCTCGACATATAAGTTTTAAGCAGTGATTTGCACTGGGGGCAGAAGAACGCTGTTTTCTCGTCAACCTCTCTCACGCTATTGCTGAACCTCATAACACAGGCTCTATTTCCACAATGCTTAAGCCCCAGTAAGTGGCCCAGCTCGTGCACAACTTCCTTCACAAGCCTCTCCAAATACTTGCCGGGGTTCGGCTCGTCCCCGTAGAACTCCGGCTTCAATCTTTTCGAGAAGACGACAGCGACTCCTTTAGAAGGGACCGCCTCGCCGAACACGAAGTTCAACCCGTACTCATAACCGTCTAAGTAGCCGATACCGATCACGAGGATTCTCCTACCAGCCTTGAAGACTGCGAAGTGCTTGTTAAGCTGCTCCACCAGGCACTGCGCCACGTACTGAGCCCTCTCCCAGTCGAAGCATTTGAGAGAAGGCTTGAATATCCCGGGCCAGGCATTGACCTCAAGGGTTATGCCGGAGTCGGACAGGATGTTTGAGATTCTCGATGCTAAATCCTCCAGGTATTCCGACATCCCGTGGCTGGTCATGGAAACCAGTAGCAGCTCCATAAGGGAACACCGTTCAGCCTATCTTTAAGAAAACATGGAGGGTTTAATAAAACAAAGCGAGTGCCGCCGCGGGGACTTGAACCCCGGGCATCCCGGTCTTCAGCCGGGCGCTCTCCCAGCTGAGCTACGGCGGCCTATTAAATCATTAAGGTTTCAGGGTTTATTAGTTTTATATTTCAGCTCCAGCATCTTATAAATTATGCTTGGTGTGTTGCAATGCTGGCCGCGATCCTGGCGGGCGGTTACGGTAAGAGGCTGAGACCATTCACTAATGACGTGCCAAAGCCCTTGGTTCAGGTCGGGGATAAGACGCTTGTCGAATGGCAGATAGAATGGTTGAGGAAGCATGGTTTTAACGAGCTGGTTCTCTTAGTAGGGTATAAGAAGGAGAAGATGATTGAGCATGTTGGTAGCGGCATAAGATACGGGGTGAGGGTGACTTATGTTATCGAGGATGAGCCGTTGGGGACGGGAGGGGCTGTTAAAAATGCCGAACACATCTTGAGCAAGACCGACGTCTTCCTCGTAGTCAACGGGGATATACTTACAGATCTCGATCCTAAACTACTTATCGAGAAGCTTGAATCGACCCGCGGATTACTGGGCGTGATAGCTTCTATACCGCTTCCAAGCCCCTACGGTGTCTTAGAGATGAATGGTGACATGGTCACAGGCTTCGTGGAGAAACCCTTGCTGAGGGATTACTGGATTAACGCTGGAGTATACGCTTTGAAACCCGAGGCGTTAAGGTATTTCCCGGATAAAGGCGATCTCGAAAAAACAGCCTTCCCCGCAATGGCGAAGGATGGGGTTCTAGGAGCAGTGAGATATACCGAAGTGTTCTGGAAAGCGATCGACACTTTCAAGGAGCTGGAGGAAGCGTCGAAAACGCTTATGGAACGCTATAGGAGTGGTTAGGGATCAGGATTTCCGGCTCTCATCACAGCCGATCGCTCAAGAGACCCTCTTGTCATCACTATTTTTAATACTAGGAGTAACCAGTCTTATATAAGCCAGCATTGGGAAATTTTAAAAACAACAACAAGGAATACACATATTGATGAGCGGCGGTCGTCTAGCCTGGACTAGGACGCCGGCCCTCCAAGCCGGAGATCCCGGGTTCAAATCCCGGCCGCCGCATTTAATCCTCATTAACCTACAATGGTTCATGCCTCAATGTTTTTATCACGGGAGGGATGCAACATCATTGTTCACAAGTAGGGGTAGGCGGATACTACGAGATGGCGAGAGCCTTGACAGGCTTTTAGCTGAAGAAATAAATCTGTTTTTAAGACGAGTGTTAGCGGATTATTAGCTTTTACCCAGGGGTTAAATGAAATCTATTTCTGAATCTCTCATCTACTATGAGGAACTCTTCAAACCCCGCTTCCTTGAGCCTCTCCCTCATCTCGCCGATTATAGTATTCCACAATGTGTTGTTTACGAATTTACAGAACAAGCAACTTAGCTGGAAACCCGTGAAGTCCACGTAGACAGCTACTTTTCTCCCATCGTTTAAAATCCTGAGACCTGTGACCAACCCGTTGCTTGCTACATCTACGCCGAAGCCTGGGACTTCGATGCTTGACAACACCTTCTCAGCCAGCCTTGCTTTTTCATCCATAAATATGAACACCCGTCCCGCTTGATCCTTCAGAGATCAGGTCTTTTAAAGTATTAATTACTACTTTTAAAAGAAGATAAGCGAGATCACTTTTTCACAATTTCCTCTCAACAAGATACTTGTAATCAGAAGTGGTCGAACAGTACATTTAGAATAATGCCGGCTTCAAAAAGGATTGGTGGATGATCCTTTCTCACAACTCTCAAGGGCTTTGCGTATTATGCGGTAGAGTTCTCTGTGGTTTTCAAAGAATAGCTTTATAAGCTTCTCCATTGGCTCGTCGATGAGAATGTCATGCTTTACGGGATAGATGAACATTCTCACGATCATTTCAGCGGATTATGAAGACCCATATATGTTGGAGAGGATGTCTCTGAAAGTCCACGGCTCCTCTAGGAAGAGTTTTGCACATCCACTGCCGGCTGTTCTGCGGCAATAATTATTCAGCGTGTGGATCAATCCCGGTGCAACGGTTCTAACATAGGCTTCAATATTATTCACTAAAACATCTTCAACGCTCCCGCTCACTCCCCCCCGCCCAGCCTATGTCTCGCAAGCTTGGCCAACTCCCGCGAATATGAGGCAAGTTTGCCTATATCCTCGCTCCTGAAACCTACCACTCGTGGGTGGAAACCCTGCCTCCAGATCAGGAATTCGGGATATAGCTCCCCGTTACCCTCGCGTCTAAAGTATACCCGAACCACCAGGTCTGAAACAGCTTCAAGGGTCTTATTCCAATAAGGATCCGTCCTCGCAATGTAGTTTACGACTATCTTACCCTTGTTTTTGAGCCAAACCAGAAGGTTTCTATGGTTTATCCAGAAGTTATCACCGTTTGTCGCACACAGCTGTGGGTGAATAGCTGCGAAGTCGGTCTTCTTATCTCGTCTAAAATAGTTGACCACTTCGAACGTTTTATTTTCTGGAAGGACATGTTCCCTGTCAGACACACATTATCAAGCCCTTCATACGAATCACAATTCACTTGTATATCGATTTAAGCATAAGACCCTGCGCTCCCCAAATGTTTTAACCCGGGTAGGGTAATAATCGTTTAAACGGGGATTGATTTGAAAATACTTGTCTTATCCGATATCCACGGAAACCTGGACGCGTTGAAGACAATTCTCGAGCACGCTCCAAGCTGGGATGAGCTGTGGGTTCTAGGAGACCTCGTAGACTATGGGCCCGAACCAGGTGAGGTAATAGATCTTGTCAAATCCCTCGGTCCCAGACATCTTCTCCGCGGAAACCACGACCACGCCGTTGCCTACGGGGTTGACTGCGGGTGCGGCGAGAAAACCCACGACCTCAGCGTTTACACGAGGATTAAAATCTCGGTTAAAATGATTAGTAGAGAGCAGGTTGAATGGCTTAGGACCCTAAGCCCTGTTGAAAGAGTCGCCGATAAAGAGTTGAAGGCTGTTCTAGTCCATGGGAGCCCTCGAAACCCGCTCTACGATTACATGCTTCCCACGCTCCCCCCTGAGGAATTAAGGAGAATGCTCACCCCGCCCCCTCTTTCACCATATGGGTTTAAGGGGATGGTCACAGGGCTAGTGGTTTCAGGGCATACCCACATACCTATGGATGTGAGAGTCGACGACACGAGAATAGTTAACCCCGGTAGCGTTGGGCAGCCAAGGGACGGCGACCCGAGGGCGTCCTGCGGCCTACTCGATAGCGAGACCATGGAGTTCAGGATCATCAGGGTTAAGTATGATGTTGAAAAGACTCTCTTCAAGCTGAAAGCATTGATAACTGATCAAGCAATCTACCAGAGGCTTGCATCCATATTGTTAACAGGCAGGGTTTGAATTCAATGATTAATTATGGTTTAAACATTAATTGATTTGTAAGGTAAAGGAATGAGAGTAATGGGTTTGATAACCAAGAATGTTTTAGAGAGAAAAGAATACAGCTTCATATTCTTCACAGACCCTCCGGTGGAACCCTCATATTCTAGCTTAAAGTTTAAAGACATCCTACCCGAGTTCTCATCAATAGAACTGGGCGATAAACCCCTCTACAAGCACCAGCTGGAAGCATATGAATCATTGATGAAAGGCCTCAACGTGTTGTTGAAAGCTGGGACAGGTAGCGGGAAGACCGAGGCATGGATGCTGTATGCTTTAAACAGGATTAGAGAGGATAAAAGGTTCAGGACCATAGCTCTGTACCCTACTCTCGCGCTGGCTAACGACCAGATTAGGCGGATTGAGAAATACGTGGGCCTCGTCGGCGGTAAGAGCATTCAAATAGACGGTGTTAAGAAGGAAGAGTATGTTAAGAAGCATGGGCTGTCATGGCTCAGGGAAGCCTCAGGCTCCTCAAACATAGTCATTTCCAACCCAGCCTTCCTGATGCACGATTTGAAGAAATACTTACTAAGAAAGACGCAAGGGATCCTGGCCAGCTTATACAGTAAGCTCGACTTAATAATCATTGATGAACTCGACTTCTACGACCCGAGAAGCCTAGCATTCTTAATGAGTGTGTTGCAAATACTCAGCGATATAAGCGATGTCAAGCCCCAGGTGGCAGTGCTGACCGCAACCCTCTCCAACCCTGAGGACATGGGGGATTTCTTGAAGAAGGCCACGGGGCGGGATTACCGGGTAGTTGAGGGCGAGGCATTCAGGATCACCAACCACTACTACATAGTGCTAGGCAAGAACATGAGGGAGGTCTACAATAGTGTTAGAAGATTGTGGGGTGAGGCGGTCAAGGCGCGTCCTGAACTTAGCTAATTACACCGAGTTCGTCGAGGATTACTCATTGTTTGAGAAAGAAGCATACAGGATAGTTTCAATACTTGAGGGTCTCGGCTACGATGTTCCAAGCATTAGTGTAAACCCTGCTGAGATAGTGTCAGAGTTTTTCAAAGATGACTACGTAACACTGGTTTTCACAAGGAGTATTAGCTCTGCCGAAGAGCTTGTAAGAAGTATTAAACAATACGTTGGGGAGGATGCACCGCTCGCAAGCCATCACCATTTAATCTCCAAGGCGAAGAGGGAGGAGGTTGAGGAGAAGGCGAGGAGGGGGCTGGTTAAAGTAGTGGTGTCTCCGAGAACCCTTTCCCAAGGTATAGACATAGGCACTATAAGGAGGATAGTCCACCTCGGACTCCCGGACGATGTTAAAGAGTTCTATCAGCGGGAAGGGAGGAAGGGGAGGAGGAGGGAGCTGGGATATGCGGAGACTGTAATAATCCCGTATACGAGATGGGATAGGGAGCTGTTGAATAATGGTCTCGAAACCCTTCGCAAATGGCTCGGTCTCGGGATCGAGAAAACCCTTGTTAACGAGGAAAACCTCTACATATACCTATTCACGGGGATTGTTAAGCTCAAGTCACCGTGGTATCGGAAAGAGCTGAATGAGCTTGAGAAGAATGCACTGTCTAAGGCGGGTGTGTTGCGAAGGACAGGGTTAACACGGAACTACTGGACTGGGTCTTCGAGAGGATGAACTTCTACGAGTTCGCCCCGCCATACGGAATTAAAAGGTATATCGAGAGGAACGGAGAGCTTAGACCGCTTGAACCGATTGGACATATTGACTTGATCGAAAAGTTCCAGCCAGGATGCATCGACTACTCCGAGGACGCGCTAGTGGTTTCCATAGAGTATGGGAGAACATCAAGGCTTGTCAAAAGCGTAATAGAGAAGCCGGTCAAGGACATAGACTTTTACTCTCACGACGCTTTATCAGTAGCGGCGGAAGAGTACAAGTACTGGAAGATGAACTGGGGCGAGAAGCCATCACTCGTCAAGGATCTTTTAACGGGAAAAATAACAAGTGAGGAGCTATGCGTGGTCTATGTCCCGAGGAACGGTTTCGGCAGGTATAGGAAGATACCTGAGAGATGTATTTGGACTGTGAGGTCTGAGAAGCCCAGGTACGTGCGCGTTGACAACACGCCACTAGTCTTTTACGATAAGAAGACCATTTACGTTCCGACGCCGGCAGGGGGCGAGTACAGGGATTTCACATATGGCTACATATACGAGGTTGAAATAAGCGAGGACTCCGAGCTCCTCAGGCTGGCGCTCGCGGCATTAATGGTCCTGCTCAGGAGGCTCCACGGAATAGCTTTCGAGACAATAATGTACGATGTCGTCAAGCTAGGAGAGTACAAGTATTTCTCGCTCCACGAGCCTGTTGCGGCCGGAGCTATAGACAGGCTTGACTGGCTGGATATTAAGAGGGATGTTGAGAAATACGTTTTCGACGACCTAGACAGAATTTTAATATCTGAGATAGATGACATCGCCTACTCGACTCTGGTCTCCTTAAAGTTCAACTGGAGCCTTGTGAAGGCTGAGATGCTTCGTGTTGTAGACTACATTCTCTCTAAGGAGAGGGTTCGTGCTGTAGTAGAGGGGGTTGAGACTCTTATTCCGAGACCTAGTCCAGCGCTGAAAACTCTCTCATTAAGCGTGATTAGTGAAATACTGGACGAGGACTCGCTCTCCCCAAGCCTACTAGTGGCGCTAGCCTACTATGACGGTGGAGTGTCAAGAGCGGTAGTTGAGCTGTACCCTCCAATTCCATATGTTAAACCCCCGCAACCATTCCTGGAGTTTGAAAGAGAAGTCATGGATAAAATCCTCTACGAGGATTTCAAGCTCGTCGTTGAGGACAGGGCTATGGTTCTCAAGCAGTTGAGAACCGCCAACCTAAGGTTGCTCGCAGGCTTCCTCGAGAAGGAGTCCGGTAAAGTCGTAGATCTCCGGGAGAGAGCCGCCGATTTATCCATTAAGCCTTTAACGTCGGAGTCTTTGATGATAGGGGAGGAGAAGAAGGCAAGGATTGAACCGGCTGATATTCAACTGGTTTTGAAGGAAGCTAGGGAGAAAAAGCAGTTAACCGAGGGCATGAGAAATACTATTCAAAGATTCACGGCTAGAAGGGCACGAGTGAACTACATTGCGCACCTGATTCTCAAAGAGGTTTCAAGCAGGAAGAGTGTAGCCGATAGGAGCAGGTCCGGGGTCATATGATAGCGTAGCCTAAGATATTTCCAGGACTATTTGTCCGAGACTACGCCCGTGTTTAAGTTCTTTCAACGCTTCATTAGCTTGTTCCAGCCTGAACGTTTTAACCTCGGGCTTAATCCCGTGTTTAACAGCTATTTGGAGAAACTCTAGCACATCCCTCCTCGTCACGTTTGCAACGGTCTTAACCTCCCTCTCCTCCCAGAGAAGCCTGTACTCGAGCCTTTCGACAGGAGTCATGTATATCTCGCCAAGCACGACCCTGCCTCCCTTGTCAAGCTTTCTCAAAGCCTCGACGAAGACTCGTGAAACTGGCGCGTAAACTATCGCAGCATCAAGCTTGGAGGGAGGCTCCTCACTAGTTGCCCCGGCCCACTCGGCCCCGTTCTTCAAGGCATGCTCTATCTTCCATGGACTGCTCGTGAAAACGTAAACCCTTAAACCCAGCTTTCTGGCTGTTTGAAGCATTAAGTGAGCGGCAGCCCCATACCCGAACAAGCCTAGGACTCCACCGGTTTCCAAGAGCCCGGTGAGCCTTAGAGACCTGTAGCCCACGGCCCCGGCACACATCAACGGGGCTGCTTCAAGCTCTCGGAGCTCCCCGGGTATTCTATGAATGAACCTGTAATGAGCTACCATGTATTCAGCATATCCACCATTCACCGAGTAGCCTGTGAATAATGCATGGTCGCAGAGATTCTCCAAACCCCTTCTGCAATACTTGCATTCACCGCAAGCGTAGTAGAGCCAGGGAACGCCCACAAGCTCCCCATGGTGAACGCCTTCAACGTTTCTACCAACCTCGACAACTCTCCCTATCACTTGATGCCCTGGGATTAAGGGGAGTCTTAAAGGCGGGAGCTCGCCCTCAACTATGTGCAGGTCTGTCCTGCAGACGCCGCACTCCGATATTTTTATCAAGACTTCTTCACTCCCCGGCGAAGGGGTTTCAACGTCAGCGTATTCTAAGGGATCAGTCTCGACAGGGGCCGGCTTGCGGAGGAGCATCGCCCTCATAAGTTAAAATACACCTGACTACTATATGGGTTGAAGGGGGTAATTAATTGGTTTCGCTAGCGGGGACGAATGTTTACCTCCTACAGGGAGTCTTAGCGGTGGTTTTGCTCGTAGAGCTTGGCTTCATATTGCTAGTTGGATTAAAGGGTTGGAGAAAGTATGTGATCACCTGGCTCAGCCTAGCGTTGATGATCCTCCACTACTCCGTAATCTACACCATATCGCTGTACGCTAAGGTTGCAATCCTTCCACTCATAGTTGTAGAGCACGACACCTATGGTGGCAGTCTCTACGTTGATTACGGCCAGTTAGCTGTCTTAACGCTTCTACTGGTGTGGAAGAAGGAGATCTCGAAAACACTCGGAAATCTCACAGCCCGTCTCGGATTGAGGGGAAGGGGAGTTGAGGGTTCTCAGGCTGGAGGGGCTGGTGAAGGCAAGTCTGAAGGGGAGGGTGAACAGGTTCACAGTTGAAGTGGAGATTGACGGGTCTCCCGTAAGAGCTCATCTAACCAATACTGGAAGACTTGAAGAATACCTGGTTAACGGGAGGGAGGCCCTTTGCGCACGGATCAACGGGCCACGGCTGAAGTACAGGCTTATCGCTGTCAAGGACGGCGACGCATACGCGGTGGTTGACACTATTACTCAGCAAAAGGTTTTCGAATCCCTGCTTATGGAGAACGCTGTCCCATGGCTTAGGTATTGCAGAATGGTTAAGAGAAGCTTTAGGATCGGGGGAGAGGTAATAGACTACCTTGTTAAGTGCAATGGTTCACAGAGACTGGTAGAGCTTAAGAGCAGCGTCTTGAGAACAATGGATAATTATGCATCATACCCTGACTGCCCTACTGATAGAGGGGTAAGGCAGATTGAGGTTCTCGCGCGATACGCGGGCGAATACAAGCCTATTGTAGTGTTTATGGCAGCACTTCCGGGTGTTAAAGGGTTTAAGCCGTACTGTAAGGGTGATCCGAGAATGCTCGAGGCAATGAGGGATGCCTCCGCTAAAGGAGTGGTTTTCAAATCAATCAACATATACATGGTTGACGAATCCGGCTGGATTGTTCTCGAGAACCCTGACATTCCCTTAATGTTTGAATGCTAAGAGGAGTGCCGCCGCCGGGATTTGAACCCGGGTTTCCCGCACCCCTTACCCAACGGACCTAGCAGGGTGTCACGGGCTCGAGAGGCCCGCATACTTGACCGGGCTATACTACGGCGGCATCTAGGTATTCGTTTAATGGGTAATGGGGGTTTAAAATCTTGCTTAACCCTCCGGAAAGGAAGGCCCTACTTGCCATTATCTGGTTTAGGAGGGGTCACGCTGACCTGCCCCTGATACTTTCCCTCGTAAGGCCTGTAAACAGGGCTACTCGTCCTCAGGAACACTATGTGGAGGAATCGCTGTAAGGGATAAACCCTCACAGGGACGTTGCCGCCTATAACCTCTATAGTCACATTGCCCTTGAACCCTGCGTCTATTACAGTGGGAGGGATGAAAAGGTTCAGCCTTGCGAAAGTACTCCTCAAGTTGACGAGGCCCACCAGGTCTATTGGCATTTCAACCCATTCAAGAGTTGTAGCTAAGACGTGTTCATGAGGATTTATCACAAAACCCTCCTCGCCAACCTCTGAACACTCCAGGAAGTCTCCTACATTAACCAGCTTGGAGTCGAGGATGTTGCCATTGGCTCTAAACCTGCAGAACCTGTTCCCAAACCTCAGGTCAACCCCGTTCTCCCTAACCGTGTCCTCGTAGAGCGGGTTTATCACTAGGAGTTTTTTATCAAGGTAGACTCTAATATCCCAGTCGCTCAAAATCATTTAAACACCCCCTCGTAGCACTCAGGGATAGATATTGAGCCCGTAATTATTTAAAAATGAGAGAGTAGAGTTAGAGGAAAATAAGGCAGGGTTGCTCAACCTTCTCAAGCAGTGGGGCAGAGGGTCTTCCCGGCTTCCCCAATAGCGATTACCACTAGAAACATACCCACACTTGCAAGGCCGCCTACCACGGCGTCGCCAGTCCCGTAGGATTGTCCAGCGAGCCTCCTGTAGGCTCCGGCTATGCTCCCGGCAATTATAGCGGTTACCTCGAGAACGTGTCTAAGGGGTCAGGATTATGGGACGAGCTTTTCAAACACGACTGAATCTTATCTCTTGGAACAAGCTCGGGGCATCTTTGAATGGTGAATGAGCATTTGCCCTCCAAGTAATCCTCGAGGTCGCAAGGGCTGATTCTCGCTCTGTTCTCTAGTAGAACGCAACGCGGACCAGCATATGTGAAGATTGCGGGATGGGTTTTAACCAGTTGATTCCTTAACTCCCAAGCTATCATTCTAATCTCCCATTGTGCCCGGGAACACATTCTTAGAGGGAGGAACACTTCCAAGAGTTCTCTAGCGTTCATGGACACCAGTATTCTTGTTTTTACAGCTTGAGGGAGCAGGTACCTGGCATCCTCATAGGGTACTTGCGACGCCAGGGCCCTGTAATAAGTAGCTGTTGCCCTTAAGAGCTCCTTGAGAAACCAAGCCTCTTTCATCTCAACTACGACCGGGGGGATCACGTATGCCTCGCTGACAACGTCCAGCAGGGTGTGGAAATCATCTAGGATCAACCCTGCCCCCTCCAATAGCTTGGAGGCTTCTAAGAAGCCTTCTGGAACATCGGAGTTGATAAGGGCTGAAGCCTTTTCAACAAGTTTTCTCAAAAATTTATCACTATATCTTTGTGACAATTGGGAGTAGCTGGCGTGCCTGTGCCTGACTAGTTGGTGACTGCAGGCGCGGCTGCAAACGACCTCAAACACGTAAATACTATGCTCTAATGGGCTTCCGTGGCCTCTGGAAACGAGCTCACGTATCCATGAATCCTTTTTATCACTGCTGAGGCCTTCAAGTATTTCTGTGAAATCCCTGGGAGATATTGTCAGCTTGGCGGCGGATGCGATAATAGAGTCTGCCTGGTTAAGCCACGCTACAAGCCTAACCTGTGGGAAATGCTTATTTGATTTCCCCATTCCGACATTGGCCATTTCACAACCCTTTAAGGCTTCCTGACCTACTGCCATTTGGAAATGGCAATGTTTAATATGTTACCAATTAGTAAATAAGTTGTGTGATATCGTGAGCGAGACTAGAAGAATCTACAGATCCAGGAGCGATAAAATCCTGTGCGGGGTCTGCGGCGGCGTAGCCTCATACGTCAGGGTTGACCCCTCGATCGTAAGGCTCCTTTGGGTTGCCATAACCATATTGAGTCCCCTTCCTGGGTTAATTCTCTACTTTGTAGCATGCTTGATAATACCGGAGGAGCCGGGGCTTCAGCAACCTACTACGAGTCACCCACCACGTTTAGAGAAGAACGTGGAGGAGAAGATTCTCCTAGTGATAGGGGTCATTCTACTGGTGGTTGGAGGTTTAGTCATCACCAGCGTAGTTGGCGATCTCGTGAAAGACTTGGTCCGATGGGGAAGCGTAGCATGGGTTGATGAAAGACTTAGAGGGCTCGCCGGAATAGTCCTCGTGATCGTAGGATTAGTGCTGATTTTAAAGCTTCGTGAAAAACAGGTTAAGCCGGCCCCTTCCTCACAACAATCTTTGTGAAGCCGTGTTTTATCAACACATCACTTAACATGGAAAGAAAATCGTCACTCCCTGCCACACGGTTTTCAACACACCATTCAACACTCCTAGGGGTTGTTACAGGAGGGCCTATTAAAGGCTGGATGATGACGACGAGGTTGCTGAGCCTGTGAAGGTGCTTCCCAACAATGTTTAAAGACTCATCCAGAGCTTTCGGCTTGAGTAGCCTGGAGACCGGGATCCTCAGCTCCAAGGGTGTGTCGTAGTCTGAGAGTAGTTTAAGGTTTTCCAAATAGTTCGCCCAGAGCTTGTCCGCTGTCTCTGCTGGCAGACCGTACAATTCACGATATGGGAGCTTCAAATCGGTTGCGACATGGTCTACAAGGACTCTCTCTAGGAGTCTTTTAAAAGGCTCCTTCAACGTCATGTTCGTGTTCAAGCTTCTCTTAACCCCGAGAGAGTTGCCCGCCTCCTGGAAGAGCTTGAACAGGGGAGCCCATTGTAGCAGGGGCTCTCCTCCCGTTACGTGTAGGTAGTCTATAAACATTAGCGATGTCGACAGGCTTTCAACAATCTCGTCTATGGTGATCCATCTGCAAGCCCCTGGATCGTTTTCTGCTAGCCTCCAGTTGTGGCAGAAAGGGCATTTCAAGTTGCAACCGCATAACCATAGGGTGAATGACACGGAATTATACACGTCTATTAGGGAGACGCTTTTCCAGCCTGAGGAGTATATAAGAGAGCTCATTTGTGCTCATCTAGAAAGGTCGATGAAGCCAGGGATTGGGTGTGAGGGAGCGGGGGAGGGGAGGGCTAGACCCCGTAGTGTTTTCTCTGCCAGAACTCCCTCCTCCTGTAGGGGTTCCAGTTCCTGAGGGGCCTGTAGTAGCCGATTATCCTGCTCCAGACGTCCACGCTGGGGCTTCCGCACCTGGGGCATGCCCTGTGGAGCCCCGTGGTTGTTGATCCGCAATTACCGCAGTGGGTTATGGCCGGCGTGAAGCTCCAGTAGACGATGTCGGTCTCCAGTATCCTCTTGGCCAGCTTGGAGAGCGCCTCGGGGGCGGCCTCCTCCCCCAGGAACCACGGCATC
>Ga0081519_100015_pt1 | contig 29128 bp, 43 predicted proteins | sample ConSprmetagenome_FD_70987 | JGI IMG/M metagenome (GOLD analysis project Ga0081519, IMG submission 70987) | Hot spring microbial streamer communities from Conch Spring, Yellowstone National Park, USA - C T=80-84 v2 (version 2) | ecosystem: Environmental > Aquatic > Thermal springs > Hot (42-90C) ...
ACCTTTGACATAGGGCTTCAGTACCTATCCGGTGCCCTTGAGCGAGGGGATAATATTATCTACATCTGCCTTGACAATGAAGCTTACATGAATACAGGAGTGCAAAGGTCTGGAGGCACACCAAAGTTTGCACACACCACCACAAGCCCTGCAGGAAAAGTCATCCACGGAAACATCACTTGGAAGAAAGACCTTGATGGAATAGTCATCGCCCACAAAATTCCCTACTTTGCCACAGCTTCTATAGCCTTCTACATGGACTACATAAACAAGGTAAAGAAGGCTTCCCTTGTTGAAGGACCAGCCTTCATTCATGTCTATTCCCCCTGTCCAACGGGTTGGGGTTCAAAATCTGAGGATACTATCCTTCTTGCAAGGCTTGTCGTAGAAACAAGGCTTTTCCCCCTCTTTGAGGTTATAGACGGAAAATACTACATCCTAAACAGAAAGGTTGATAAACCAAAGCCTGTGGAAGAGTATCTAAAACTGCAGAGGAGATTTAGGCACTTGACTAAGGAAGAAATCGACCTAATTCAACAGAAGGCAAACGAAGAATACGAGAGATTAGTCAAGCTCTGCGAGGTCTTTGCTCCACCTAAGGAAGTAACAAAAGAAGAGACAAAGGAAAGCTAGTAAACAAGTCTTTTAGCCCCTTGGTTAAAATCCAAGGGGCTTTTCCCTTTTTCTACTCCGTTGGAGGAAGGCGTCTTTTAGAGGTTGGATACTGAAGTATTTCCATCACGGCCTTGATAGTCTCTTCTGAAACGGTTACTTGTTTAAACACGCGAAGACCGGCCTCTTCAATGGCTTGCCTCCAGAAGGCATCTCGCTCAAAGTCCCTACTTTCGTAGTCATACTCATAGTAGACTTCTTTTATCCCGGCGCTGGCGATAAGTTTTAGGCATACATAACATGGAGCAAGGGTGCAGTATAAGCTTGCCCCTTCGACAGAGATGCCAAACCTTGCCGCTTGAGCTATGGCGTTTGCTTCGGCATGGCTTGCTCGGCAGTAGTTGTATTTGTCAATATCCGGTATTCCCTTTTCTCGCCGAAAACAGTAGGTTGGACCTCTGTCTATACAGTGCCAAGCTCCGGGCATCGGTCCGTTATAGCCTGTAGCAAGGATCCTTTTGTCTTTTACGATGACCGCTCCAGTTGGTCTGGAATTGCAGCCCGAACGAACAGCAACAAGCTTTGCTATCACCATGAAGTACTCATCCCAGGAGGGTCTAACCGGCATCTTTTTTACCTCCGGTAGAAGGGAAATTTTTTGCAAATCTCTCTTACTTTTTCTCGGATGGATGCGTGAAGTTTTTCGTTTTCTGGATTTTTTAAGGCTTCGCACATGTAGCGAGCAACTTCTTCTACATCCTTTTCCTTTAACCCACGGGTGGTGATGGCTGGCGTGCCAATCCGTATACCGCTTGTTATTTTGGGAGGTAGGGGGTCAAAGGGGATGGCGTTCTTGTTCACAGTAATGCCTGCTGATTCAAGGATTTTTTCCGCTTGGGCTCCAGTTAGACCTTTCACGGAAACATCGACCAAAACCAAATGATTGTCCGTCCCCCCGGAAACTACTCTGAAGCCTTCTTCAGCAAAGACCTTGGCAATGACCTTGGCGTTTGCTACCACCTGCTGCTGATAGCTTTTAAACTCAGGTTGAAGGGCTTCTTTGAAGCATACCGCCTTTGCGGCGATGATGTTCATGTGAGGTCCCCCTTGAATACCTGGGAAGACGGTTTTATCGATGATCGGTCCATACTTTTCCTTGCAGAGGATAAAACCCCCGCGAGGTCCCCTCAAAGTCTTGTGCGTTGTTGAGGTTACAAAGTCAGCGTATGGTAGTGGGGAAGGGTGAATTCCTGCAGCAACCAACCCGGCAATATGCGCCATGTCCACCATCAGAAAGGCTTTCACAGCTTTAGCTATTTCGTAGAAAGCATAAAAGTCTATCGTTCTTGGATAAGCGCTAGCCCCAGCAACGATTAGCTTAGGTCTTTCCGTTTCAGCGATCTTGAGTATTTCTTCGTAGTCGAGCATCTCCGTTTCTCGGTTTACCCCGTAGTGAACAATCTTGTAGAGCTTTCCTGAGAAGTTTACCGGAGCTCCATGAGAAAGATGTCCTCCATGGGAAAGATTCATCGAGAGAATAGTATCCCCGGGATTTAAAACGGCAAAGTAGACAGCCATGTTGGCTTGGGTCCCTGAATGGGGCTGCACATTGGCGTACTCTGCTCCAAAAAGAAGCTTCAATCTTTCAATAGCTATGCGCTCAACTTCATCAACAAAGGTGCAACCTCCGTAGTATCGTGCCTTCGGATACCCCTCAGCGTATTTATTCATAAGAGGGGAGCCCTCAGCAAGCATAACCGCTTGAGAGGCAAAGTTTTCGGAAGCAATCATCTCAAGCTGATACTCTTGCCTGTCTATCTCCTTCTCGATCAATTCCCAGATTTCTGGGTCCACAGATTTTAAAGTTTCATACATTGTCTTAACCTCCGAGCCCATACTTTTCCATCTTGTAGCGGAGCATTCTTTCTGTAATCCCCAAGATTTCTGCAGCTCTAACCTTTACTCCCTTTGCTTCCTTTAAAGCCCTCTCTATGCGAAGCCTTTCTAAGAATTCTACCGCCTCTTCTAAAGGCAATTTCAAAAGTTTATCTAACAAGTTTTCCTTTGTCTGTCCCTCAAGGGCTAAACCTAAGTCCTCCCTTGTCAAGTGCTCATCCTCAGCAAGGATTATACCCCGCTCTATGCGATTTTCCAATTCTCGAACATTACCAGGAAAATCATGTCTAAGAAGGGCTAACATCGCTTCCTGGGTAAGCCCTTTCACCTCCTTTCGGTATTTTTGGTTGAATTTTTTTATGAAAAGTTGAGCTAAGGGTATTATATCTTCCTTTCTTTCTCGAAGAGGGGGGATGTGTATGCGGATAACGTTCAGCCTCCAGAAAAGGTCTTCCCTAAACTTTCCCTCCTCAACCATCCTTTCAAGGTCTTGGTTTGTTGCGGAGATAAAACGGAAATTGACCCTTATTTCCTTCAAACCGCCAAGCCGACGAATGGTCTTATCCTGAAGGACAGTTAGAAGCTTTGCCTGAAGGCTAAGGGGCATGTCTCCGATTTCGTCAAGAAAGAGGGTCCCACCTTCCGCTAACTCAAAAAGCCCTGCCTTGGAGTGGGTTGCTCCCGTAAAAGCCCCCCTTTCATAACCAAAGAGCTCAGCCTCAAGAAGGGTTTCTGGGATGGCCGCACAGTTTATCTGCAGGAAGGGACCTTCTTTGGCTGGACTGAGGTGATGGATAAGCCTTGCTATAACTCCTTTCCCTGTTCCTGATTCTCCTGTGATCAGAACTGGGGCATCCGTTTCAGCAACCTTGAAAACCAGGCTTAAAACCTTTTTCATTGCCGGGCTTTCTGCTACGATGTTTTCAACGATTTTAAGCTCCTTCTCAGAAAGGAATTTGAACCTCTCTCTAAGAAGAGTTATTTCCCGAATGAGCTTATTCTCTTCTAAGGCTTTATCTACGATCAGGTTTAACTCTTCAAGGTTTATGGGCTTAGCAAGGTAATGGAAGGCACCAGCCTTCATGGCAGAGACAGCATTCTCTACTGAGGCATAGGCTGTTAGCATAATGGTTGGAATATTAGGATAGTTTTTTTTAAGGTAGGCTAAAAATTCTAATCCATCTCCGTCGGGCAACTTATAATCAAGTAAAAGGACATTAAAGTCCTTCTTTTCAAGAAGCTCTTTAGCTTCGGCAACGTTTTCTGCCCCCTCAACATAAAAGCCGCGTTTTCGCAAGGCTTCGGCTAAAAGTTCTCTCTGCGCCTTATCATCCTCAACGATAAGAATGTTCCCCCTTTTCATCTCTCCAATGAACCCCCCTTAAGCTTCAGACCATGGGCTCACAATTCCAACTTAACTGAAAGGTTTTTCCTTCTGTGTGGGGTATGATCTTTACCTCTCCTCCATGAGCCTCTGCTACCTTCTTTACTAAGTATAACCCTAGACCAAAACCTTCTCTTTTTGTCGTGAAAAAGGGTTCAAAAAGCTTATCCGAGGAGGAAGGCAAAGGTTCTCCGTCATCGAACACCTCAAGCACGAAATTTTCCCTCTCTTTATACAATGAAACCCTTATTGTTCCTCCTTCTTTTGCCGCTTCAAAAGCATTTTTTAGCAGGTTTTCTAAGGCTTTTTTTAACCAAAACCTATCTCCGCAAACCTCTTCAACTTTGCTTTCTACATAAAAGTTAACTCCCTTTTTGTTTAAGCCTGCAAAGAAGAGTTGAGCTTCTAAGAGAAAATCCTCGGCCTTAAAAACATCCGCTTTGATCTTTATTTCCTTTTGATAAAGTAGAATGTCTTCAAGCCATTGAAGCATTTTTTTAATCTCTTCGAAAAGAAGGGTATTAGTGATTGGCACTCCCAACCTTTGAAGCTCAAGGAAGACTCGATTAAGGCTATTTCTTAGCTCATGAGCAAAGGAGCTTGCCATTCTTCCAAGAAGGGCAAGGTCCCTTTCAGCTTGAAGTTTTTTCTGAGCATTGAGCCTTGAAACTTCAGACTTAAGAGCTCTTACGGTTAGATAAGTAACGACAAAAAGGTTTAAAAGACTTATAACGCCGGCAAACAAAGTATGGGTTAGAATAACCTTACGATAATAAGAAATATCAAAGCTTAAAACACCGCAGAGATTGTGCTTATCGGTTTCGATGGGTCTCATAACGGTCAAAAGGACGTCGTTCTTAATTTTTGTGGGTTGGCAGGCTTTAACATCAAGGCTTGTATGGGTATAGTGCCAGGTTAAAAAAGGGTCACCTTGGTAGAAGACCCCAAGCTCCGTTACTTTTATCCTTTTTGCCGGTTCATTAAGGAGGTCGATAAGCTCGGCAAGCAGTCCTTTACTTTCAGCCAACTCTCCGAACTCCGGGATAAACTCAATTTGGTAGATGGTTTCTAGAAGGTCGATGTAGTCAGAAACCTTTCTTTTAAAGACTTTAAAAGTCGTTTCAACCGATTCTTCTAATCTCTGATGAATAAAGTGGTTAAAGTAGGCAACCTGTAAGAAAAAAGAAACAAAAATTATCAGGATAAAAAGGGTGGCTAAAAAGCTTAGGTTTGGGTTTGCTTGAATTAGTTCCTTTATTCTTTCTTTTTGGCCCAAAGTTTCTTTAACCTTTCTTTAAACTCTACTTCTTTCCCCTTGTCCTTAGGATGATAAAAGGTCTTATCCTTAATTTCCTCTGGTAGATAATCTTGAGGTACAAATCCTTCTTCAAAGTCATGAGGATAAAGATAGTTTCTACCATACCCAAGGTTTTCCATGAGCTTGGTCACAGGGTTTCTTAAATGGAGAGGAACAGAAAGGTCTCCCTTCTCTTCAACCAGGGCTTGGGCAGATTTTAGGGCAAGGTAGGCAGAATTACTCTTTTCGGAGAGGGCATTGTATAGAGTTGCCAAAGCTAAGGCTAAATCTCCCTCAGGTGAGCCAAGAGCTTGATAGGCTAAAAGAGCCGAAACCGCAACGACAAGAGCCATCGGGTCTGCTAAACCAACATCTTCTGCTGCACAGGCAATTATCCTTCTTGCTACGACCTCTGGATCCTCTCCGGCTTTAAGAAGCCTCGCAAGCCAGTAAATGCTCGCATCGGGGTCGCTACCCCGCATGCTTTTGTGAAAGGCAGAAAGCAAATTGTAATGGGCTTCCCCTTCCTTATCATGAACTAAGGGTTTTTTTATAACTTCCGGCGTAATATCAGAGAGCTCGAGTTTATCTTTGCCCAAGGCTTTTACCTTTTCAACCAATATCTCTAAGGTGTTTAGAGCAAACCGAGCATCACCGTGAGCTGAATTTGCCAAGCTCCAAAGGACTTCGTCCTCAACCTTTACATTGTATTCTTTTAGCCCTAAGGGATGTCCCAAAGCTCGCTCTAAGATTTTTTTTATTTCTTCCGGCTTCAAAGGTTCCAAGAGTAAAACTTTGGTCCGTGAAAGCAAAGGCGGGATAATCTCAAAAGAAGGGTTTTCTGTTGTTGCTCCTATGAGATAGATGTCTCCCCGCTCAACATAAGGTAGAAGAAAGGCTTGTTGAGACTTGTTGAACCGGTGTATCTCATCTATAAAAACTATCGTTTCCTGTTTTAGTCCCTTTAAACGTTTGGCTTGAGCAATGATGTCCTTTAGATCCTTTAAACTGATATCTACGGCGCTAAACGATACAAAGTTAGCTTGAAGTTCTTTCCCTAAGAGATAGGCAAGGGTGGTTTTACCAGAGCCAGGAGGTCCCCAAAGGATGAGAGAAATAGGCTTTTTCCTCTGCCTTAAGACCCAAAGGATCCTTCCCTCAGCTAGAAGATGCTCCTGCCCGACAAACTCGGAAAAACTTTGCGGTCTAAGCCTATCCGCTAAGCTCCCCATCCCTACCCTATAAAATATAAACCCTTTATTTTTATAAAAAAGGTTTTAAAATTTAGAGGAAAAAAAGTATGGGCATTGAAAAAAAGACTGTAGCCGAAGTAATGAGTAGAATCTTGTATGCAATACCAATTTATGCAACTTTTTCTCAAATAGGTGATGCTTTTTTGGGAAGCCAAGGTTTCAGCCTTAATTGTGACTACTCCTAACAGGGAGTCTATGGGTCCTATGAGTAAGACGGATGTTACATCTTCAGCAAGAAAATTTGTGCCGGAGGGTGTGCTTCCGCAACGAATGTATTAAGAGAGCTTGCCCTTTAGTATCCCCTCTTGACAAGCTTGGAAAAAGTTGTATATAAAGGGCTTGTCAATTTTTAGTGAGGAGTGAAAGGACTATGCCAACCATCAACCAGCTTGTTAGGTATGGAAGAAAGAAGAAGGAGAAACGTTCTAGGGCACCTGCTCTTCAGGGTTGTCCGCAAAAGCGTGGTGTTTGCTTAAGGGTTTATACAGTTACTCCTAAAAAACCAAACTCTGCTCTACGTAAGGTGGCAAGGGTTAGGCTTACTAACGGCATAGAGGTTACCGCTTACATTCCTGGAATAGGACACAATCTTCAGGAGCACTCGGTGGTATTAGTTAGAGGGGGGCGTGTGCGTGACCTCCCTGGTGTAAGGTATAAGATAATTCGTGGAGCCTTGGATGCAGCTGGTGTGCAGAACCGTAGAAAGTCTCGTTCAAAGTATGGGACGCCGAAACCAAAATCATAGAATGGATAGGTAGAAGTATATGCCGCGAAAAGGACCGGTACCAAAAAGAGAAATACCGCCAGACCCAAAGTATGGGAGTGTGCTCGTTGCGAAATTCATAAACAATATAATGCGTGATGGTAAAAAGAGTGTTGCTCGAAGGATATTTTATGAAGCTATGGAAAGATTGAGGGAAAAGTCTGGGGGTGAGGACCCTCTTAAGATCCTTGAAACAGCGGTAGAGAAGGTAAAGCCACTTCTTGAGACAAGGCCAAGACGTGTTGGTGGAGCTACCTATCAGGTGCCCATGGAGGTTAGACCTGAGAGGCAGGTATCTTTAGCGATTAAATGGATAGTTCAGGCGGCAAGGGAGCGTTCTGAACGGACGATGGTGGAAAGATTGGCTGCAGAGATTTGGGATGCTTACAATGAAAAGGGAGGCGCTATAAAGAAGAGGGACGACACCCATAGAATGGCTGAATCTAATAGAGTTTTTGCCCACTTCCGTTGGTAGTATAAATAGCTTCTTAACTCTTTGCGATAAGATAAAAGTAATTTAAAAGCGGGTTATTATTTGCTTTAAAAAACCAAAATTAGGAGTAGGTGAGAGGATGAAGCCAGAAGAACTAAAGATTCTTCAGATGACGAGAAATATAGGGATTGTTGCTCATATTGATGCTGGTAAAACTACGACCACTGAACGTATTCTTTACTACACTGGGAAGACGTATAAGATTGGTGAGGTCGATGAAGGAACAGCGGTAATGGACTTTATGCCCCAGGAGCAGGAAAGGGGTATTACCATTACCTCAGCCTGCACCACTACCTTCTGGCGTAATCATCGTATAAACATCATCGATACTCCTGGGCATGTGGATTTCACCATTGAGGTAGAAAGAAGCTTAAGGGTATTAGACGGGGCAGTTGTGATTTTTTGCGCTGTAGGCGGGGTTGAGCCTCAGTCAGAAACGGTTTGGAGGCAGGCGGATAAATACAAGGTTCCAAGAATTACTTTCATCAATAAGATGGATAGAGTTGGTGCTGATTTTGAAGGTGTTATTGAGCAGATGAAGTCAAGGCTTGGAGCTAATCCTTTGCCCATTCAAATACCCTACGGGGCTGAGGACTCTTTCGTTGGTGTTATCGACCTTATCGAGATGAAAGCCATCATCTGGGATGAGGAGAGCTTAGGAGCAAAGTATCATTTTGAGGAGATCCCAGCCCATCTCAAAGACAAGGCTGAAGAATATAGAATTATGATGCTTGAGAAGCTTGCGGATGTTAATGACGCTATTATGGAAAAGTATCTTGAAGGGAAAGAAATTACTCCAGAAGAAATTCGAAAGGCTATCAGGGAGGCAACCTGTTCTTTTAAGCTTGTTCCAGTCCTTTGTGGTGCAGCCTTTAAGAACAAGGGTATTCAGCCCCTTCTTGATGCCATTGTAGATTTTCTACCATCCCCCCTTGATATCCCAGCGGTTAAAGGTGTGCATCCTGATACGGGTGAGATTATCGAGAGACCAACAGACCCTGATGCTCCCTTTGCTGCTCTTGCTTTTAAGATAATGACAGACCCTTATGTAGGAACTCTTACCTTTTTGCGGGTCTATTCTGGAAGGATCGAAAGCGGAATGAGCGTTTACAATTCAACTAAAAGAAAGAAGGAAAGGGTAGGAAGACTTGTTCGGATGCATGCTAACCAAAGGGAAGATATAACTGGGGCAATCTGCGGAGATATCGTTGCTGCGCTTGGGCTAAGAAACACAACTACGGGTGATACTCTTTGCGATGAGAACCATCCCATTGAGCTTGAAAAGCTTGAGATACCAGAGCCTGTAATCTCTGTTGCGGTTGAGCCTAAGACTAAGGCTGACCAGGAGAAGCTTTCTCTCGCCCTGCAGAAGCTTGCTTTGGAAGACCCATCTTTTAGGGTTACTGTTGATCGTGAAACCGGTCAAACCCTTATTTGGGGGATGGGAGAGCTTCACTTGGAGATCATTGTTGATAGGCTTGTTAGGGATTTTAAGGTTGGGGTTAATGTAGGAAAACCCGAGGTAGCTTATAAAGAGACTATTACCACTAAAGCAGAGGCTGAAGGAAAGTATATTAGGCAGAGTGGTGGTAGAGGACAGTATGGACATGTTAAGTTAGTCGTTGAGCCAAACCCTGGCAAAGGTATAGAATTTGTATCTGAGATCGTTGGAGGAGTTATCCCTAAAGAATTTATTCCAGCTGTGGAGAAGGGCGTAAGAGAGGCAGCTCAAGAAGGCGTTTTGGCTGGCTATCCGGTGATAGATGTCAAGGTCCGGCTTGTTGATGGTTCCTATCACGAGGTCGACTCTTCAGACCTTGCCTTTGCCATCGCTGGTGCTCTTGGCTTTAAAGAGGCTTGTAAGAGGGCTAATCCTGTGCTTCTTGAGCCAATCATGAAGTTAGAAGTTGTTGTGCCAGAGGAATACTTAGGTGGGGTCCTTGGTGATATTTCTTCAAGGCGTGGTAGAGTAGAAGGTATGGACATGAGGGGAAATGTAAGGGTTATCCGGGCTTTTGTGCCCCTTGGAGAAATGTTTGGATACGCAACAACTTTACGCTCCCTTACTCAAGGAAGAGGAAACTTTACGATGCAATTTTCTCATTATGATAAGGTGCCAGCTAATTTGGCTGAGGAGATAATTAAGAAAGCAAAGGCATAAAACTTTTGAAAGCGGAGGGTTTAATATGGCGAAGCAGAAGTTTGAGAGGAAGAAGCCGCATGTGAATGTGGGGACGATTGGGCACATTGATCATGGGAAGACGACGTTGACTTCGGCGATAACGAAGGTTTTGTCAACGAAGGGGTTGGCGGTTTGGGTGCCATTTGATCAGATTGACAAGGCACCTGAGGAGAGGGCGAGGGGGATAACGATTCAGCTTGCGCATGTTGAGTATGAGAGCGAGAAGAGGCATTATGCGCATATAGATTGTCCTGGGCATGCTGATTATATTAAGAACATGATAACTGGGGCTGCGCAGATGGATGGGGCGATATTGGTGGTGGCGGCGACTGATGGGCCGATGCCGCAGACGAGGGAGCATGTGTTGCTTGCAAGGCAGGTTAATGTTCCGGCGATGGTGGTGTTTATGAACAAGGTGGATATGGTTGATGATGCGGAGTTATTGGATTTGGTGGAGTTAGAGGTTAGGGAGTTATTGAGCAAGTATGGGTTTCCTGGGGATGATGTGCCGGTTGTTAGGGGTAGTGCGTTGAAGGCGCTTGAGTGTGGGTGTGGGAGTGAGGAGTGTCGGTGGTGTGGGGCTATATGGCAGTTGGTGAGGGCGTTGGATGATTATATACCTGAGCCGGTGAGGGAGGTAGACAAGCCATTTTTGATGCCGATAGAGGATGTGTTTTCGATATCTGGGCGAGGGACGGTTGTGACTGGGAAGGTGGAGAGGGGGGTATTGAGGCCTGGGGAGGAGGTGGAGGTAGTTGGGCTTAGGCCGACGATAAAGACGGTGGCAACGAGTATAGAGATGTTTAGGAAGGTATTGGATGAGGCGTTGCCTGGGGATAATATAGGTGTGTTGTTGAGGGGGGTGGGGAAGGATGATGTTGAGAGGGGGCAGGTGTTAGCGAAGCCTGGTAGTATTAAGCCTTATACTAAGTTTAAGGCGGAGGTGTATGTGTTGAAGAAGGAGGAGGGGGGTAGGCATACGCCGTTTTTTAGTGGGTATAGGCCGCAGTTTTATTTTAGGACTACGGATGTTACTGGGGTGGTGAAGTTGCCTGAGGGGGTGGAGATGGTGATGCCTGGGGATAATGTGGAGCTTGAGGTGGAGTTGATAAAGCCTGTAGCGTTGGAGGAGGGATTGAGGTTTGCGATAAGGGAAGGAGGAAAGACAGTAGGAGCAGGTGTCGTAACAAAAATAATAGAGTAGGTAGCAAGGGGTAATGGGGTATGCTTAGCTCTCCGAAAATACGAATAAAGCTTAAGAGTTATGACCATCGAGTTTTAGACCGTTCAGTTATTCAGATTGTGAATACAGCAAAGGAGACGGGAGCTAAGGTGGTAGGACCCATTCCGCTTCCAACCAAGATTAGTAGATGGACGGTTATTAGGTCTCCACACATTGATAAGAATTCTCGGGAACAGTTTGAGATAAGAGAGCATAAACGTTTGATAGAAATTTATGAGCCTACCCAGCAGACTATAGATGCTCTTATGCAGCTTGAGTTGCCTGCTGGGGTAGAGGTGGAGATAAAGACATAGAGGGAGTGATGGGTATGAAAATAGAGGGGATCTTAGGCAGAAAACTTGGCATGACCCGAGTTTTTGATGCTGCCGGGAATGCTATACCGGTAACTGTGCTTGAGGTTGGCCCTTGTGCGGTTGTTCAGGTAAAGACAGTAGAGAAGGATGGTTACAATGCGGTCCAACTTGGGTTTCATCTTAAAAAGCTAACCAAGTGTACTTTACCTATGATCGGACATTTCTTAAAAGCAGGTCTTGATACCGGTTTTTATATTCTTAGGGAGTTTAGAGTGGAGGACCCAAATCAGTTTAAACCTGGACAGTTTATAACTCTTGCAGATTTAGCTCTTCAGCCTGGGATGAAGGTTGATGTGACTGGAACGAGTAAGGGGCGTGGATTTACCGGGACGATTAAGCGTTGGAACTTTCAAAGGCAGCCGATGAGCCATGGAGCAAAAAAGGTTCACCGTAAACGTGGGTCAAGCGGATCAAACACTTTTCCAGGTCGGGTTATCAAGGGGAAGAGAATGGCAGGTCACTATGGGGCTGAGACGGTGACTATTAAAAATTTGACGGTAGTTGATGTTATACCTGATAAGAATTTACTTTTAGTTAAAGGCGGAGTGCCTGGTTGGCCTAATGGTTATGTGATGGTTTACTTTAAATAAAGGTGAGGGAGAAACAGATGAGTGAAGTGAAGATTAAGGTTATTGATGCAGAGGGGAAGATAGTTGGAGAGATGGGTCTGCCAGCAGATATATACGGAGTTGAGCCTAAAGTTGGGTTGTTGCATGAGGTTGTTCGCTGGCAGATGGCAAGATGGAGGGCGGGGACTGCTTGCACTAAGACTAGAGGTGAAGTAAGAGGGGGTGGAAGAAAGCCTTGGCCTCAGAAGCATACAGGTAGGGCAAGGCAGGGCTCGATTAGAGCTCCTCAGTGGGTTGGTGGAGGAGTAGTGCATGGACCGAAGCCAAGGGACTATGAATTCAAGCTAAACAAGAAGGTTAGGAGACTTGGTTTAAAGATGTCGTTATCTTCGCGGGCATTGACTGGGAACCTTTTTGTGGCGACGGAGTTTCCAAAGTTAGAAAAGCCGAAAACGAAAGCGATAGTAAAGTATTTAAGTAATCTTGGAACCGATTCTGCCCTTCTTGTTGTTCCGGAAAGAAACCTTATTTTAGAAGCTTCGGCGAGAAACTTACCTAAGGTTAAGGTTTTAGCAGTGGAAGGGCTTAATGTATATGATGTATTAAATCATGAAAAGTTGATCATTGAACAAGCTGCTTTGCCAAAGATTGAAGAAAGGTTGAGGAGATAAGCTATGAAGGATCCGAGAACTATTATTCTTGCTCCGGTAATAACGGAAAAATCTATGTTTCTTAAGGAGAAGTACAACCAGGTAACTTTTTGGGTTGACCCTTCAGCAAACAAGATTGAGATAAAAAAAGCTGTAGAAGATTTGTTTAAGGTTAAAGTGCTTGATGTTCAGACGATTAGGGTAAAGGGGAAACCTAAGGGTAGGTTTAAGCATGGAAGGACATCGATAAGGAAGAAGGCGATCGTTAAGCTTGCACCGGGGCAAACAATTGAATTTTTCGAGACATTATAAATAATGGGAGTGAGAGTATGCCAATAAAAAAGTGTAAGCCAACTACCCCTGGTCGTAGGTTCATGACCATCTTGGTCAATCCGGAGTTAGCTAAAAAGGAGCCGGAAAAGAGTTTAGTTGAGCCCAAGAAGAGCACGGGTGGACGAAATAATTACGGTAGGATAACAGTAAGGTTTCGAGGTGGTGGGCATAAAAGGCTTTATAGGATTATCGATTTTAAACGGGATAAGGACAACATCCCTGCCAAGGTCATTGCTTTAGAGTATGACCCAAACAGGTCGGCAAACATTGCCCTTCTTCAGTATGCTGATGGGGAGAAGCGTTATATTATTGCTCCTGAGGGTTTAAAGGTTGGTGACATCGTTATGTCAGGTGAGAATGTGGAGATCAAGGTTGGAAACGCTTTACCTTTGAAGAATATACCAGTTGGAACGATGGTTCATAATGTCGAACTAAGACCCGGAAAGGGTGGGCAGCTTGCTCGTGCGGCTGGGACTTTTGCTCAGATCCTTGGCAAAGAAGGAAGTTATGTTATACTAAGACTTCCGTCTGGTGAAATTCGAAAGGTTCATGGTGATTGTCGAGCTACTATTGGCCAGGTTGGTAACCTTGAGTGGGAAAACGTTGTTATAGGTAAGGCTGGAAGGTCAAGATGGCTTGGGAGAAGGCCTCATGTGCGAGGAGTGGCTATGAATCCTGTTGACCATCCCTTAGGGGGTGGTGAGGGTAGGAGTCATGGCGGGCGTCATCCTTGTTCTCCTTGGGGTCAACTTTGTAAAGGGCTTAAAACGAGGGGTAAGAAACCCTCTGATAAGTTTATAATTAAGAGACGTAAGGGTTAATGGAGGTTTTAAAGGATGCCAAGGTCTAAGAAGAAAGGACCATTTGTTGACGAGCATTTGATGAAGAAGGTTTTGAAGGCTCGAGAGACTGGAGATAAACGTCCGATTAAAACCTGGAGCAGAAGGTCGACGATTGTACCCGAGATGGTTGGTTTGACCTTTGCTGTCCACAATGGACATAAGTTTATACCAGTGTATGTGACGGAGAGTATGGTTGGCCACAAACTTGGAGAATTTGCCCCGACTCGCACCTTTAAGGGGCATCCAGCCGATAAGGGAAAGGTTAAAGGAGTAAAGAAGAAGAAGTAAAGGGGGGGGAATAACTTTGAGAGCCAGAGCGACAGCCCGGTATGTTTTGATTTCTCCTTACAAGGCACGATTAGTTATAGATACAATCCGAGGGAAAAAGGTAGATGAGGCGTTAAACATTTTGAATTCCTTACCTAAAAAAGCTGCTCGGATTATAAAGAAAGTTTTACTTTCGGCTGTTGCTAACGCTGAGAATAATTATGGTATGGATCCTGACAAGCTTTATGTGGTGCGGGCGTATGTGGATGAAGGTCCAAGGTTAAAGAGGATTTGGCCTCGTGGTTGGGGAAGAGCAAGCCGGATCTTGAGGCGAATGAGCCATATAACTGTCGAGGTTGAGGAACTCGACACTCGAGAAAAAAGGAGGTAAACCTTGGGGCAGAAGGTTAATCCGATAGGTTTAAGACTAGGTATTACCCGCACTTGGGATTCTCGGTGGGTAGCAAAGCCATCAGAGTTTGCTAAGTATGTTCATGAAGACTATCTGATCAGAAAGTATTTGAAAGAAAAATATTATCATGCTGGTATACCAAGGATAGAAATTGAGAGGGCGGGGAATAACGTTAGGGTGATCATTCATGCGGCAAGACCAGGGATTGTAATTGGTAAGAAGGGGGCAGAAATTGAGAAGATCAAGTCTGAGCTTAAGAAACAGTTTAAGGATCGTGATATAGAGGTGACAGTGGAAGAGGTTAGGAGACCTGAGCTTGAGGCGCAGCTTGTTGCTGAGAGCATTGCTCAACAGATAGAAAAGCGTGTTTCTTATAGGCGGGCTATGAAGAGGGCTGTTGCTCTGGTTATGAGGTATGGAGCTCAGGGAGTTAAGGTTGAATGTGCTGGAAGGCTTGGGGGCGCAGAAATTGCTCGTAGCGAATGGTATCGTGTGGGGAGGGTTCCTCTTTCTACCTTGAGAGCTGATATTGATTACGGTTTTGCTGTTGCGGTTACCAAGTATGGAAGCATCGGTGTTAAGGTATGGATCTTTAAGGGTGAGGTTTTACCAGAGAAGGCAGGACAAGAAAGAATAGTAATTTAGGGGTGAGGTGAGCCATGCTTCTTCAGCCGAGGAAGACTAAGTATAGAAAACAACAGAAAGGAAGGGTTAGGGGTAAGGCTTCTCGTGGGTATACCTTAGCCTTTGGTGATTATGGTTTAAAAGTGTTAGAGGGTGGGTGGCTTACCGCTCAACAGTTAGAGGCTGGGCGTGTGGCAATTGTCCGCATAGCAAAGAAAGGGGCCAAAGTTTGGATAAGGGTATTTCCGGATAAACCAATAACTAAGAAGCCTGCGGAAAGCAGGATGGGTAAGGGTAAGGGATCTGTTGTGGGTTGGGTAGCGGTGGTAAAGCCTGGAACTATTATTTATGAGATAGCTGGAGTTCCTCCGGAGGTAGCAAAGGAAGCTTTGAGGGTTGCTAGTTCAAAGCTTCCTTTCAAATGTAAGATAGTAAGTCGGGAGGAACTCTAATGAAGGCAAAGGAGTTGCGGGAGCTATCAATACCTGAGCTGAAGGAAAGGCTCGCTAAGCTAAGGGAAGAATTGATGAACCTGAGATTTCAGAAGACCATACACAGGCTTGAAAATCCTATGAGGATTAGGCAGGTTCGTCGTGAGATAGCTAGAGTTCTAACTATTATTAAAGAAAAGGAGAGGTCTATAAACCAATAAGTTGATAGAGGGTTAGGGTATGGAGAAGCGGAAGGAGTTTATTGGGACTGTGGTATCAGACAAGATGGATAAGACGGTTGTTGTGCTTGTTGAGACTTTGGTGAGACATCCTCTCTATGAAAAGCTTGTAAGGAGAAGGAAGAAATACATGGCTCATGATGAAAACAACGAGTGTAGGGTTGGGGATAAAGTACTTATTGAAGAGACAAGACCCCTTTCTCGCAGAAAGCGTTGGAGAGTAAAGAAAATACTTGAAAGAGCCAAAGTTCTTTCTACTGAGGAAAGTGAAAGTGGAGAAGGGGGTGAGAAGTTATGATACGGCAACAGACCTATCTTAATGTAGCTGATAATTCTGGAGCAAAGGAGCTTCTTTGTATAAGAGTTCTTGGTGGATCGGGTAGACAATACGGAACGGTTGGTGATATTATCGTTGCTTCGGTGAAGGATGCTTTGCCAAATTCCAAGGTGAAAAAGGGCGATGTCGTCAGGGCAGTGATCGTTAGGACGAAAAAGGAGGTTCAGAGACCTGATGGGACGACCATTAAATTTGATGAGAATGCTGCGGTTCTGATAAATCAGCACAAAGAGCCCATTGGGACTCGTATTTTTGGTCCTGTAGCTAGGGAGTTGAGGGCAAAAGGATTTATGAAGATCATTTCGTTAGCACCTGAGGTCTTGTAAATAGGGGTGAGAGGATGATAAGACGAGGAGCCAACAAGGGGTTGCCAAAGCCTCATGAGGCAAAGGTTCATATAAAAAAGAACGATATAGTGGTAGTTATTGCTGGAAAAGATAAGGGAAAGATTGGGAAGGTTCTTCGGGTCTTTCCAAGAAAAGGAAGGGCTATCGTTGAGGGAGTAAACATTGTAAAAAAGCATATGAAACCTACTCCTTACAGCTCCGGGGGTATAGTGGAGAAACCTGCTCCCGTTCATGTTTCTAATCTTATGCTTTACTGCGGAAAATGCAAAAGAGGGGTAAGGGTAGCCAAAAAGGTACTTGAAGATGGAACTAAGGTGAGGGTTTGCAAAAAATGTGGAGAAATTATTGAGCCGAAGGAGTAAGGGGCAATGGACCTGAAAGAACATTACGAAAAGGTGGTTAAGCCAAAACTTGTTGAGAAATTTGGTTATAAAAATATTCATCAGATTCCGAAGATTGAAAAGATAGTGGTAAACATGGGATTGAGTGAGGCAACCCAAAACCCTAAGATTGTGGACCAAGCTCTTGAGGAGCTTGCGATAATTACAGGGCAAAAACCTAAGATTTGTCGGGCAAGGAAATCCATTGCTGCGTTTAAGCTTAGGAAGGGTATGCCCATTGGGGTGATGGTTACTCTTCGGAGAAAGAGGATGTATAATTTTTTGGCGAGGCTAATTAACATAGCCCTTCCAAGGGTTAGAGATTTTAAAGGATTGCCAAGGTCTGGATTTGATGGAAGGGGAAATTATACTTTAGGGCTTGCAGACCATACTATTTTCCCTGAGCTTGATGCAAGCAAGGTTGAAAAGGTAAAAGGTATGAGCATCACTATTGTGACCACGGCGAAGACTGATGAGGAGGCTTACGAGTTGTTAAGGGAGATGGGAATGCCCTTTAGGAGGTAATTGATAATGCCGAGGAAAGCTCAAATAGAGAAAGCAAAGAAAGAGCCTAAGTTTAAGGTAAGAAAGAGGAATAGATGTAACGTTTGTGGGCAAGCTCGAAGTTATATACGAAGATTCGGGCTTTGTAGGATATGTTTTAGAGAGTTAGCCTCACGAGGATTGATTCCAGGTGTAAGAAAGGCAAGTTGGTAGAGGAGGGTTAAGTAAGATGATGACCGATCCGATTGCTGATATGTTGACAAGAATAAGAAATGCCCTTATGGCTCGTCATAAGACAGTGGTTGTGCCTGGTTCAAAGCTAAAGCTTGAAATTGTTAGGATTTTGAAGGAGGAAGGCTATATTGAAGATTATCGTGTGATAGAAGAAAAGCCCCAGATAAAGATAGAGATTGTTCTTAAGTATGATGAGAAGAAGAGACCAGTCATCGCAGGCATAAAAAGGGTGAGTAAGCCGGGGAGGCGTATATATAGAGGTTACAAGGAGCTTCCAAAGGTTCTTAATGGATTGGGGATTGCGATCATTTCTACCTCGCAGGGTATTATGACTGACCATGAGGCAAGGAAAAGGCGGGTTGGTGGTGAAGTAATCTGTGAAATTTGGTAAAGGGGTGACGGCATGGCTGATTTTTCACGGGTTGGTAGAAAGCCTATAGAGATCCCACCACAGGTAAAGGTTGAAATAAAGGAGGATGGTGTTGTTCGTGTTGAAGGTCCAAAAGGGGTATTAGAAAAAAAGATGCCTCCCATGGTGAAGATTGTGAGGGAGGGAAATTTACTTAAGGTGGAGATGGACGTTCCGCGAAAGAAGCTTTTAAATAAGGCAAAGGCATTTCAGGGATTAGCGAGGGCTTTGCTTAATAACATGATAATTGGGACGACGCAGGGGTTTACAAAGGCTTTAGACATTGTTGGTTTAGGATACAAGGCAGAGCTAAGAGGGAACGATGAGATCGTTTTTTCATTAGGTTACTCTCATCCTGTAATTTTTAAACTTCCTCAGGGAATTTCTGCTAAAGTTGAGAAGGGAACGGGTGAGGTTCAGGTAAGGGTTATTCTGTCGGGTATTGATAAAGAGTTGGTAGGACAGGTTGCGGCAAACATCCGTAAACTTAGACCGCCAGACCCTTACAAGGGTAAGGGGATAAGGTATGCTGATGAGGTAATCCTTCTTAAGCCTGGGAAGAGCGGTAAGGGTGGTAGGGGAGGTAAGAAGTAATGAGACCGGAAAAGAAGGTAGAGGCAAGATTAAGAAGGAAAAAAAGGGTAAGGAAAAAGATATTTGGTTATCCTGAAAGACCGAGGGTAAGCGTCTTTCGGAGTCATAAGCATATCTATGCTCAGATTATTAATGATGTGGAAGGGCATACTTTAGTTGCTCTTTCTTCGTTATCTCCTGAGGTGAGGGCTAAGATTGAGGAGTTGAAGAGTAAAGGGGAGCTCAAAGGCAAGGTAGAGGTAGCAAGGCTTGTAGGGAGGATGCTTGCGGAAAAGGCGAAGGCGAAGGGTATAACAAAAGTGGTTTTTGATCGGAATGGATATAAGTACCATGGACGAGTTAAGGCCTTGGCTGAAGGCTTGAGAGAGGGTGGATTGGAATTTTAAAGGGGGTGTGATCTTGGTAAGAGGAACGGGGGAGCTAATTGAAAAGATAATTCAAATAAGAAGAGTGGCAAAGGTTACCAAGGGTGGGAAAAAGCTTCGCTTTGCCGCTCTTGTTGTGGTTGGTGATGGAAAGGGAAGGGTTGGTTATGCTCTTGGTAAGGCGCCTGAGGTTCCTGATGCTATTAGAAAAGCGATTGAGAAGGCAAAGAAGGAGATGATCGAGGTTCCTATTGTTAATGGCACTATACCTCACAGGATAGAGGAAAAATTTTCGGCAACTAAGGTAATATTAAGACCGGCTCCTCCGGGAACTGGGGTTATTGCTGGTGGAACGGTTCGTGCTATTATGGATGCTGCTGGTATTACTGATGTAGTAACTAAGTGTATAGGAAACAGCAATCCGCATAACTTGGTTAAGACAACTTTTAAAGCTCTTGAGAAGCTTCAGAGCCTTGATTATGTGGCTAAGAAGAGAGGTAAGAGTAGGGAAGAAATCCTTGAGAGGATAAGGGGATGAGGAAGCTCAAGATTACTTTAAAAAGAAGCAGATACGGGTGGAAGCCAGACCATAGAGAGACCTTAAAAGGTTTGGGTTTAAAGAAGATAGGGCAGACGGTGATAAGGGATGATACACCTCAAATTAGAGGTATGATTAGGAAAGTAAGCCATCTTGTTGAGGTAGAGGAATATGAGGAATAGGCTGATTGATTTAAGCAATCTTAAACCTTTTTATGGGTCAAAGCATAAGAAAAAAAGGGTTGGCCGTGGTCATGGGTCGGGTCATGGTAAGACCTCTGGGAGAGGGCATAAAGGACAAAAGGCTAGGGAGGGTCTGGATATTAAACCTTTCTTTGAGGGTGGACAGACTCCTATTCACAGAAGAGTGCCCAAGCGGGGATTTAAAAACATCTTTAAGGTTGAGTATGCGGTGGTTAATGTAGGCATTTTAAGTAAAGTTTTTTCTCCAAATGAGGTTGTTGATGAAAACTCTTTAAGGGAGAAGGGGCTGATTAAAGGTAAAAATAAGCTTATAAAACTTTTAGGAGACGGAGAAATTAACATACCTTTGACCATAAGGGTTCATGCGGTATCAAAGTCAGCTAAGGAGAAGGTTGAGAAGGCTGGAGGTAGGGTTGAACTTATTAAAAAAGAGGTCAAGTCTTAAGGTTTAAGAATAGTGAACAGGAAAGAAGGTCTTTTAAGCTTAGCAAACCTTCCGGAGCTTAAAAGAAGGCTTTTCTATCTTTTTTTAGGTCTAGCCATCTATCGTTTTGCTGTTCATATTCCAGCGCCAGGGGTCAATTCCGAAGCCTTTTTTGAGCTCTTTCAGAGAGCTGAGGGGACTCTTTTTGGACTTTTGGATATTTTTTCTGGCGGTGCTCTTAGTAGGTTTTCAGTGTGCGCTCTTGGGGTTATGCCTTACATTAGTGCTGCAATCATCATGCAACTTTTAACGGTAGTTTTCCCTACCCTCAAGGAGTATTACAAGGAGGGTCCAGAGGGTCGAAGGAAGATCGCCTATTATACTCGTTACTTGACGGTGGTGATCTGCCTTATTCAAGGGTTTGGAATAGCAGTAGGCTTAGAAAGGATGACAACTCCTGCTGGGATACCTATCGTTGCCGAACCTGGGATGACCTTTAGGATCTTAACCGCCTTGACTTTGACAGCTGGGACCCTCTTTCTTGTATGGCTTGGCGAGCAGATGACTGAGCATGGAATTGGAAACGGCATTTCCCTGATCATCTTTGCTGGTATCGTTGCTGGGATTTTTCCAGCCATTGCACGGAGTTTAAAGTTTGTGCAGACTGGGGAGTTTTCTCTCTTTGCGCTACTTTTAATTCTGCTTTTGCTTTTTGGAATTTTAGCCTTTGTTTGTTTTATGGAGTTAGCCCAGAGGCGAATCCCCGTTCATTATATTCGAAGACAGGTTGGGCGTCAGCTTGTCGGGGGGCAGACAAGCTATTTACCTATTAAGGTTAACACCTCGGGCGTTATTCCTCCGATATTTGCCTCCTCGGTGTTAATGTTTCCGGCTACGGTCACAACCTTTGTGCCCATTTCTTTCTTTGAGGATTTATCTAGAATTTTTAACCCAAGCTCGCTTTTTTACAACTTAATTTTCGGTGCGCTCATTATCTTTTTTGCTTACTTTTATACAGCGGTGATTTTCAACCCCAAGGAGGTTGCCGACAATCTTAAAAAGTGGGGAGGCTTTATCCCTGGTATTAGACCAGGTAGTCAAACGGAGGAGTTTTTAGAAAAGGTTTTAACGAGGATAACTGCCATTGGAGCGGTATATCTTGCTTTTATCTGCATTCTTCCTAATTTTTTAGTATTTAACCTTTATATTCCCTTCTACTTTGATGGGACATCGCTTTTGATTGTTGTGGGAGTTGCTCTTGACCTTGTAGGTCAAATTGAAGCTCATCTTTTAAGCAAACAATACGAAGTGTTTATAAAGCACGCCAAGCTTAAAACAAGGTGAGAGGAGGTGGGCTATGAACATCGTATTTCTTGGGCCTCCAGGAGCAGGAAAGGGCACGCAGGCTAAGATTTTAGTCGAGAAATATGAGATACCTCAGGTCTCAACTGGTGACATGCTGAGAGAGCACAGGGCAAAGGGGACTGAGCTTGGTAAGAAGGCTCAGGAGTACATGGACAAGGGTCAGCTTGTTCCCGATGAGATCATCTTAAGCATGGTTAAGGAGAGGCTATCACAGCCTGACTGTCAGAAAGGCTTTATCTTGGATGGTTTCCCAAGGACAGTGGCCCAAGCTGAAGCTTTAGACAAGCTACTTTCTGAGATGGGTAAGAAGCTTGACTTTGCCTTAGCTCTCATCGTTCCTGACGACCTCTTAGTAGAGAGGCTTACAGGTAGGAGGACCTGTAAAAGCTGCGGAATGATGTATCACATTAAGTATAAACCGCCAAAGGTTGAGGGGAAATGTGATGTTTGCGAAGGAGAACTTTATCAAAGACCTGATGACAACGAAGAGACGGTGAGAAACAGGCTCAAAGTTTACCATGAACAAACTGCTCCGTTGATTGAGTACTATAAGAATAGGGGTATCTTAAGAGAGATAGATGGGAGCAAATCTATTGAAGAGATTACGCAGCAGATAATTTCTATCCTTGAAGGGAAGGCATAAGGGTTTGTGGGGAGAATACCGACCCATCCTTAAGACCAAGGAGGAGATTGAGAAGCTTCGAAGGGTTAACAAGATTGTTATGGAGATTTTGTTAGCTTTGAAGGAGAAGGTAAAACCTGGTAAATGCACCTTTGAGTTTGAGGAGTTAGCCCTTTTGCTTTGCGAAAAAAAGGGGGTGAAGCCGGCTTTTAAGGGCTACAGAGGATATCCTTATGCGTTATGTGTGTCGGTCAATGAAGAAGTAGTGCATGGGATGCCTCGGAAGGATAAGTATTTGAAGGAAGGAGACATAGTGAGCTTTGATTTTGGAGCCATTCTTGATGGTTATTATGGGGATGCCGCTTTGACTGTTCCTGTTGGAGAAGTTTCTGAGCTAGCAAAGACCCTTATGAAGGCTACCGAAGAGGCACTTTATAAAGGTATTGAAAAAGCAAGGATTGGTAATAAAATAGGGGATATCTCTTATGCCATTCAGAAGCATGTTGAATCTTATGGTTTTAGCCCGGTTAAGGATTTTGTGGGGCATGGTATTGGAAGGAATTTGCATGAACCTCCAGAGGTCCCAAATTGGGGAAAGCCTGGGAGGGGGTTAAAGATTGAAGTAGGAATGGTTTTAGCTATAGAGCCTATGGTGTCAGCAGGTAGTCCAGAGGTGGAGATTTTGTCCGATGGTTGGACTGCAGTAACAAAGGACAGAAGTTTAGCTGCGCATTTTGAGCATACCGTAGCCATCACTCCGCGAGGACCGGAAATACTATCAAAGGTATAGGTAAGCTATGGCTAAAGAGGATGCGATTTATCTTGAGGGGAAGGTGGTTGAAGCTTTACCTAATGCGATGTTTAGGGTTGAGGTTGAGACGGGGCATACTGTTCTTGCTCATATTTCTGGCAAGATGAGGGTGCATTACATTCGGATCTTGCCGGGGGACACAGTTGTGGTAGAATTGTCACCTTACGACCTTACACGAGGAAGGATAATCTACAGAGGAAGTAAGAAAGATTGGGAAGCAGGGAGGGAGAAGTAGTATGAAGGTTAGTCCATCGGTAAAGAAGAGGTGTCAAAAGTGTAAGATTATAAGAAGGAAGGGAGTAGTGAGGGTTATTTGTGAAAATCCTAAGCATAAGCAAAGGCAGGGTTAGGAGGTAGTTATGCCTAAGATTGCAGGGGTAGACATACCAGAAAAAAAGCCAGTTGAAATAGCCTTGACTTACATTTATGGAATAGGGAGGACGCAAGCTCAGGTAATCTGCACGAAAGCAGGGATTGATTGGTTTAAGAAAGTGAAGGATTTAACGGAAGAAGAGATCAACCGTATAAGGCAGATTGTGGAGAAGGAATATAAGGTAGAAGGTGAGTTAAGGAAAGAGGTAAGACAAAACATTCAAAGGTTGATAAGCATTGGTTGTTATAGGGGGTTGAGGCATCAGATGGGGTTGCCTGTTCGTGGGCAGAGGACCCGTTCAAACGCAAGAACGCATAAAGGACCAAGACCAGGTTCATTAAGGCGAAAGAAGTAGGGGGAGAAAATGGCAAAGGCTAAGGCAAAAAAGAAAAAGGTCAAACGAACAGTAACCGAGGGTATTATTCATATCCATTCAACCTTTAACAACACCATAGTAACGATTACAGACAGGCAGGGTAATGTGATTGCTTGGGCAAGCGGTGGAACCGAAGGCTTTAAAGGAACGAGAAAAGGGACGCCTTATGCAGCGCAGCTTGCTATGCAGAGTGCTATAAAGAAGGCTCTGCCCTATGGTCTTAAGGAAGTTTGGGTGTATGTTAAGGGACCAGGTCCAGGAAGAGAGGCTGCGCTTAGGGCTTTACAGGGTTCTGGGCTTAAGGTAACTTTGATTAAGGATGTAACTCCTATACCTCACGACGGTTGCCGACCGCCTAAAAAAAGAAGGGTCTAAAGTAGAAAAAGGAGGGATAGAGTGGGAAGGTATACGGGGCCAAGGTGTAGGCTTTGCAGAAGAGAGGGAATGAAGCTTTTTCTTAAGGGAGAGCGTTGTTATACAGATAAATGTGCCTTTGAGCGTAGAGGCTATCCACCAGGGCAGCACGGTCCACTTCAGTTGAGGGTAAAGCTTTCGGAATACGGTATTCGTTTAAGAGAAAAGCAGAAGGTAAAGCGGATATATGGTATTTCTGAGAAACAGATGAAGAAGTATTACGAGATGGCAGTCAAGATGCCTGGGCAGGCGGGTCACAATCTACTTCAGCTTCTTGAGAGGAGGCTTGATAATGTGGTGTATAGACTTGGGTTTGCCGCATCAAGGGCTCAGTCAAGGCAAATGGTAAATCATGGCTTTTTTTTAGTTAACGGACGCAAAGTTGATATTCCATCTTACTTAGTCAAACCTGGTGATGTTATTGAGTTGAAAGAAAAGTATAGAAGTAATCCGCAAATTCAAGAAAACCTTGAAGTTCGTGTTCAGAGGGGTATACCTGGATGGCTTGAGCTTGATCTTGAGAACTTCCGCGGAAGGGTAAAGGCTTTACCTACGAGAGAAGATATTACTATGCCTATCCAAGAGAGCTACATCATCGAGTTTTACTCTCGATAATCGTCTAGAAACCATTCTAGAGGTAAGGCTAAATGAAAAGGCCGGTAGAGTTAATCAAACCTGAAAGTGTTAAAATTGATGAGGATAGCAAGCCTCCTTACTATGGGAAATTTATAGTTGAACCTTTGGAAAGAGGTTTTGGGATTACTCTTGGGAATGCTTTAAGAAGGGTTTTGCTTTCTTCCATCCCTGGTTATGCTATAACTGAGGCGCGGATAGAGGGAGCACCTCATGAGTTTGTTAGTTTGCCGGGAGTGCTTGAAGATGGTACGGACATCGTTTTAAACCTAAAGGGAGTGAGATTTAGGCTAAAGGGTGAGGGGCCATTTTTGGCTAAGATTGAGAAAAAAGGTCCTGGTGAGGTAAAGGCTTCGGACATAAAACTACCTAATGGGGCAGGAGAGGTTGCCAATCCAGACCATCATATTTTAACTTTGACAAGTGATAGAAGTATAACCATTGAGCTTAAAATTGAGAAGGGACGCGGTTATGCTCCGGTTGAATATCAGAAGGGGCACGAACCAGGGGTAATTCTAATAGACGGTATTTTTTCTCCCATAACTAAAGTCAATTTTACGGTTACGCAGGCAAGAGTTGGTAAAAGCAGCGATTACGACCGTTTAATCCTTGAAATTTGGACTGACGGGACTATAGACCCGAAGGATGCCCTTGCTTATTCAGCAAAGGTCCTTATAGAACAATTTTCCATATTTACTGGTGGAGTGGAAGTACCTGAAATTTCAAGACCTATTGCAGATACTTCGGCTATCTACAACGTTTGTAATGTTTTAAACATGACCATTGAGGAGCTTGAGCTCTCAGGTAGAGCTTACAACTGTCTTAAATCGGCTGGGATAAACTATGTAGGGGAGTTGGTAAAGTATACAGAAGCGGAGCTTCTTAAGCTTCGGAGCTTTGGTAAAAAGTCCCTTGATGAAATCGTTGAAAAATTGAGCCAATATAATCTTAGGCTTGGTATGAAAGACATTAACTGGAAACCGCCACGCCCGGTTTCTTAAGCTTGGGCTTAGGCAGAGTTGATGAATAGGAGGAGAATAAAATGAGGCATAGGAAGCGTAGTAGAAGGCTTACGACAACTTCGGAACATAGATTAGCTCTAATGAGGAACCAGGTTAGGGATCTTTTTACGCATGGAAGAATTGTGACCACCCTCGCTAAAGCGAAAGAGCTTATAAGATATGCAGAAAAGATGATAACTTTAGCAAAGAAAGGGGACCTTGCTTCCCGCAGGAGAGCCTTAGCTTTTATTCAAGATAAAGCAGTAGTTAGAAAGCTCTTTACTGAGCTTAGAGAAAAGTATCTTGACCGTCCGGGTGGCTACACAAGGATTGTAAGGCTTGGAGAAAGAAGGGGTGATGGAGCTTTGTTAGCGATGGTCGAACTTGTGGAAGAAAAGTTAACCTTTAAAAAATCCAAGAAAACTTCGGAAAGATTGAAAAAAATAAATGAATTTATAGAAAAAAAGAAAAAAGAGCTTCAACTTCAATCAGAATCAGCGGAAGCGAAGCCTACAGAAAACCAACCTAAAGTTGAAGAGGAAAAAGCGCAAGTAGCATCGGAAGCTCCTTCCTCACAAGGAACATAGAAAGCTAATACATGAAATTTTGATTTAAATAAGTTAAAAGCCCCCCTTAGGGGATATTCTCTGCGGTCCTTTGTGTAATATAAAGAAAGACATTCAAAATCGGTTCTTTTTGCTTTTTAGCTCACCGGATAAGGAGAGGATAACTCATCTCCTTTTTGATTTATCAAAGAGGGAGAATATGTTTATCGTTGGGGGAGCGGTGAGGGATAGTCTGATTGGTAAGTCCTTTAACGACCTTGATTTAGTGGTTGAAGGGAATGCTGAAGGGATAGCGAAGAAGCTTGCAAAGGACCTTGGGTTTGCCTTTGTTGAGCTTTCGCGGGAATTTGGTATATATCGAGTCGCTAATCCTTGGACAGTTATCGACATAAGCCTTCAACGAGGGCGGACAATTGAAGAGGACCTTAAGCTAAGAGACTTTACAATAAACGCCATGGCCATATCGGTGCGAAGTTTATTTGAGAATAGGGCTTATCTTATCGATCCTTACTTAGGTTATGTAGATTTAAAAAAGAGACGAGTCCGCGGAATGGCAGAGGAAAACATAGTAGATGATCCGTTAAGAATCCTTAGAGGATATCGTTTTTTTGCTCAAGGATACGGCTTACTTGAGAGGGAGACCAGAGAATGGTTTGCTAAGCATGCTAAAAGTTTAATCCTTTCGGCACCGGAAAGGATACTCTATGAGCTTGAGTTGATCCTTTTAACTGACCGGGCCTATGAAGCTTTCTGTCTCATGGATGAAGACGGGGTGCTTGAGGTAATCTTTCCAGAGATCAACCCTTGCAGAAACGTCCCTCAGCCTGAGTATCATCATCTTGATGTCTGGGGACACATGCTTGAGAGTTTGAAGTGGGCTGAAGCCATTTTAAGAGACCATCAAGCTTACCTTGGGTCAAGCTTGCCTAAAGATTTGAAGAAGGATAAGGATTTTATCATTTCTGTAAAACTTGCTAGCCTTTTTCATGACCTTGGCAAGGGATATACCTTTAAACAGACTGAGGAAAGGATTGTATTTTATGGACATGAAAAGGTTTCATCAGATTTAGTTCTGAAAATAGCTGAGAGATTGAGGTTTAAAAGAGATTTGGGGGAGAGGATAGCTCTCTTGGTTAAAAGCCACATGCGTCCCTGTCAACTGCTTACCGAGTTTGAGAAGGGAACGCTTACTATTCGGGCTAAAAGGAATTTAATTAAAGATGTTCCTTATCTTTGGGACCTGTTTATCGTTGCTATGGCAGATAGCCTTGCAAGCAGAGGTGTAGATAAAGAGCCTGACTACGAAGACAGACTTAGAACCTTCTTTCATCATCTTTTTTCCTTTAAAGAGGAGCTTGAGAGGGTAGAAAAGAGAGAAAGGGTCCTAACCGGCAGGGATCTAATAGAGCTTGGGTTTAAACCTGGTCCAATCTTTAGCAAAATACTGACAGCGGTAGAACTAAAAGTTTTGGAGGGTGAAATAAAAACTAAAGAAGATGCTGTGAAATTTGTGCTGGAAAATTATTCAGCTTACCTTTGATTTTATTGGATCAACCAAGGTAACAAATGAAGGAGGAGATGTAGAGGTGAGCCTCTGTACGCCCATAATAAACAACAAAACATAGAGGGCTTAATTTTGGGCACCTATGTTTTTTGGTTTGGCAAACGCCGTTTTGCCCGTTCCTTTCTTTTATGACTCCTTAGTGCGAAAGGTCTTTCTGAATTTCAAATTAGGAATTAGGTTTCTTTTATATTGTAAAGATAAGAAAATAAGGTAAGTTAAAGACGAATTAAGATGAATTTAGAAATGAATTTAGAAAATATTATAAAAAGGAGGAAAGATGAGGGTAGAGGTTGAGGATAGGACATCGGTTGACAAGATACTTAAGGTTGAAATCCCGCCTGAAGAGACAAAAAGGGTTGTTGAGGAAGTTGAGAGGGAGTATCAGAGAAGGGCAAAGATTAAGGGGTTTAGGGAGGGTAAGGCTCCAATTTATTTAGTAAGAAAGATTTTTAAGGAGGAGATTGAGGAGAGAAGTATTGAAAGATTGATAAGCGAAACGTTAGAGAAAGCTATAAAAGAAGCTAAGCTTGAGCCGCTTCTTCGACCTCGAATCGAGAGCTTTGATAGGATCGTAGAGGGTGCTCCTTTTAGATATTCTGTGTTGGTTGAGGTTAGACCGGAGATCAATTTATCTAAGGAAGACTACATTGGGCTTGAGGTTGAGAGAGAAAAGGACGAGGTTTCTGAGGAAGAGGTAGAAAGGATTTTAAACGAGCTTAGATATTCTTTTTCTGAGCTTAAAGAGGTTGATGATGAAATTAAGGAGAGAGATGCGGTGGTGATAAGCTTTGTAGCTTATGATGGGGAGAACCCTATTCCTGGTCATGAAGCTCAAGCTTTATACATCGATGTGGGCACGGGTGAGTTTAACGAAAAGGTAGAACGCGAACTTATAGGAAAAAGGATTGGAGATAGGTTTACTGTTGAAGTTGAATATCCTGAGGATGCCTTAAATCCCTTACTTGCAGGAAAAAAAGTTCGGTATGAAATTGAAGTAAAGCAGATATATAGAAGAGAGCTTGAGGAACTTACGGATGAATTTTTGAAAAAGCTAAACCTTGGCTTTGAAAGCGTTGAAAAGCTTAGGGAAAGCGTAAGAGAAAGGCTCCTTAACGATAAAAAGAGGCGGAATGAAAATAGGTACCGGGAAAGGCTTTTAGAGAAGATCTTAGAAAAGGTTGATTTTGAGGTTCCGGCAAGGTATGTAGAAATTAAATTTTATCAA
>Ga0081519_100040_pt1 | contig 27666 bp, 28 predicted proteins | sample ConSprmetagenome_FD_70987 | JGI IMG/M metagenome (GOLD analysis project Ga0081519, IMG submission 70987) | Hot spring microbial streamer communities from Conch Spring, Yellowstone National Park, USA - C T=80-84 v2 (version 2) | ecosystem: Environmental > Aquatic > Thermal springs > Hot (42-90C) ...
AGAGTGAGAAGGAGGGGATAAAAGGTCTTATGATATTTCTTGAACAGCCCCAGATATACCCGGCTAATCAAAAAGTCTTTTGCCTTGGCTTGAGGCTTTATTTAATAAAAAGGGGCAACATGCTAGTTGCCCCTAAAAGGTACATTCTCAATTCATGCGCCCTTAATCCTTGGGTTCTATTTTAAATTTGTCTCTTTCAAACTCTATGTTGGCATTAAAATAATAAACATTAAAACCCGCTCTCTTAAGGATATTGTAAGCCATCTCAGCTCTGATACCTGTTGCACAATGAACAAGGACCACCTTATCCTTGGGGATTTCGTTTAATCTTCCTTCAAGCTCACTAAGTGGAATGTTCTTAGCAAATTTAAAGGCACCCTGCTGGACCTCATCCGGCTCTCTTACATCAAGAATAAAGTATTTATCAGGCAAGGTAGGAGATTTTACAAGTTTAACAAACTCTTCAACAGAGAAGGTGCCTGGACGAGGCTTTGGGACATAAACAATCTTTTTAGCGAGCTTCCCACTTTCGACCTTGCCCCCAGCTTTTTTCCAAGACTCAACACCGCCAGGGATAAAGGCTACATTGGTATAACCCCACTTTTGTATGGTCTGTATAGCCTTGATAGCGTTTTCATCCTTTGCACAGTAGACATATATTGGTGCATTCTTCTTTTCAGGAAATTCTCCTTTTGCTTTTTCAAGCTCGGTAAGCGGTATGTTTACTGCACCTGGGAGATGCTCCTTCTCAGCAAGATGCCTTGGTCTAACATCAATAAGAACAAAGGGCATCTCCTTTTCCATTTCAGAGAGTATATGCTTTGGAGACACAGCAACAGGTAACCCTGCCTTTTTCCATTCTGGGAATCCTTCAATAAATCCTTTAACGTTAGTGTAGCCTAAAGCGGCTGCCCTACGGACAGCCCAGGGGTTAAAGCTCACCTTGGTCCTTCACAATAAAATACGATCAGCTGGTTTTTATAAGGGGCAACCTTAGGTAGTTCAGCCTCAAGCTTTTCTAAAGGAATGTTTAAAGTATAAGGAATGTGCCCCTCTGCATGCCTTGCAGGAGGTCTGTGAACCTATAAAGAAGGTGCGTTGAAGAGATTTGAGTTTGGTTCTATAATATTAAAGTAAGCGGGAGTGGCGGAATGGTAGACGCTCCGGACTTAGGATCCGGTGGGGATTTCCCCGTGAGGGTTCAAGTCCCTCCTCCCGCATTCTCTTAAAAATTCTCTCCTCTATGCGGATTAGACGGGTTAAAAAATCAGACCTACCGACCTTTGTTATCGCTTATCTTTACACCTATTCCAACATTCCTGACTATCACTATTTCCATCCAAGAGATGTAAAAAACTATTTTAAATGGCTTTTAAAAAGGGACCCTCAAGGGTTTTTCGTTGCTGAGGAGGATGGGGAGGTCTTGGGCTTTGTGGCAAGCGATGCTAGATGGGAAGATTTTTGGGGACATAAAGTGCTCGAAATCCACGAAATATTTGTCGTCCCCTCCTCTCAGGGTAAAGGGATCGGGACAAAGCTTATGGAAAAAGCCTTAGCTTATGGCCGTTCAAAAAAGAGAAAGTTTGCCGAGCTATGGGTAGGAGAAAAGAACATTCAAGCTCAAAGGTTCTATGAAAAATTAGGGTTTACAAGGGATGGAAAATGGGGGAAATGGGTCAGATACACTAAACCTTTAGAAGAGAAGGTTGAGAAGTCTTAAAAGATGGATTAAATTTTAAAAAAATAGTATACAAGAACTTAGGGAGGCATTATGAAAAAGGGCATTCATCCACCTTATTATGAAAATGCGGTCATACGCTGTGCTTGTGGGGCGGAGTATAGGATTGGCTCTACGAGACCGGAAATAAGGGTTGAGGTCTGCGCCAAATGTCACCCCTTCTTCACTGGGGAAGCAAGGTTTGTTGATACGGAAGGAAAGATCGAGAAGTTTATGAAAAAATACAAACACATCTACCAAGCTAAAGAAGAATAAGCCAACGATTTATGGGGTTAGCTAACATTTACTTAGAGAAGCTTAGTGCCTTAGAAAAAAGGTATGAAGAGCTTACCTCTCGCTTAACCTTACCTGAGACCTTGGCCGACCCTTCTCTTTATGCAAAGCTTACCAAAGAATTGGCGTCCCTTGAGGATAGTGTTAAGGCCTATCGGGAGTATAAATCTGCCCTCAAACAACTCAAAGAAAACAAAGAGATGCTTGAAGTTGAAGAGGATGACGAGCTAAGAAAGCTTATCAAAGAGGAGATAAAGCTCCTTGAAGAGAAGATTGGAAGATTAGAAAAGGAGCTTCCTCTTCTTTTACTACCTAAGGACCCAAACGACGAGAAGAATGTTATCGTCGAGATCCGAGCTGGTGCTGGTGGCGAGGAAGCAGCTCTCTTTGCCGCAGACCTTATGCGGATGTATCAAAGGTATGCCGAGAGAAAGGGCTGGAAGGTTGAAGTCTTAGACATTCATGAGACAGGTCTTGGCGGGATAAAAGAGGTTGTGCTTAGGGTGGAAGGAAAAGGTGCCTACAGCAGGTTAAAATATGAAAGTGGAGTGCATAGGGTCCAAAGAGTTCCTGTGACCGAAGCTAGTGGGCGGATCCATACTTCAACTGCAACCGTTGCTATCCTCCCCGAGGTAGACGAAATAGAGGTAGAAATCCGTCCAGAGGACCTTAAAATTGAGACCATGCGAGCTAGCGGGCACGGTGGTCAGCATGTAAACCGTACAGAAAGCGCAGTGCGAATTACTCACATTCCTACGGGCATCGTAGTTTCTTGCCAGAACGAAAGGAGCCAACATCAAAACAAGGCAATAGCCTTAAAGATACTTAGAGCCAAGCTCTATGAGCTTTACCAAAGGGAACAACAGGAAAAAATTCAAAAGCAACGACGTTCCCAGGTTGGCACCGGAGAAAGAAGCGAAAAGATACGAACCTACAACTTTCCTCAAAACAGGGTAACCGACCACAGGATAGGATTAACTGTTTACAATCTCCCTGAAGTTCTTGACGGCGACCTTGATGAGTTCATTGACGCTCTGATCGCTCATTTCCGTGCTGAAGCCTTAAAACAGGAAGAACAATCCCTAAGCCTTGCCGCATAATCCCTATGATCGAGCATTATTCCTTTGGAGAGATAACGGTTCAAGGCATCCGCTACACCAAGGACCTAATCATCCTTTGTCAAGGAAGATCTTGCAAAGTCTACCCCAACTGGTGGAGGAAAGAAGGACATTTCTTACAACCAGAAGACCTTGAAGTTATATGGGAAGCAAGACCAGAGTATTTAATCGTTGGCACTGGGGCAAGCGGAGTCATGAAAGTTGACCAAAGAGTTGTAGAAAAGGCAAAAGCCTTAGGGATTAAGCTTGAGGTAGCAAGAACTCTTGAGGCGGTAAAACGTTTCAACGAGCTCTTAGGTTCAGCAAGCTCCCTTGCCGGAGCTTTTCATTTAACCTGTTGATTTTAGCCTGCTAACTTACTCCCATCTCCAGGGATTATCCTTTCCTTTTTTTGGAGTTTGCTGAGGTATGCTTTGAGGAATGTTCTGAGGATAGATTAGTTGGGTTTGGGAATTGGGTTGAATCTGAGATGAGGTAGGTTGAGAAGCTGGGAATGGTTGAGCTTGGTAAATCTGGGGTTGAGGCATAGGCTGAGGCATAGGCTGAGGCCTTGTCTGAGGAGTCTTCCCTTTTTCTCCAAAGGGCCAGATTCTTTTCCAAATCTTTTCTGCTAAGGATTCCTTTTGAGGTGCATAGTAATAGTATGGAGGAGGCGAATAATTGTAATAGGGTTGGGGCGGATAATAGGAGTAATAGTTAGGCTGAGGCTGTTTAGTCACTTTCTTTGAGGTATCATTGCCTTCGTCATCCTTTGCAAATCCAATAACTGGCTTTGATCCTGAAAGGTCGATCACTAAATTTTTAGTTAACCCTCCAAAGGTTGGGTCCTCTTCTCCAAAACGAGGTTTTGCCCTGGTGACTTTTGGTTTCTCTTCTCTTGGGGATATGGTATGGGGATAAATATGGGGATAAATAGGATAGCCATACAACACCCTTTCTGGATGATATCTACCTGGAACGTAGGCTTGTCCGCTATAGCCAGCAAAAAGGTCTTCTCGATAGAAATCCTCTTCCTTTCCTTCAATGTAAAACCTTGCTTTTCTTGCAAACCGGCTGACCTGAGGGATTATCTCGGATAGTCCCTTTATCTCCTGGAAGAATTGAGCTGGCTTCTTTTCTTGAGAAAGGTCTACAACCTGGGCATCGATGCTCACCATGTCCCCAAGTTGAGTGATGCTCCCGAAGATCACATAGTCAGCCTGAAAATTCTTTCCAAGCTCGATAGCCGTGTCCCGAGTTATCTTTTGATACTTTTTTACCTCATCCAAAACTTTCTCCGGGTCTATGGGTTCAACCTTACCTGGGGAGAAAATCCTGCTTGCGATCATCTGAGGTAAAGATTGTTTGAGATAGGAAAGGTCTTGCTGAGCGTAGATATCAAAGGGCAGAATAAGAACCCGCTTAGCCGACGCCCAAAGGTTGGAAGCAAAGACAATAAAAAATATAAAAACTAAGAAAAAGATTTTTTTTCTCATGTCAGTCCCTCTCTGATATAGTTCTTGAAAAAATAATAAACCACTTATTAGATTTAACAAGTTCTCTTAAATTTAAAAAGAGAGGCCCCTTCTTGTCCCCTAAGAGGACGCGTAGGAAGATTTTTAGCTATTATAACGACTAGATAGCAAGTCTTTGAGGCCTATTTTGGTTCAAAAGAAATGTGATAATATGATATAAAAACTTTTACTCCAAGTTGAAAGTTTTTAAAATGATTTTAAATTTAAAAATAAGCTAAGTTTAGGGGGTAAACCTTGAACCGAAGGATAATCTTTTTTGACACTACTTTGAGAGATGGAGAACAATCGCCAGGAGTGTCTTTAAACTTGAAGCAAAAGGTTGAGATTGGAAAAATGCTTGTTGAGCTTGGGATAGATGTGATCGAGGCTGGATTTCCGGTTACTTCTCCTGGTGACTTCCAGGCTGTGCAAACCATCGCTAAAGAGGTAAAGGGGGTAACCATCGCCGCCCTTGCCAGGGCTAACCAAAAGGATATCGAGGTTGCCTGGGAGGCTCTGCGGTATGCTGAAAATCCTCGTATCCATACCTTCATAGCCACTTCGGACATTCATCTCCAGTATAAGCTTAAAAAGAGTAGAGAGGAAGTTTTAAGACTAGCCAGAGAAGCTGTATCTTTTGCCAAAAGTTTATGCCCAGACGTTGAATTTTCAGCAGAGGATGCCACCCGTTCAGACTGGGACTTCTTGGCTCAGGTTGTCTTAGAGGTAGTTAAAGCTGGGGCAACGACTGTAAACATTCCTGACACTGTAGGCTATACCGTTCCGCAAGAGTATTTTGGACTTATAAAGTTTTTAATTAATAAACTTAAGGATCATGGTTATGAAGAGGATTTAAAGAGCGGAAGGCTTAGGATATCCGTTCATTGTCATAACGACCTTGGGCTCGCAGTGGCAAACTCCCTTTCTGCCATCTTAGCAGGAGCAACTCAAGTTGAAGGGACAATAAACGGCATAGGGGAGCGAGCTGGGAACGCTGCCCTTGAAGAGATCATTATGACCCTTAAAACGAGAAAGGACTTCTTTGCTAAAACTCTTGGTTATGAGCCTGAACTACGGATAAACACGAAAATGATCGTTCCCTTAAGCCAGCTTGTTTCCAAGTACACTGGAATGCCCATTCAGCCAAACAAGGCGATAGTTGGGGCAAATGCCTTTGCCCATGAGTCAGGCATTCATCAGCATGGAGTCCTCTGCGAAAGAAGCACCTATGAGATCATCAATCCGGAGGATGTTGGCTGGTCAGGGTCGGCCATCGTTCTTGGCAAGCATTCAGGACGGCATGCCATTTCCTTCAAGCTTAAGAGCCTTGGCTGGGAACTTGATAGCGAATCTTTAAACAAGGTGTTTGAACGCTACCGAGCTGAAGTTAAGGATATCCTCAGGATTGTTGATGATTCCTACCTTGAAGGGATCGTTCTCGATGTCTTTCTTGAAGATACTTATCGGTATAAGCTTTCTTCTTCCCAAGTAATAAGCGTCTACAGCGGATCTCTTAATCCCTTTGCTCAGGTTGAAGTTGAGGATACGAGGGAGGGTAAAAAGGTTTCTATCGGGCTTGGGGTAGGCCCCATCGATGCTGCTTATAAGGCAGTTGCCTCTGCTCTCGGCTATAGCTTTGAACCCTCTTCCGATAAGGAGTGGCTTCGGCTCGTTGACTTCCATATAGATGCCTTAGACGGCGGAACCTCAGCCGAGGGTGTATGTGGCGTCATCCTTGAAGATAAGGAGGGCGTGAGGACCGCAGGGCTTGGTAAGGACGGAGACATCGTCATCGCAAGCCTTAAAGCCCTCATAAAGGCATTAAACAGACTTGTTGCCTACAAAGAAAAGGGAAAGGAGCTAAAAGAAAGTTTGAAGAAAGCTCAAAAGGCTTAAGGTCTTTGAGTTTTTAGCCTTTCTAAGAAGAAGACCTTTTCTCTGGCAAGGCTACTCCAAGGAGAATCTGGTCTAATTTGAATTAAAGATTCCCAAAGTTCTTTTGCTAAGTCAAACTTTCCTTGTTGGAAAAAAACTTCGCCAAGGTAATAGCGGGCTTCGCTTGATGTTCTGTCGAGCTTTAAGGCTTGTTTGAAATAAAACTCTGCTGCCTGAAGGTCCCTCTCGTTAAGGTAGATTTTACCAAGCTCGATGAGGGCTTGAGCATAATCAGACCTCTCTCTTAGAAGAGAGATTAAAATCTCGATCGCCTTATTCTTATCGCCAAGGAGATAGTAGGCTTGAGCCATGTTAGTTTTAGCTGAGTGGGCGTTTGCATAAAGGGGATTGGCTAAAGCCTTCTCAAAATAAAATATGGCTTGCTGATACCTTCCCTGAAGAAGATTGAGTATCCCAAGATTGTTGTAAGCTTCAGAAAAGTTAGGGTCAAGCTTTAAAGCTTTGTTAAAATATTCTTCTGCTTTAGCATAATCTTTAAGATTTAGATACACCACGCCCAGGAGGTTGTAAGTTTCTGCGTCGCATTTATCCGTTGAAATAGCAAGGGTGAGCTCTCTTAAGGCATCTTGATAACGACTTTCGGTAATATAGATCTTAGCTATTTCCTTATGGAATTGCAATTTTTCTTGAGTGTATTCCTTTTTAGGCACGCAGGAGATTAGAACAAGACCTGCTAAGAGAGAAAGCATAAACTTTTTCATGTTCTATGTTTCGATAAACTTTAGAAAAACCTTTCTATTTCTTGGTCCATCATATTCGGCAAAGAAGACCTTTTGCCAGGTGCCAAGGAGGAGTTTTCCTTTTTCGACGATAAGGATAAGGGTAGGTCCTGTAAGAGCAGACTTTACATGCCCAGGAGAATTACCTTCAAGATGCTTGTAGGGGAATTTTTCAGGAGCAAGTTGAGAGAATATTGCTAAAATGTCCTCCTTAACTGAAGGGTCAGCCCCTTCGTTAACAATAAGACCTGCGGTTGTATGGGGATTAAAGAGGATACAAATGCCATCTTTGTTGGGTAAAAGTTTTTCTATCTCATGAGTTATATCTATTAGTTCTGTCTTTCTTGTTGTTTTTATATTTATTACCTCGAGCATGTAATTTTTATAATGGATTTTTTTTTAAAGTCAAGACGAATTTTTTACTAAAATACCAAACTAAAACCTAAGCAGAAGAAAACCCCATTCCTTTAAGAACTGTGACTTCACCTTCTTGAACCCAAGTTGAAAATAGTGTCTAAAAATATCCTCAGTATCCTCCTTAAAGAAACCAGAGAGCATGAGATAGGTCTCACCAGGCTTGCTTAGCTCCTTAAAAAGAGAAGATAGGGCTTTTAGTTCTTTTTGCCCGATGTTGGCAAGGATGAGGTCGAACTTTTTATCCCTTTCTTCCTCCGGAACTTCCTTTGCAATCTTCACCTGACTTAAGACCTTATTTCTTTCGGCGTTCTCATAGGTTGCAGAAAGGGCAAGCTCGTCTATGTCTACCGCAAGGATGCTTGCCTTTGGGCAAAGCTTTGCCACCGCAATGGCTAAAATCCCGCTCCCGCACCCCATGTCAAGAACTCTTAGAGATTTGTCCTCTTTTCCCTCTAAAAATTCATCAAGATTTTCAAGCATAAGTTGTGTTGTGGCATGATGCCCTGTTCCAAAGGCTTGCCCTGGATAGATGATGACCTTGATCCTTCCCTCCCCTTCCTCCCCTTCTTCCCCTTCCTCCCAAGGTGGAAGGACTAAAAGCCTCTTTCCTACCTTAAGGGGCGGGAAGTTATACTTCCAAATCTCCTCCCACTTCTCCTTAGGTTGAAGGGAAAGCTCAACCTTAGCCACATCGTATTTTTGGCTTAAAGAATATAAGTGTTCTAAGAGGTCTGAGTCCTTTTTTCCCAAGTTTATAGGAAAGTAGAACTTAAAAATCACCTCTAAATCCCTTTCCTCGTATTCCCAGCCTGAGCTTGCTAAGCTATAAAGCTCCTCTTCAATGAAAGGTGCTACGTCTTTACTTACTGCTAAGGTAAAAACTAAATACATGGTCTTACCCCCTATGCCTCTTGAATGAAGTGCCTTTTATTAAAGGATTTAAAAAGATGTCAAAAAGCCTATCGAGCATGAGATAAACCTCCTTTGGTCCAAAAAGCTTAACGATAGCGTAGTAAACTCCTGCTCCTGCTGGCACAGCAAGAAGAATTAGCCATACTTTATGTAGCTTTGCTTGTTCAAAAAAATAAAACTTTAGCCCATAAACAAGAAAGCTCATAGCAGCCGTTCCCAAAAGAATAACTCCAAGGGCTCGGAAAAGCACCCTAAAGCTTAGCCCTCTCAAATACAAAGCAGATGCGAGGCTTAAGAATAGACACTGGGAGATGAGAGATAGTGTCGTCCCAAGGGCTACCGCTTTTATTCCTAATTTTTTTATACTAAGTAATATAACGGCAAAATTTACAAGCAATGCTACTCCGCTTGCCAGGGCTGGGATGTAAGTCTTTCCAAGGGAATAAAAAAGAGGGATTATAGTCTTTGATGCGCTGTAAAAAGGAAGAGCCAAGGATAGTATAGCTAAGAGCGCACCTGTCATCTCCGTGTCAAGGCTTGTAAACCTTCCCCTTTCAAAAAGGACGGATATTATCTCCTGGGCGAGAAGATAAAGACCGGCTGATGAGGGAAGGGATAAGCTTAAAGACAGAACAAGCGAGCGGGTAAATATGTCTCTGGCCTGAGGGAGCTCTGCTTGCCTTTCTTTTTGACTTAGGATCCTTGTCAACTCTGGGAGGAGGGCTTGAGTTATTCCAACTCCGAACAAACCAAGGGGCACATACATAACCCGAAAGGCATAGGAATACCAAGAAACAGCCCCTTCACCGCAGGAGGTAGCAAAGTAGGTGTTAACAAAGATGTTTATCTGCATGAGAGAAAGCCCAAAGATGGTTGGACCTATGAGCCTTAAGACCTCCTTGAAAGCTGGATGAGTAAAATCGGGTTTAATACCGAAGGAAAACCCTTCTTTCAAAAGAAGGGGAACCTGAATTAAGGCTTGAAGACAACCGCCAAGGGTTACCCCAACCGCCATGGCATAGATAGGCTCAATCCCAAGAGAAACTAAAAGGAAATAGCCAAAAACCCCGATCAAGATAGAAGAAAGGTTAAAGAGACTGGAAGAGATAGCAGGCAGAAAAAAATAGCCAAGGCTGTTTAGCAAGCCGGCAAAGAGAGAAGCTAAGCTTATGAAGAAGAGGAAGGGTATGGTTATGTAGGTGAGGTTTACCGCAAGGGAAAACTTTGAGGGTGTTTCTTTAAAGGCTGGAGCAAGAAGCTCAACGAGGCTTGGAGTAAAAAGAAGCATAAGGAGAACCACCGAGCCTGAAAGAAATATAAAATTTGCAAGAAGCGTCTTTGCCACTGTTAAAGCCCTTTCTTTTCCCTCACGCTCTAAGGTTGAGCTAAAGACTTTGACGAAGGCTGCTTGGCTTGCTCCCTCGGCAAAGAGGTCCCTCAAAAGGTTTGGGATGCGGTAAGCTACGACGAAGGCATCCATGCTTTTTCCAGCTCCAAAAAAGTAGGCAAGGACTTGTTCTCTGACAAGCCCAAGGATCCTACTTATGAAAACTGCTATGGTGACTGAGCTTGCCCCTCTGGCTACCTTTTCGATGCGCTCTTCTTTGGCTTGAGAAGAAGGGCTTTTTGAATGATCCTGCCTCAATGTATCCCCAAAGTTTTTGGCTGTTTGGCTTTAAATTACAGATTTTAAAACACTTTAAACAAATTAGAAGCCATCTAAAGGATTATCTCGAGTTAATTGGATGAAGGACGAGCGTCAGCTTGCTCTGTAATTCATCCATAACCTCTTGACAAATTTTAATGGAGAATTATTTTAATTGAAAATCAGTTGCGAGAAGTTTATAATGATTGAAGAGATTTTAAAAAACTTTAGAGATTTTATTCGGAAAAAAGGGCTAAAATATACCTCAGAAAGAGAAGAGATACTTGAGGAGATTCTCAGCATTGATGGGCACTTTGATGTAGAGGAGCTATATCAACGGTTAAAACAAAAGAACAAAAAGATTTCTAAGCCCTCGATCTATAGGAGCATTCCCTTATTCATCGAAGCTGGATACATTCAAGAGGTGTATCGACAAGATGGGCACTCGCATTATGAAGTAACGATAAACAAAGCTCCTCATCTTCATTTCCTTTGTTTGCGCTGTGGAAAAGTTGAAGAAATCATTGACCCCGAGCTTGAACACCTTATTCGAACAAAGGAGGCTGAAAAGGGATTCAAACTACTTACCCATCACTTGGAATCCTTTGGTATATGCGAGACATGTCAAAAGGCAGAAACCACCACCCTCGATATGGTAGAAAAGGGCAAGGTTGTTGAAGTCCTTGATTTACCTGCGGATGTGATGTGTAAAAAGCTCATAGCCATGGGTTTAAGAAAAGGTGAGCTCTTAAAGGTGCTTCAGGTCTGTGGTCGAACCATGCTCGTTGAAATTGGGAACTCCCGAATTGTCATAAATAAAGAGCTTGCAAGCAAGATACCAGTCAAGATTGTAAGGAAGGAGAAGGTTGCCGAGAATTTGCCCTGCGAGCTTATAGACGGAGAGGAAGCTCAGCAAGATCCCTGTCCTTTAAAAAAATAAGAATGATGCTTGCCAAATAAAGGATGAAAAAGCTTGTCCCCGGAATTTTTTGATTAAGCTTTTATCTAAACTCTAAAACTATCTATCGGAGTAATGATGGAAAAAATTCGCGTCGTCTTAGCAGGCAACCCAAATGTTGGCAAAACAAGCATCCTTAACCATGTATGCGGGGCGACATTAAGAATAGGTAATTTCCCCGGGGTCACGGTTGAAAAAAAGGAAGGGCGGAGGATTTTTCGAGGATATGAAATCGAGTTTGTAGACCTTCCAGGCATTTACACTTTAGAATTTTACACATCTTTAGATGAAAAGGTGGCGGTAGATTATCTAAAACAAGGAGAGTATGACCTCATCCTTAATGTGGTTGAAAGCCCAAAGCTTGAAAGGGACCTCTATCTTACTCTTCAGCTTGTTCAGCTAAAAAAACCATTGGTAATTGCCCTCAATATGTCTGATGAAGCCGAGGCTTTAGGCATAAAGATAGACGAGGCAAGACTTTCTGAGATCCTAAAAGTTCCGGTTATCAAAACCGTAGGAAGAACAGGAAAAGGCACAGATGAGCTCCTTGAGGCAATCATTATCGCCCGTGAGAAAAACTTAGTCCCTACCCTCTCAAGAATTCCTGTTCAGATCGTAAGCAGTGCTGAACCTTTAAACTTTGATTGTGCAAGTTTAGCTCAAGGTCTAGCTAAAGAGGTCTTACGGAAAAGGCTTATTACTCAAAGAAACATTTCGGATTTTCTTGACAATCTTCTTTTGCATCCAGTTCTTGGCATCTTTTTCCTTTTTTTGATTTACTATCTTGTTTTTAAGACGGTGTTTGACCTTTCTTCTCCTTTAGTTGATTTTCTTGACGGTTTTTTTTCGGATTTTTTGAGTCAAGGGCTATCTTTCCTTTTGAGCCGTTCCGGTCTTCCGGATTTTTTGGTGCAGTTTTTTGGAAGCGCGGTGATCGGTGGGGTTGGAACGGTCCTTACCTTTGTGCCGACAGTCTTTTTGATGTTTCTTTTTATCACTCTTTTAGAGACCTCTGGCTATCTCCCTCGCGTTGCTTTCCTTATGGACAGGTTTACTCACAGAATTGGGCTTCACGGACATAGCGTCATTCCTCTAATCCTTGGGTTTGGCTGCAGTGTTCCTGCCATCCTTGCCTTAAGGGTCCTTCCTGACCCTAAGGATAGATTGATCGTGATGGCTATGATACCCTTTATGCCTTGCAGTGCAAGGCTCATTGTATTCTCTTTTTTTGCAAGCCTTTTCTTTAAAAACCCTGTTTTAATCGTATTTTCTCTCTACATGTTGGGAATTTTTGTGGCGTTTTTAACCGGGTTAATCCTACAAAAAACTTTATACAAAAAAGAACTTTCTCATTTTGTGATGGACCTACCACCCTATCGTTTGCCCTCAGCAAAAACTCTATTTCGCATCGTTTGGCTCCATCTGAAAAGCTTTCTTTATCGAGCTGGAACGATAATTTTTGCCATATCAGTGATGATATGGCTGCTTTTAAACCTACCGTTAGGAGAAGAAAAATTAGAAAACACCTACGCTGCAAGGGTAGGAAAAGCCATCTCCTACATCTTTGCACCACTTGGGTTGGATGACTGGAGGATAGGAACAAGTTTGATCCCAGCTTTTTTAGCGAGAGAAGCCATTATTTCCACCCTCGGCGTCATCGTCGAGGAGGAAAAAGAAGAAAAGGTGGAAGACTTTGACTGGAAAAGCAAGGCCCAAGAACAAGGGAAGAACTTTGTAGAAGCTTTAAAAAAGGGCTTAATCTCCCTTATTACCCCCTATCCTACTGTTCTTTCTGACGAGGATGACGAAGAAAAGCAAACTATTAAAGAAAGAATAAGAGGACTGTTTCAACCTCCTCAAGCACTGTCTTTCTTGGTTTTCATCCTTGTATACATGTCCTGCATGGCAACGCTTGCAACCATTTGGAAAGAAGCAGGAAAAAGCTACGCTCTTCTTTATTTTTGCTACAGCTTATTTTTAGCCTACATACTTTCTGGCTTTACTTATCATCTTTCAAGGATAATTTTGAGCTAAAGAGCTGTTCCTAAACCGCCAAGCCCTACAAGGTTTATCAAAAAATGAAACTTTGTATCCTTTGGCGTTGAAGTAAAACCAAACCTAAGAAGATAGCAATCATGCAGATAAGCAAGCTCAAGCTTAAGCTCAGAAGTCTGGTTAAGCTTTAGGTTTCTTGTGGCGTAGAAATGAAGGCCTAACTTTTGCCAAAAGGTATGATAAGCCTCAAAAACAGCCTGCCTTGTCTTCCAAGCAGAATCCTCTTGATACTGAAAGTTTAGCCTTTCAATCAGGACCTCGTTTGTCGTGACCGTAAAATAATGCTTTTTGAAGCCGTAACCGTAAAAGTTGTAGGCTGCGTCATGTCTTACGCTAATTCTCCTCCCTTGGAGTAGGACCTGAAGATAGAGGTCGGAGAGGGCTCGTTCCTCAGGGGGTAAAGAGGTTGCGCTCCTTTTTGCCTTCTCGATGTCGTAGATTTGATAGGCTTTGACAATAAGAAAATTGTAGCGTGGAGGAAGGTTGAAGAACTGCCACAGCCCATACTTCAAAGCCAAGGTCTTATCCTTTAACAAATCCTCATCTAAGAATATTGGAACATCCTTTCTTGAGGGCTTTGACTGATAACGGAGAATGGCAAAGGGCTTAAGCACATGCTCAAAGCTAAGATCTCCTTGTCCGCCAAAAGGCAAGAAATATGACCTTTTAAGCAAGGTATAAGTAGAAACTTCGGTAGAAACAAAACCGCTTAAGAACTTGTCCTGCGAAAAATTTCCCCTCCCTGAAAGATAATAAAGGTTCTGGGTGTAGGAAATGGTAAAAAGATTCCGTAGATAGGAAAATTTAAACGGATAGTTCAATTCAAGCTTTGGGGAAACCCTATGCCCGTAGTAGTCCTTCTTTCTATAAAAGTAGTAATAATCAAAGACAAAGGTTGGCAAAAGGGCATGCCACTCAAAGGGAAGGATGTTTAGATGGAAATTGGCTAAGGGCTGAAGGATTGTTTTCTCATCGTTAGGTCCGTGATAATCGTAATAGGTGCTTGAAATCCTGCTGTAGAGGCTACCTCTAAACCACTGCCCCCAGAGGCTTGAAGTGCGGTAATCTTGAGTTTTATCGTTAACATCCCGCCTAAAAGTCTCGAGATAGCGAGATTTTACTCGGTCAAACCCGCCTTCACCAACGTTGAATTCCTCAAGAAACTCTTTATCAGAGGTCAGGTCAACATCAAGATGCACATCAAGATTTTCCCTTAAGCCAACATCAACCTTACCTGTTAACCACCACCTTTTTCCTTGCCCTTTTTCCCTATCCTCAAGGTATCGATAGTTGAAGACCGATTTAATGTTTTCGGTAAGGGTTATTCTGTTTTCCAAGTCAAAAAGAAGCCCTCGTTTCGTAAGATAAAGGGGAGATATGGTGAAGTCTATCTGGTCAGTAAGGGGTATAAAATAAGGAAGTTGAAAGCCAAAGCCAAGTCTATTACCCTGGGCGATGTTCGGAGGAAGGAACCCTCGCTTTCTCTCTTGCAATACGGGGAGGCTCACCTTTGGCATGAAGATAGACTTAGGAAGATAGAGAAGAGGAAACCTGCCTACTCTGAACTTTGTAGCGTCAGCTTTGGAAAGCTCGTCGGGTCCAAAGATAAAGTTTTTAACCTCTATGCTCCAGGGCGGAAACTCCTCCTCTTCACAGTCAAGCTCACAGGTTGTAATGATAGCCCTTTCTGCTTTGTATTCGTTTAAGGCGTTCTTCTCAAAACCATAGGCTTTTATCCGGATGTTTTGTTTTTTTAGAAAGAGGAGGACGCTATCGCTCTCCAACTGATTGAACCTAAGGTCAACGGTTGCCGAATTTCCCCTTAAGCTTGCGTTTTCCGTTAGATACTGGATTTGAAATCTTTTTAAAACTAAGATTTCCCGCCTTGGGTCAAAGATTGCTTGGTCAGCAAGGATAAAAAAGTCTTTGCTTTCTATGAAAACATTACCTTCCGCAAGAAGCCTTTCACCCTGTCCAAGGATTTCAAATCTATCGGCAGAAACTTCAATCTTTGAAGACGCAGGCAGGGCGTATAAAAAATTTATCTTTAATAAAGAAACAAGGTAGCAAACAAGAAAGATTGATAGAAGAGTTTTTAGCCCTTTCAACGATGGCTTTATTACTTCTCCTCTTCTTCTTTAAGAAGCTCTTCAACCTCCTCTTTTCCGGCCTCAAGCTCCTCTGCCTGCTCTTCATCTAATTTTAGAAGAAGTGCCATAAATTCACCAACATGGGTCTTCTCTTCTCTTGCCACATCAAGAAGGATGGTTCTGATGTTTTCATCCTCTGTCATGTTGGCAAGCTGTTCATAAAGGTTTATGGCATCAAGCTCAGCAATGATGGCTAACCGGAGGATCTGTTTATCAAGGTCCTCCTCATCAATCCTATCAATTTCAATGGGTATTTTAGAAAGCATAGGACACCTCCTTTGGTATATTTAAGCCTATTTTACTTATTTTTTATCTCCACGTCAATTTAAATCAGAACCGGGGTCCCCCCTACCTCTTTGATGAGCTTTTCTATCTCATCTTGAGGTAGGTTGGTGATGACTTCACTTTTGTGGCTTTCGCTTATCTTTTCTTCGATCACGGTGCCATGAAAGTGGTCTGCCCCGAAGAGAAGGGCAACTTGCCCTAAACCAGCGCCGAGAAAAACCCAGTAGGACTTAATGTGCGGAAAGTTATCAAGCACTAAACGGGATATGGCAAAGGTTCTTAAAATCTTTTGAGCGGAAACGGGCGGAAGATGGGAAAGCTTCGTGTTTTCTGGCAAAAAAGGAAGGGGTACAAAGCATTCAAAACCACCTGTTTCATCCTGAGCAGTCCTAAGCATAATAAGATGTTCTATAATTTCTTCCTCTGTCTCTAAATGACCAAATAGAAGGGTGGCATTGCTTTTTAGACCAAGCTTGTGGGCAGTTTTAGCAATTTCAAGCCATCTTCTATGGTCAATCTTTGCTGGATAAAGCTCCTCTCTTAATCTATCAGAAAAGATTTCAGCCCCACCACCAGGCAAGGCATTAAGCCCTGCCCTTTTAAGGTCTGTTAAAACCTCAGCTACATCCTTTCCGGAAATTTTACTCAAAAAATCAACCTCAACGCAGGTAAAGCCTCGGATCCTTAGGATTGGAAAGTTTTTCCTTATGGCTGAGATAAGCTCAACATAGTAGTCGTAGGGTAGGTCTGGGTTTAGACCACCTACGATGTGAACTTCTCTAAGGTTTGGGCTTTCGCTTATCTTTCTTAAAACATCGTCTATTTCAAGCACATAGGCTCTTTCATCATCTTTGGAACAGTGATAGGCACAGAATTTACAATGCATTATGCAGACATTGGTATAGTTGATGTGCCGATTGATGGTGTAGTAGTAATTTTTGCCGTGGAGCCTTTCTTTAAAGCTATGGGCAAGCTTGCCGAGCTCAAAGAGGTCAGCGTTTTTATAAAGGGATAACGCTTCTTTAAAATCAAGCCTTTGCATATTCAAATTTCATTTTACTTCTTTTTTTTCACTGAAAACATATTTTTTCACTGAAAACATAGCGTCCCTACCACCTGCTACTAAGCGGAAGCCCGAACCCCTTCCCCTCGGTCTAAGCGACCTTTCCATCCTCCCCTCGTAGGAAAATAACACAGTTGAACCCATCGCACAATCGCCCAACACTTTTGAGAAGTTAGGAATAGACCACAGAAACAAAAATAAAAAAATTCTCAAAATTAGAGAAAAATAATTTCAATAAAAAAATATACTCAAATACACAGCATATAAAGACTATAGATGAAAATAAATAGGATGTAAGGATATGAAAGGGAAGAAGTTTTGATTTTGGCGGTGGTTTTAGTGTTGTTTGCCTCGTCAGGCCAGGGGGCAACTCAGGAAGAACTATTGCGGAAGATTGAACAACTTTCTAAAGAGCTTGAGGCTTTGAAGGCTCAGCTTAAGGAGATAAAGGAAAAGCAGGCTACTCAGGAAGAAAAGGTGAACGCCGTTGATAAGACTGTCTCAGCCATTAAAGATAAGATCGGCAAGTTTAAGATAGGTGGGGACATCAGGGTTAGGATTAACAGCACAAGGGCAGATGTTAAACAAAATGCCTTTATGCTTGGCATGTTGAAAGATTTAAAGCCGTACCTACCATCAATGTTAGGAGTACCATCAGGCTATATTTTAAAACTTGATGATACGCTACTTGATGAATTTGCGAAGAAAACAAAAAGCCACAAAGAAGATAACGATTCCCTTTGGACAAACAGGCTAAGGCTTGACCTTTCTGTAAAGCCAACCGAGGATACTGTAGTCAAGGTTAGGCTTGCTTACCAGAAGGCTTGGGGTGAGACAGATGATTATTTTGCTCCTTACCTCTTCTTCCCTATGAAGAACAACTTTACCCTTGGCGCAAGACCAGCTGACAACACCCTCTATGTGGACAGAGCCTACTTCAACTGGTCTAACATCTTTGGAAAGCCCATCTGGATCTCCTTCGGACGCAGACCAACTACTCACGGTGTTCCTCAGGAGATCAGGGAAGGTATAGACAGGAGGGATGCTACGCCCTCTGCTATTAACATCGACGTGCCCTTTGATGGTGCTACCATTGGTTATGACTGGGGAACGGGTAGGGCAAGGTTCTGCTATGGAAGGGGCTTTGAGTCTGGGTTTAAGACACCCATTGACCGGGCAAAGGATGATGTAGAGTTCTACGGCTTTAACATCGACCTTTATGACGCTAACAACATGTTCCTCAACTTCCAAGCCTTTAAGGCTCAAGACATCATGGACTTTCCAAGCGGAACAATGTATATGTTCAACCCCGCCTATGGTATGTATATGCCAGCTCCAATGCGTGGAAAAACAAACCTTGGAGATATCTACGAGATCGGTTTGACCTGGACCCATAAAAATGTAAAATTCTTCAACCTTGAGGGCTTAGACTACTTTATCTCCCTCGGTATGAGCATTGCTGAGCCAAAAGCCATTGGTGAAATGCCTATGAATGTATTTTTAACTGATTCGAGCTTAGGAACATTTAGCATGCCGATGACCCTCTATTACACTTTACTTAATGGAATGAGCCTTGACCCAACTCAAATCAAAAAGAAGACCCGCACCGGCTATGCGGTCTATGCTGGAGTTAGGTTCCCCATTCCGCTACGGCTCCAAGTGGTGGATGCCCTTCCACATCGGCTCTGACGACCCATACATGAACAAGCTCTCAACCCGCGGTCATGTGGCTGAAGTATACTGGCAGCAGGACCTACCAGTAGGAGCAAAGCTTGTCAAGAATGGAAGAGCCTTACTCAGGGTAGGCTTTCAATACTATTGGTTTGATTATTATGGCTCTGGAAACTGGCTTGAAACCCCAAGGAAGATCAGCGACATCAAGAAGTGGGCAAAGTCTATAAATCCTATGGATCAGATGAAAGCCATGACCATGTATGTACCCATCGACACCATGTGGAACCTCTACGGCTCTCTTGAACTCTTCTTCTAAGTCCTGATAGACCCTGAGCAAGATAGAACCCCGGGGCTAAATCCCTCGGGGTTTTTTATTTTTGCTCATAAGCTTTCAATCTTTCCTTTATCCTCTTTGCTAAGCTTAAATTAAATCCTGGAAGCCTTGCTATCTCCTCTAAGCTTGCCTGAGAAAGCTCCTCAAGGCTTGAAAAATGGCTAAGCAGGGTCTTTCTCCTCTTTGGACCAAGCCCAGGAATGCTGTCAAGAAGCTCAGAAGAAAAGTCTAACCTTTCTTTAGTTTTTTCTGCAAAAGACTTGGCGAAGCGGTGAGCCTCTTCCATTACCCTCCAGATAAAATGGTAAACCCTTTCATATTTTGGCAAAAATACAGGGTTTTTTCTACCCGGAAGATAAAGCTTTTCTGGCGCTCTTTTTTCGTTTTTGGCAACGCTTGCTAAGGCAACCTCGGTTATACATAAATCCTCAGCAGCTTGAAGGGCTGTTTGGAGATGCCCCTTTCCTCCGTCCACGAGTAAAACATCCGGCAAGTTTCCCTCTTCAAGCCCTCTTCTTAGCCTGCGATAAACAACTTCATAGAGCATGGAGTAGTCGTCTCTCCCTTCGCTTTTTATGTGATAGTGGCGATACCTTGTTTTATCAGGCTCTCCCTCAAAGAAGCAGACGATGGCTCCAACTCTTGCGGTGCCCGCATACTGCGAAAGGTCAACAGCCTCAACGAACCGAGGAAGGTCAGGCATCCGCAAAAGCCTTGCCAGCTCCTCCGCAAGCCCATCATGCCAGGGCTTCTCTTTCCTTAACTGAGAAAGTCTAAAATGCTCAAGGTTCTTTTGGGCTATCTCCAAAAGGTAAGAGTACTCTTCCCCCTTCGGCACGGGGGAAACAATTACTTCTCTTCCAGCAAGGTCTGAAAGGGCTAAGGCTAGCTCCTCTCGGTTTTCTTCTTGCCAACTAAGGTAGACCTTGTCGGGTATAACTTTTCCCTCGCTGTAGTATTGGATGATAAGGGACTTTAATGTGCCTTCTTCTTCGATAGGTTTCTTTAGTCTAAAGGGTTGGAAGCCGTAGAGATAGCCAAGCCTCACAAAGAGGACTATCAAGTATAGGTCTTCGTCTTCAAGCTTTGCGTGCCAGAGGTCAAAGTCTTCAGATGTAGAGAGGACTACCGCCTGTTTGTTTAAAACTTCCTCAAGCTCTTTAATCCTATCCCTGAGGAAGGCTGCCCTTTCAAACTCAAGCCTTTCAGCAAGCTCAAGCATCTCTGCCCTCATCTTATCAAGGAGCTCCCTTGCCCTACCCTGGAAAAAGTCAACTACGCCTTGCACGAGCTTGGCATACTCTTCCCTTGGCACATCTCTAACGCAAGGAGCAAGGCACTTTTTTATCTGATGGTAGACGCAAGGAGCCCTCCTTCGCCTCATCTCAGAGAGAGTGCACCTTCTTAGCGGAAAGGTCTTAGAAAGGAGCTTAAGGATCTCTCTTATGGCTTTTGCCGAGGTGAAAGGACCAAAGTATAGGGCTTTATCTCCCTTTTTTCTTTTTCTCACTATTTGAAGGGCAGGATAATCCTCGTTTAAGTTTATGCGGATGAGGGGAAAGTGTTTGTCGTCCTTTAGAAGGACATTGAATTTTGGGCGGTATTTTTTGATTAAGGTTGCTTCTAGGAGAAGAGCCTCTTTTTCTGTGCGAGTAAGGATGTATTCAAGCTCTTTTGCGGTATCTAAAAGCCTTTGAATTTTAGGAGAGAGATAGCCGGTTCGGAAGTAGCTTGAAATCCTTGCCCTAAGGTCCTTTGCCTTGCCTACATACAGGACCTCCCCTCTGGAATCTTTGTAAAGATAAACCCCAGGCTCGTTCGGTATCTTTTCAAGCTCAAGCTGAGAAAGGGGGATGCTCATAGATGCTCAAAATGTGTTAAGCTACCTTTGAAAGTTTGTTCTGTTGACTTGGTTTTTCAAGTTCTTCAAACTTTCTTCGCCAAAGTTCGAGCCTTGCCTTCATCTCTTTGATGGTTGCTGTTTGAGCAACCGCAAAGTCTTGAGGAGAAGGTTCTACTGGAGCAAGAGCAGCTCGCCTAACGATCTCCATCTTTTGAATAGTCTCCTCAGGGGTTGGCTCTTCAGAAACATCTATGCTAACCTCTCCCCCAGTGATGTAAAGCCTGCCATCAGGACCTCTGGTGTACTCATACCGGACGGAACCAGCATATCGCCCACCTACAACCTTATGAGCTATCTCGTGAGCAATAACCCTTGCCTCTCTTCTCTTTAGCTTTTCTACTGCCATTCGAAGCTTTTGCTCTTCAACCTGGTCCTTTGATTTAGCGTAAGAAGTTTGATTAAAAGATAGATTATCTTTCGAAGCCGGATTGAGAAAAGGATTAATAAGATAAGCTCCAAGTCCCGGCAGAAACATTTTGCACTTTAAGCTTTGCTTTTTAATAATTTTAATAAAAACTTTGCAAACTTTTTAGTAGAGCTAAAAGCTCGTTGTTTAACAAAAATTTTAGCGATTGGTTAATAGGTCCCACAGGGATTAATAAAACAAGAAAAACATGTAGGGGTAAGGCGGTGGCTTGCCAAAGGAAGATATAAGGAAGATATTTGACGCAAAGCCGAATGCCCTTAAATTTTATCTAAATCTACCTTGAAGCCTTGTGTGGAAATCTTATGGTAAAATTAAAAGACAGAAAGGAGGTGAAGGAACATGAAATTTCGTTGGATTGAGCATCTGAAGCAAGCTTTTGAAGCCTTCATCGAAGACCTAACCTCCTTTGTCCCTGAAAAAAGTAGAGTCCATTTTAAGAACGCCAAAAAAGAGATACTTCTTGCTTTAAAGGAGCTTATTGAGAAGAAGATCGAAGAGCTTGAAAAACCAAAGAAAGAGGTAAAAAAGGTTAAGGTAGAGGCTGAAGAGTAGAGTCTAAAAGCATGCGGATAATCCTTTATACTGGAAAAGGCGGAGTTGGGAAGACCACTTTGTCTGCAGCAACAGCAGCTTATCTTTCATCCCTTGGAAAGAAAGTTTTAGTTGTCTCTGTAGACCCAGCTCACTCACTCTCGGATGTGTTAGAAGTTGAGGTTGGTCCTGAGCCGAAGGCTATCGCTGAAAACTTCTTTGCTCAGGAAATAGATGTCTATTTTTCTGTAGAAAAATACTGGGGAAAGCTCCAAGAGTATCTTAAGAGTCTTCTCAAATGGCAGGGTGTTGAAGAGGTCTTAGCGGAGGAGATGTCCATTCTACCAGGGATGGAAGAGGTTTCTGCCTTCCTTTGGATAAACAGCCATGTTGAGGGAGGAAAGTATGATGTCATCATAGTTGATTCTGCTCCAACTGGCGAAACTTTAAGGTTTCTTAGTTTGCCTGATGCGGCAAGTTGGTGGGTCACCAAGGTGCTACCTCTTCAGAGAAAGCTCATGAAGTTTATCCGCCCTGTGGCTAAAGTAGCAACAGACATGCCCTTGCCCGAAGAAGAAACTTACGACGCCCTCGAAGACCTTTTCAGACAGGTCTACAACCTCTACTATCTTTTGCAAAACCCTAAAATTTCCTCTGTAAGGATTGTAACCAACCCCGAAAAGATGGTTCTCAGGGAAACTGAGAAGGCTTATACCTACCTTCATCTTTTTGGTTTTCCCGTAGACGCTATCTTGGTGAACAGGGTAGCTGAAAAAGAAAACTTTTTAGCAAGCATTCAGCAAAAATACTTAGAGGAGATCTATCAAAATTTCTACCCTACTCCTATATTTGAAGTGCCCTATCTTAAAGAGGAAATCCTTGGCCTGGAAAAGCTTAAAGAACTTGGAAAGCTTGTCTTCGGCGATAAAGATCCGAGCGAGGTTTTCTATCAGGACAAACCTTTTGAAGTCTTTGAACGAGATGGAGACTTTGTGCTAAAGCTTCATCTCCGAGAAGTCCCAAAGGAAAAGCTTGAAGTCTTTCATTCTGGTGATCAGCTAACCATAAAGATCGGCAATTTCAAAAAGCATTTCTTCCTTCCACGGGTCTTGATCCACAAAGAGGTAAAGTCAGCAAAGATCAACCCTCCCTATTTAGAGATTACCTTTGGTTAAAGGTCAAACTTTTCAAATCTCAACCCACTTATTACTATATTACTAATGGCAATATCGCAACCTAATTTAGGATATCACATCCCGAACACTCTCCATGTTAGCCCAAGCCTACGCTAGGGGCTCCCCTCTATATCCTTGCGAGGTGTAAGCCGGGGAACTTCCACTTTTTTTCGTTAAAAATGAGATTTCTCGCTTCGCTTGAAATTGTCGCCTCGACCGAAGGGAGAGGGCTCCCCTGGGAAGTGTTTCGAACAGAGTGAAGAATGCCTCGCCAACGCTTTATACGGCAAGGCTATAGGGGCTTGTAAGCATCTCTTCCATCTATTAAAATTCTTTCTTGTATGAAAGAGTTTTTAATCATAGCCGGTCCCTGTGTTCTTGAGGACCTCGACACAGCTTTAACCATTGCCTCCTTTGTGAGGGAACTTTGCCAAAAACATGGTTTTTCCTACATCTTTAAGGCTTCGTTTGACAAGGCAAACCGCACAAGCCTTTATTCTTACCGTGGACCGGGTTTAGAAAAGGGGCTTGAGATGCTTTCTGAGGTAAAAAGCAAGGTTGGTGTTCCTGTTACTACTGATGTCCATGAGACCTGGCAGGTTGAGCCTGTCTCTCAAGTAGCGGATGTTATTCAAATACCAGCCTTTCTTTGTCGGCAGACAGACTTACTTGTAGCTTCTGGAAAAACCGGAAGGATTGTAAACATCAAGAAAGGGCAGTTTATGGCTCCTTGGGACATGAAGTATGCGGTAGAAAAGGCTCGGATAGGCACCCCAAAGGAGGTTTGGCTAACCGAGCGAGGGGCAACCTTTGGTTATCGAAATCTGGTTGTAGATTTTCGTTCCCTTCTCATCATGAAGGAGTACGCAGACCGAGTTATCTTTGATGCAACCCACAGCGTTCAACTTCCTGGTGGTGGGGAGGGAAGGTCGGGTGGAGAAAGGCAGTTTGTGGCTCCCTTAGCAAGGGCTGCGGTTGCTGTGGGTGTTAGCGGGCTATTTTTCGAGGTGCATCCTGAGCCGGATAAGGCTCTATGCGATGGACCAAACTCTTTACCTTTAAAGGACCTTCCAGAGCTTCTTTCCCAGATTGCAGACCTTTTAGCGGTTGCTCAAAGGCATGGATTTTCCTCCTGAGGTCCTATCTCGAGCAAAAAGGGTTGAGCTCCTCCTTCTTGATGTGGATGGAATTTTGACCGACGGAGGCATTATCCTTACCTCCTCCGGAGAAGAGATAAAGGTATTCTCTGTTCTTGACGGAATGGGGATTAAGCTTCTCCAAAAAATTGGGGTTGAGGTAGGCATTGTTTCTTCAAGGAATTCTAAGGTGGTAGAGCACCGAGGAAGGGAGCTTGGAATAGAGCTCATCATACAAGGAGAGCTCGATAAGCTCTCCGCGGTAGAAAGTATTCTAAAGCAAAAGGGACTAACCTTTGAAAGTGTAGCTTACATGGGTGATGATTGGGTAGATATCCCTCTCCTTAAAAGAGCAGGCTTAGCGATAAGCGTTCCGAATGCCTGGCCTCCTGTTAAGGATTATGCTCACTACATCACAACGAGGGAAGGCGGGAAGGGAGCAGTGAGGGAAGTTTGCGAACTTATCATAAGGGCAAAGGGGAAATGGGAAGAGCTGTTTTCTCGCTACTCCTACTAATTTTTCTAACAACTCAAGCTTTTTCCCAAACAAAGTCGGTTAAAATCCAAGATTTTACCTACCGTAGGTTTGAGGGAAGTTCGCTTGCCCTACAACTTAAGGCAAGCTATTTTGAGAAACAGCCTGATGAGAGCTTCTCAGCCAAAAACTTAGAACTTGTAAGCCCAAAGAAAGGAATAAACATCAAGGCAAAGCTCGGCTTCTACGACAAGAAAAAAGAACTCTTTCACTTTCAAGGTGCTGTAGAACTAAAAACCGAGAAACATGGAGAAATTTACACCGAAGAGCTTTTTTACAGCGAAAAGGATGGGGTGTTGAGGGCTCCGGGGCGCGTCTTCATAAAAAAAGAGGGTATAATCGTTGAAGGAAACGAGCTTTACTACAACCCTACAACCGGAGAGTTTCGCTTAAAAGGCAATGTGAAGGCTAAGTTTTCCTTCTAATCCCCTATGAGCGAGAGTATAGATAAAAAGCTTAAAGCCAAGTTAAAAAGGCTTGAGGACTTTGAGAAGAAAGCCGCAGGTCATCGGGCAAGGGTTAAGGAGCGTTTTTTCCGGGAGGGACCACAATCCTTTACCGACGAAGACTTGCTTGAGCTTCTTCTCTTCTTTGGCATCCCAAGAAAGGATACCAGAAAGATAGCAAGGGAGCTCTTAGCTTGTTTTAATAATGACCTAAGCAATGTCCTTGATGCTGAGCCTACGGAGCTTCTAAAAATCTCAGGGCTTGGACCCTCTGCCATTCTTCCCCTTAAAGTGGCAAGGGAAGTGGCAAGGCGTTATCTTCGCACAAGGGCGAAAAAGGCAGTCTATCTTCGTTCTCCAAAGGAGGTCTATGATTACCTTTGGTTTGAGCTCAAAGCAAGAAAGCGGGAAACCTTCGTCGTAGTCTATCTCTCTGCGTTATCCGAGGTCTTACATGTTGATGAGCTCTTTGAAGGAACTATCACCGAGGCTGTTGTCTATCCAAGGGAAGTTTTTTCTCAGGCGATCAAGCTATCAGCAAGCTCGATCATCGTTGCCCACAACCACCCTTCAGGCAGCCTAAAGCCCTCTCAAGACGACATACGCTTGACAGAAATCCTTTATCTTGCCGGAAAGCTCCTTCATATTAAACTTGTAGACCATTTGATAATAGGAGATTCTGGATACTTTAGCTTTGCTGAAGAGGGTTTGCTTGAGGAGATTGCAAGGAGAGTGAGCCAAAGGCTATGAGGATAAAAATTGCGGAGAAGGCTGGCTTTTGTATGGGCGTAAGGAGAGCGGTCAACTTAGTCCTTAGAGCGATAAATCAAGGGCAATCGCCCATCTACACCTATGGTCCACTCATCCACAATCCGCAAACCCTTGAGCTCCTATCAAAGCTTGGAGTCAAGATTATCAAGACCCCAGAGGAAGGACAGGCTGGGGGAGTATGCGTCATACGAGCCCATGGAATACCCCCTCAAGAAAAGAAGGTGCTTGAAGAGAAGTTTAAACTTCTTGACGGAACCTGCCCTCGAGTTCTTAAGGTGCAGGCCTTGGCTGATCGGGCAGTGAAGGAGGGAAAATCGGTTATCATCATTGGAGACAAGGACCACGCTGAGGTAAAGGGCATCCTTGGCTACTGCCAAGGAAAGGGCTATGTTGTCTCTTCTATACAGGATTTAGAGGCTCTTCCAGAAGGAACCTCCTTTGTAGTCCTTTCTCAAACTACTCAAGATGAAAAGGTCTTCGAGTTGTTTGCTGAAGAAATAAAAAGCAGGTTCAAAGATGTTGAAATCATAAACACCATCTGCAATGCAACGGAGGTAAGGCAGGCTGGGGTAAGAAAGCTTTGCGAGACTTGCGAAGCCATCGTGGTCGTAGGCGGAAAGTTTTCAGCAAACACCAAACGCCTCGCCCAAATTGCAGAATCCCTGGGGAAAAAAGTCTACTTCGTAGAGAGACCAGAAGAGCTCCCGCTTGAGGAGATAAAGAAGGTTGGTAGCCTTGGAATAACAGCCGGTGCCTCAACTCCAAACTGGCTGATAAACTCAGTGGTTGACCTTTTAAAAAAGCATACCTCTAAAACCTACGCCCTTCTTAGAAGCTTGGCAATCCCGCAAACATACGCCGGACTTTCTATTCCGATACTCCTCTTAGCTCTTCTGCTAATAAGAGGAATTCCGTTCAGCTTTTCTGAAATTACTTTTTTGCTCTATTCTCTTTTCTTTTCAACGGCTCTTATTTTTTTGATAAACTTTATAAATCGAGATGCCTTCCCCTTTTTCTATCCGGAAAGGACTAATTTCTACCTTTCACGCTATTTTTGGCTTTGCTTGGCAGGGCTCTTTGTCCTAAGCATCATCTTTGGGCTTCTTTATAAACCAAGGATTTTAAGCTTAGTGATTATTTTTACTCTTCTTTCTTTTCTCTTTAAGCAAAGCCCTCTCCAAGGAGGCATAGATATCCTTTTTTACATCGCTCTTCTCCTTTATCTTTACCCCTTGTGGGACAATCAGTTCCTCCTTTTATCTTCCTATGCCCTTTTGATCTTACTGTTTGTTAAATTTTACTTAGAAATGGTTTATCTACAAACTGATGGCTTTTTACCAAAAAGTTTTCTTTTAGCCTTTTTTGATTTTGATGAAAGACGAATAAAAAGACTCTTAAAGATTATATTGATTGGGCTTTTAATTCTTCCCTTTGTTTTATCCTATTTTAGCCTTGCTAATCTTTTATTTGTCATTCCAACTCTTTCCTGTCTTTTACTATATCAATTCCTTCTCAAAAGAAAGCTTGGTCAAGTTGTTTATCTTGAACTCCTTTCTCTTATACCTTTTGCTTCATTTTTATTAGTATCTATAATTCTTAGGGTATGGTAGAAACTATACTCTTTACTAAAGAGGATGAATACTTTATGTCCCTTGCTTTAGATGAGGCAAGAAAAGCCTTTGAAGAGGACGAGGTGCCAGTTGGGGCAGTCTTAGTCTCAAGCGAAGGGGAAGTTTTAGCTAAGGACCACAATAGAATCATCAGCCTTTGCGACCCTACCGCTCATGCGGAAATCTTGGTCTTAAGAGAAGGGGCAAAAAGGCTTGGAAATTATCGTTTGCTTGGATGCAAGCTTTATGTAACTCTTGAGCCCTGTGCGATGTGTGCTTATGCCATGGTCTTAGCAAGGATTACAGAGCTAATCTTTGCCACGCTCGACCCAAAAACCGGAG
>Ga0081519_100041_pt1 | contig 27548 bp, 30 predicted proteins | sample ConSprmetagenome_FD_70987 | JGI IMG/M metagenome (GOLD analysis project Ga0081519, IMG submission 70987) | Hot spring microbial streamer communities from Conch Spring, Yellowstone National Park, USA - C T=80-84 v2 (version 2) | ecosystem: Environmental > Aquatic > Thermal springs > Hot (42-90C) ...
CCCCGACATCCTTGAGGAAAACATAAGGAGGCTCCTTTAGAGGTTTTACACCCTTATAATACCCTCTATGCGAGTATTCAGATTTGGGAATATAATTATCTTAATAAAAGATTTTCGGAAATTCCTCCTCTCCTTCCTCGCAATGGTGGGGGTTTTTGTATTTTCCCTCGTCGGTGGAATAACGTATTTTTACGTAAAGTTCTTTAAGAGGATGAGCCCCAAGGCCGTTTATGAAAACCTTTTAGCGGAAAACCTGGAGCTAAGGGAAACCTTGAAATTTCTTACACACAAACTTGACAGTTTGTATCTAAAGCAGAGGCAGTTGGCGATGGTCCTGAATATCCCCACTTACGATATATCTTACGAAAACCTCGGGATAGGAGGGCAGATAAGGGACGTTGATATAGATAAGATAACCGCCTATGCCAAATTTCAGGAGGATTTACTGAATAAGTTGGAAGCGAAGGCTAAAGCTTTGGGGGAAGAGATAAAAAATATCCCGAGCATACCACCCGTAAGGGGGGTGTTCTCTTCGGGTTTTGGCATAAGGAGGGATCCCTTTACTGGTGGGCTTGAGTTCCATAAGGGTATAGACATTTCAGCTCCCACAGGCACACCAGTGGTCGCAACCGCGGATGGAAGGGTGGAAAAGGCGGAGTGGAACTCGGGAGGGTATGGCAATGTGGTGGTAATAAATCATGGAAGGGGGATAAAAACCCTGTACGCCCACCTTTCAAAGATCCTAGTTAGGGAAGGGCAGAAGGTTAGGAGGGGACAGATAATAGGTCTTGTGGGTAGCACGGGCAAATCCGTAGCTCCCCACCTCCACTACGAGGTTGAGGTGAACGGTGAGGCGGTAAATCCAATAAGGTACATCCTAGTTGATGGGAAATGAACTGCATTTTTTGTAGGATCGCAAAGGGTGAGATAAATGCGAGGGTTGTATACGAAAACGATAAAGCTATGGCTTTTTATGACATAAACCCACAGGCACCCATACACATTCTGATAATCCCCAAGAAACATTACGAGAACCTTTTTGAGGAGATTGATAGGGAGGATACCATGGCAATTTTGGATTGCGTAAAGAGTGTGGTAAAATCCCTAAACATACAGCATTATAGGCTTGTTAGCAACGCGGGTAAGGGGGCGGGTCAGGAGGTCTTTCATTTACATTTACACCTCCTGGCGGGCAGGGAATTCCCCGCAAAGACGGTATGAATTGTGTATTTTGCAAGATAGTTAGGGGAGAAGAGAGCGCAAAGAAGGTTTATGAGGATGAGAAGGTTTTAGCCTTTTATACCATAGCTCCGGAAGCGAATTTTCACGTCTTAGTGATACCAAAGGAACACTTTGAAAAATTTGACGAACTTGATGGGGAAACCGCCTATTATTTACTACAAGCGGCGGCAAAAATAGCAAGATCCTTCAATTTGGATCACTTCAGGGTTGTAAACAAAAACGGTTTTTCGGCGGGCCAGAGGGTTCCCCACCTCCATATCCATATCCTGTCCGGCAACCTGCCAAAAGGGATAATACCTTAAAGGCAAACCGCTATTTCCCTTAAATTCGTTATTAAAACGTAAGTTCTCGGTGTTTCGTAGATTTTTATGGCTTCCGCGTCAACCCTATTATTTATGTATAGGGCGATATTTTCAAGGGTGGGATTTTCAATTACTTCGTTCAATAACCTATGGTCAAGCTCCCCTACGACCCTTTCCGCCTCTTTAAAAGTTTCCTCCCTATCCGAGAAAACGATCAGTTTATAGTTGTGCCCGTGGGATTCCCTTCTGGCGCATTTTCCGAATACCCTTAGGTTCTCCTCGTAAGAAAGCTCCCTTAAACCCATTATATGAGCCGAAGAAAACCTGTATGTCCTAAATTCCATCTCCTTTCCCCCAAAGGATATCCTCCCAAAACCCCTAAGATCCTCAAATTTTTCAAATATCTTCCTTTCGGATACTTTTACCCTTTCAATATCCTCAACCCTACCCAGATCGTCAAGCTCACCCCTCACCCAAATTTCCCTCTTTAAACACCCTTCTATCCATCCGAAACCCAAAAAATGCCTACCATCGTAAGCTCCAAAGATATCCTCATCCTCAAAAACTCTAACCGCAAAAAGTTCTCTTAGGATCCCCTTTGTAGCCCCGTATAAAACCCAAGATATTACTTCAACCGTTGGGTTTTTCCCATTAAACTCCGGCAAAGAATTTAGTAGCGTATGATCAAACCTTTCCAGAATTGGGATTACCTTTTCCTTGATCTCGGAGATGTTTTTTATCATACCGAAGGGGTTTAATTCTCCCTCAATTAAAACCCAAATCTCGTAGTTGTGCCCGTGTAGATTTCTGAGCTTTCCTCCCCAATTGTAAAAATGCGAAGATTCAAACTCAAACTTCCTCGCAAGGATCACGTTGGGATTGTAAGGCGGTATATGGAAACCCTAGTCCTGTAAATTTCCCTTTTGTGAAACCTCATGCTACGCTTGAGGGAAAGGGTAAAATTTCCCATTTTTTCAAATTCAAAACCGTAAATTTTTGATAGCCTTTCCAGGAACGGGTCGCTATCCACGCCCAATAAGGTCCAAACCACCTTTGAGCCCTCAATAGCTTTAACGATAAAATCCCTGTCCGCTCCCCTTCTCTGCATCCCAAAGGGTGGGTTCATTACCACCGTATCCGCCCTAAACTTAAGTTCCCTTATATCCGCATTTACAAAATATACCTTTAGTTCTTCGTAAATACCCCTAACCGCTTCCAAGTTCTTTTTTGCAACTTTCAAAGCAAGAATATCTATATCAACGCCCACAACCATCCTCGCACCCAGAATTGCAGACCCTATGCTCAAGATCCCGGTTCCACAACCCAAATCAAAAACCACCTTGTCTTTTATATCTTCGTAGGCTAAATTGAGGAATTTAACCGCAAGATCGGGAGGGGTGGGATACTGCTCAAGATGAGGTTTAGGGTACTGGAAGGTCGCCAAACTTTGAAAAATTATCTCATCCTGTTTTTTCAGCATTCTTGAACCTCCAAAGGGAGAGGGAAAAGAGTATTATGGAAATATAGAACACTACGAACCAGAGGGGAGGGTTAAGGGTTATTGGGGGTAAGTTTAAATTGCTCGCAAGATCCACGGTTTTATAGAGTAGGTTAAAGAGAAGTTCCGAAGAATTTGCAAAGGGATAGGGCAAAAACATTGCCAAAATTTGGGAGTAGAGGTAAAGGGTAGTTAGGGGTATTACTATAAGGTTTAGGGGGGCATAGAGGAGGGCGGATTTTCCGAAGAAGTATAGGGAAATAGGCGTGGAGAATATTAGGGCTCCAAAAATGGATGTTAATAAATTTTTCGGAAAGAGGATGAAGCCCAAAACCGCAGAGAAGGACAACCAGAAGGAGACGGAAAATATCCATAAGGGTTCCCAGAGTAAAGAGACTGCAAAGGATAGCATAAAAACATTTAAGGGTTTTACGGGACGGGAAATAACTTTTGAAATTGCGTAAAAGGTTAGCATAAGGGAGGCGCGAAAAACTGAAGGGATAAAACCAACGAAAAATGCATAAAGCCAAACCAAAAACGGTGGGATTATATGGGAATAAAGTCCCAAATTGAAAAACCTGATGAGCCAATAAATTCCAAGATAAATTACGCCTACATGCAAACCGGATATGGCAAGAATATGCCCAACGCCGGTTTCGTAAAATTTCCTCTTTGTTTCGGGGTCTATCTCCCTTATCCCAGTTATTATGGATTTTGCAAACTTATATTGCCTTTCTGAACCCGTGGATCTTATAAGGAGGGAATCGACGAAATCCACAAAAGGTTTAAAGGCAAGTTTCCTCTCGTATTCGTATATATAAAAAGTGTCGCCGGAAAATTCCCCTTTTGCCCTAATGTTTCCCAAGGGGTAAGCAGGTTTATCCCCAAACATAACCGTTTTAAAGCCCTCCCCAACAACAAAACCCCTTCCCAGATCGTATATACTAACCTCATAAAATTCTCCCCTTTCTCCTAAGGTCCTTTCCCATATCCTAATATATCCCAAACCGAAGCTTAAAAGGACCCCCAAGATATGCGAAAGTTTCCTGAGGAGAATAGGGACAAAGAGTAGGGGAAGAAAGGCAAAAACGGAAAACTTTGAGGCAATACCCAAGAATAAGAAAAAGGAACATAAAGCTGGGTAGTACAAGGCAATATTTTAAAACCGCTTCAACCGTAGAATGGGGATAATGGAAATCTTGCTAACCCTTTTGATAATCACCGCCATATTAAGCCTTATATCCGTCACCGTGGCGATATGGTATCTTGTTTTGAGGATCGTTAAAACGCTTGAGAACGTTGAGAAAAATATGGAGAGGATAGCGGATGATGTTGAGAGGGTCTTGAAGAACACCGATGAGATTACCAATAGGTTAAACAACATATTGGCACCCATTGAAGGGATCGCAAAAATTTCGCCCATTTTTGGTTGGATCCTTAACCTTTTAAGGTTCTTTAGAAGAAAATAAAAAGCATTAGAATTCCATTTTATGAAACAGCTTGCTTTATTTTTGGCTCTTTGGGTTTCCGCTTTGGGGGCCCAACCCTTCTATTCCGCCCCCTAGTCCGCTTCATCCACACCGCCTTCCTCTTTGAGGACGACCTTGATAAACTCTTCTATCCAGTTAAACTCGCGGAGATAGAGGGAGGAAGGCTATTTACCGCCCTCTCCAACCCATTCGGGAACGAGAGGCTTTTCGATCCGACCGCCCCGACCAACAATCAGCTCGTTTTGGGCGCAAAAACCAACTTCTTTTACAACCTTTCCCCCTTATACATACAGACCGACTTTAACTCAACATTAACCCAAAAGAAAGATACAACATATTACGATAACTGGAGCAGTACGGATAACAACTACAGGGATAGGATAGAACTGAGGGATTCCGTGTTCTCGGGGAACCTATATGGGCAAAAGGGCTTCCTCCTTTCGCTCGGAAATCAGTCTTTTGGTTTTCTATTTTTGTATGCTAACGAAAGTCGCAGGGCTTACCCTAACAGGGGGCCCAGATTTCCCTTCTATTACGGTAATTACGTTTACAGCTACGCCGAGTACAACAACCTGAACAATAATTTGACCCGCAAGGATACCGCCATATCCAATTATGTTGCGGATACCACCTTCTCTCCCTTGATAGGCGCTATATCATTCTCTTTTGGAAAGTTTTCGGGAATGGTTTTTGGAGGTTTCCATACTCTCGGAAATAGGGATACCGCAGGGTTTTTTGCGGAAATGAACACCAATCCATCAGCGTCATTTACCGGTACGAGGTGGAACAGAAGTAAGGTTATAAACGCCAAGGCGGGAGGTCCCATATTTGGACTTCAGACGGATTTTGGATTCGGTGGAGAAAACTGGAAATCCAACCTAACCTTAGCGTACATATTTAGGTCTTTATCAAACGGGAATGGGAAATCAAACGAATTTAGGTGGCAGGGAAATTACAACGCAACGACAAATCCCATATTCCAACAGTTTGACACAACCCAAAGCGAATATAAGTACTCTTCAAACAACCATGATATAGTGCTCTTCCTGAGAAACAAGTACCCAATACACGAGCAGATATGGTTTGGCGTAGGTTTGGGTACGGAGTTTATCTTTGGATCGGAAAACAGGGAATACTCAAGGGTTTTAAATAAAAATATAACTCACTTGGATAACAACGGGGACGGAAGCTTAGATCCAGGCGATTTCAGGATTACCACCTATACCCTTTCCTCCTATAAGCAAAATATATCAACTTCTTCCTTTAACTATTATATTCCCGTTGGGTTTGAGGTAATACCCGTATCCGCTTGGGAAAACTTTAAGCTCAGGTTCGGTGCCATGTATTCCCATATTTCAAATACATCAAGAAACAGAACTTATAACTGGTCGGTTGAAAGAAAGACAATAACGGAGACATCAGGCGGAACCACAGAAACCCGCAATGACATCGCTGTTCCCGGCGAGAATATATCAACAACAAAATCCTCGTTCTCAAATACCCGTTTCTACTACGGCGCATCCCTAACATTGGCTGAGAGGTTGGTTATAGACTTTACGGGTTTTGGAAATGGGATCTTGGTACCCGCCTTTTGGAGACTTTCCATCGTTCTGAAATTTTAAACAACCTTAAAATACAGGGTTAAGCGGAGAGGTGGCCGAGCGGTCTAAGGCGGCGGCTTGCTAAGCCGTTGGGGAGGGTAAAATCTCCCCCGTGGGTTCGAATCCCACCCTCTCCGCTTTTTTTATGAGTATCTATGAGATATACATAGAAAGGTTTTCGGAGGAATTGGTGCCCCTTGAGGATTTCTTGTTAGACATTAAAAACGGAAGATATGGAAATTTTGGAGTTGGAGAAATAAGGGCTTTCAGGTTCCAGCTTGAGAGCAACATTCAGGAGAGCGCGTACATCAAGGGTGGGGAGCTGGGAATTGGTGAAAACGATATTGAGAGGATAATTGAGGAGAAGATTGAGGAGATAAGAAAGCTATTTTGGGAGGTTTTTGGTTGGTTGTAGAGAAGTTAATTCTTGGGATAGTTCAGGCTTTAACGGAGTTTTTACCCATCTCAAGTTCCGGACATCTTGTACTTTTAAAGCACCTTTTTGGCTTGGAATTCAAGGGGGCGTTTTACGAGACCTTTTTACACACCGCAACCTTTTTATCCGTGATTTTCGTTTTGAGGGATAGGATCTTTAACCTTGATAACCTCAAGAGGTATATCCCCCTTTCCATGGTTGGGATATTACCGCTTTTTCCCGCGGTTTTTTTCTTGAAAGAGCTTGAGGGAACGTTTGAAAATCCCAAAATTTTACCCTTCACCTTTCTTATAACCTCCCTATTTCTCTTCCTTACCCTTTTCTTTAAAGGGGGTAAGGAGGGGGCGAATTTTAAAAACTCTTTAATTATGGGGCTTGCCCAAGCTTTGGCACTTCTGCCTGGGGTCTCAAGGTCAGGTTCAACGATATCAACGGGGTTGTTTTTGGGTATGGATAGGGAGGAAGCCTTCATTTTATCCTTTTGGATATTTTTACCCGCAAGCATTGGCGCCTTCATCCTTGAAAGTAGGCATATTGAAGGTGTAAATCTTGGAATTGAGGACGTTTTTGTCTGGCTCATAACCTTTGTTGTTGGTGTTTTCGCCTTAAAGGTCTTGAGGAAAGCACTTTTGGGAAGGTACTTTTGGGCATTTTCCTTATACACCCTCTTCCTTTCGCTTTTGTCCTTCTTTCTCTTTTTTCCCTTTTGAAATTGTAGTTTATGAAAAGGTTGTTATTTGCCCTTTTACTACTGTTCCCCCTTCTAACCCTTGCTGATAAAAAAGGTAAGGGGGGGATTAGGAAGGAGAAGGTGCTGGTAGGCGCAGTAACTGGGGCACTTTGCGGGATAAAGCATCAGGTTTGCTCCCACCCAAGGGGCGAAAAGAAATTACGAGCTTTTGGGGATATTGGATCACAAGAGGGGGTTTTTTCTACATAGCCAACGTACCACAGGATATCCTACAAAAGTTCTTCGGTGAGGAAATTAAAGTTGAGGGTAAGGTGCATAGGGAAAGGGGCGAAAAAACTAATCCAAAGTAATTGCGTACTTAAAACCTTTACCCTTCGCCATATTTTCAAAGGCGAGGTTGATATCCTCTAACCTGTAGAAACCGCTTATAAGGAATTCAAGTTTGCGGAAGTTTTGTAAGAGAAAGTTGTAAGCTTTTCTTACGCTAATTGGCGTGTGATGAAAGGAGGTTAGGATCTGGATCTCGTTATAATGGATAAAAGGTTGATCCAAAAAGATCCTCTCCCCTTCCTTAAAGCCCGCAAACAAAAATAAGTATCCTCCCTTATTTACAAGGTTTAAGCCCGTTTTTACGATATCGGAATTTGCGGTTGTGTCTATGACAAGGTCAAATCTCTTACCCAAATTTTCAAATTTAACCCATTTTACCCCGGCGTTTTCAGAAATTGTTTTCATCTTTTCTTCGTTCCTCCCACTAACTAAAACATCTTTACCGAGATTGGAAAGTATTATGGAGAACATGGCGGATATTGAACCACTCCCAAGAATTAAAACACTATCAACATCATCTATGGGTAATTTTTCCAGGGCATGAAAGGCGCAGGATAAGGGTTCAATTATGGGGGCTATGTGGAAGGGAAGTTCCGGAGGCTTTTTGAAAAGGTTTATTTTAACCACCTGTTGGGGGATAAGCAGATATTCCGCGTATGAGCCTATGACCATATTTTTCTTTAAGTTTTCGCAAAGGTTGAATTTTCCTCTCATACAGTTCCCGCATTTGAAACATGGGGCGGTATTCACCCCAAAAACCTCATCCCCAACCCGAAAACCCTCAACCCCCTCACCCAAGCTATAAACTATCCCACTGTACTCATGCCCGAAAGGTCCTTCCCTCAAAATGGGATGACCCCTTAAAAAGGCCTTCAGATCCGTCCCATCAGTTAAAGCAACTTTTACTCTTATTACAACTTCACCGTATCCCGGCTTCGGTTCCTCAACCTCCCTTATCTCCAACCCCCTATTCGTTAAGTATACCGCTCTCATTGGGAAATTGTAAGGTCGCCTTTCAGCCTTAAAATAACTTGTTGTATGCGCAGGAATTACATCAAGGAAAACCTTGAGAAAATATATTCAAGGCTCGGTTATACACTCCTTGAGGTGGACTTCATAACGGACAAAATGATAAGGATAATACTTCTAACCCCGCGTTGGACCATAAAGGAAATTTTGGGGTTGGTTGAGGTTGGATTAGATGGGAATATTAAGGTTAGGATCCTGAGAGGGTAGATATGAGGGTTGAGAAGGGGAAGTTTGTTAGGATAAAGTATGAAGTTTATCTTGAGGGGGAAAATAATGTTTTAGATTTTGGGACGCTAACTTACCTTCACGGGAATAGGGAGATCCTACCCGCATTGGAGAAAAGACTTGAGGGTGCCGAGGTGGGGGAAATCTTGGATATTACATTACCGCCATCCGAAGCTTTCGGGGAGTTTGATAAGGATCTCGTGAGGGAAATCCCTTTGGATTACTTTGAGGATAAGGATATAAAGCCGGGGCAATTTGTTAGAGCCCAAACCTTGGACGGTTCAATATTCCAATTTACCGTGATAGATGTTTCTGATGGGATCGTTTACGCGGACTTTAACCACCCACTGGCGGGGGAAACTTTGAGATTCAAAATAAAAGTTTTGGGGGTAAGCGATGAAAAGCCACCTTGTGAGTGCGGAGGAGGTTGCAACTGCCAGGAAGATTAGGGAAAATTTCCCATCCCTAAAAGGTTCCGAGGTATATCTCGACTCCGCCGCAACCTCCCTAAAACCAAGATCCGTAATATCCGCGGTGAGGATGTACGAGGAGGAGTTCCCCGTAAATGTCCATAGGGGTGCATACCCATGGGCGGAGAGGGCGACGGAGGAGTATGAGAAAGCCCGCGCGAAGGTTGCAAAACTTATAAACGCAAAGGCAGAGGAGGTTATATTTACAAAAAACGCAACAGAAGCCATAAACCTCGCTGCAAAGATCCTTGAAAAGTATATAAATCCGGGGGACAAGATTTTGGTGAGCATACTTGAACACCATGCGAACTTTTTGCCCTGGATGAACTTGGCGAGGGAAAAGGGGGCGAATTTTGAAGTGATCGATATTACGGATGATGGGTTTTTGGATATGGAGGATTTTCGGAGGAAGCTGGATAAGAGGGTGAAAGTTTTGGCAATTACTATGGCATCAAACGTCCTCGGCGTAATACCACCGTTGAAAGAAGTAATCAAGGAGGCGAAGGAAGTTTCCGCCTTCGTAGTTTTGGATGGGGCACAGTATGTACCACATCATCCCATAAACGTGGGAAGCTTGAGGGCGGATTTCGTGGCATTTTCGGGGCATAAGATGTTTGGACCTTCGGGAACGGGGGTACTTTGGGGGAAAATTGAGATTTTGGAGGATGGGGAACCGTTAATTTTGGGAGGTAGTATGATAAAAGAGGTTTATATTGACGATTTTATTATGGCTGAAAGTCCCCAGAGGTACGAGGCCGGAACGCCAAACATAGGCGGGGTGATAGGCTTGGGTTATGCGGTGGATTTTATAAACGAAATTGGATACGATTTTATTGAAAATTACGAAAGGAAACTTACGGAATATCTCTACTTCTCCCTGAAGGGTATAAAGGGGGTTGAAGTTTACGGTCCTGAGCCAAAATTCAGGACCTCCCTCGTATCCTTTAACGTCAAGGGGGTTCATCCCCACGATGTAGCTTGGTATTTGGGATTGGAGGGGATCATGGTCAGATCGGGGGGCCATTGCGCCCATCCTTTACATCAAAGGCTAAGGATCCCTTACAACCAAAGCGTCAGGGCAAGCCTATCCGTATTCAACCTAACCGAGGATATAGATAGGTTGGTTGAGGGTATAGAGAAGGTCAAGTTTGCCTTTAAGGTAAGTTAAAGTCCCGAAGAGTTATTCCTAAACCTCCTGTAAGCGATAGGTATTCCCTCCCATTTACCCATAAAGTAAGCCTGAAGGATCCTCATGGCTAAGTATTGGGGTTTAAGGGGGGAAGGATTTCCGACGGAGAAGACGACTACCCCTACTTCGGGGTTCTCCGCAGGCGCAAAACCCACAAACCACTCGACTAAACCCCCAAGCTCTTTGCTACTTAAGGTTCCGGTTTTTCCTCCCACCTTAACGCCCGTTAGAACCCTCCCATCCCCATCCTTGAAGTATTTTTTTGCGGTACCATTCAAAACCGTTGATACCGCTATCTCCCTGAACTTTTCCACCACATCCTCCCTTAGGACCCTCCCAAGGACCCTTGGGGTTGCCCTGTAAATTACCGTTCCGTTTTTCGACACCACCCTGCTTATTATATAAGGCTCAACATCCAAACCCGTGCTTGAGATTATTGTTAGCCTTATAGCTTGTATTGGGTTTAGGGTTGAGTGATCAAAACCGCTTCCCAAAAGGGCAAGATCGTAATCGTTCTTAGGCGGATTGATTATACCGAAGGGTATCCCGTCTACGGTATCGTTGAAATAAAACCTCCTTGCCACATTCATTATAGATGGAAAACCTAACATGACCGCCAGCCTTCCGAAAAGGGGATTATTTGACGTACCGAAGGCGTTGTATAAAGTTGAGAAGTACTCTTTTTCGCAGTTTAACCATTTTTGCGGCCTTTTTCTATAAATGGGTGGGCAAAATCTAAAGGTATCCTCAGGTTTTACGTCATTGTTCTCAAGGAAGGAAATTAGGGTTATAATCTTGAAGATAGAAGCGGCGGGGTACTTGTTTATTTTAAAGGGATAAAGGCTTTTTTCGCCTCTATAAAGGCCCGCTATAGCGAGGATCCTCCCACTTCTCAAGTCAAACAAAACTATACCCTCAATTTCCCTAGGGTAGGTTGATATCAGGGTGTTGGCTATCTGCTGAAGGTTCGGATCGACCGTGAAATACACCTTGCTCCCGTCCGACATCCTATATACGTACTCTCCGTTTTCCATCTGGGCATTTTGAAACATCCAAAGGGCCAAACTCAAATTCGGGAGCATAGGAATATTATAAGGGGGTTCTAAAGAACCAGGATCTTATAGGTTCTGCCCTTAACCTTCAGGAAATAAACCCCCTTCTTAAGGGCAATCGAGGTTTCACCCTTTATGTCTTGGGCTTTCGCCCCATTTGGGTAAAACAGCGAGGCTTCCTCATATACCTTAAGGATATTCCCGTTAAGCTCAAAGGGTTTTTTGGTTTCGTTCTTTGCGCCTTCCTCAATCCCAGTAATAGCGTTCAGGACAGCGCAGTGGGCGCATATCATACCATAACCGTAATACATATCCCACCCGGGACTGCCGAGATCAAAGGTTGAGTTTCTCAATATGGTTCTCACCATAGAGTTTGTCAGGCTCGGCCTTACCGAGAAGACGAGGGCTGCAACGCCGGATACGTGTGGGGTCGCCATTGATGTTCCCACCCAGCTACAACCCCAACCCACGTCTCCGTAAGAGTTAAGAGGTAAGGTTGAGAGGATGCAGTACCCTGTGTTGTTATCCCCACCCGGCGCGGTTATTTCTTGTTGGGGTCCGTAGTTGGAATATGGGGCTAAGTAAAGGTAATAACCGTCCGTACCTATGGCCCCCACCGCGATAACCGAGGGGAAGGCAGCGGGGTAGCTTATCCCATAACTCCCGTCGTTACCAGATGCCGCTATTAGGAGTTTTCCCCTGTTCCATGCCGTATCACATGCCATTTGGATCAGACTTGAGGGAGTAGAGGATCCGAGGCTCATATTTATGACCCTTACCCTTGAAATTGAAGAGGCGCCCAAGATCCCGTTTGCAACCCAGGTTGATGTCCCTCCTCCCGTTTCGTCCAAAACCCTACCCGCGAATATTCTCACGTTAGCCATACCCGCTATACCCAAGGAGTTGTTGAGGGTAGCGGCTACGATTCCCGCAACATGGGTGCCGTGCTCCTCCGTGTAGGGATTATCCGGCCTCGGATCCGAGTCGTTATCTACAAAATCGTACCCGTACCTGACGTTCCCGAGATCCGGATGTGTGTAATCCACGCCCTGATCTAAAACCGCTACCATAACCATCGTGTCCCCCCTCGTATAACACCAGGCGGAATCCGCCCAAATTACGTAAGGACCCCACTGGTAGTTCCAATAGGTGTCGTTAGGGGGACAGGCCATCTTCCTGTGTATCACCTCGGGTTCCGCGACGATCACGTCTGGATTTTCTTTTGCTTCCCTTAAGAAATTCAAAACCCTTTCCCTCGTGGGGTTCGGAAATTCAACTGTTATAAAGTTTATGGCTTCGGGTTGTATGCTCCTCCCCACCACCCTGTTTATGTTCCATTTTCTCAGCAAGCTTGAGATTCCCGCGGATCTTTCATCCTTCCCACTTCTTAGAATCATCACGACTTTGCTTATATCAACGTCCTTCCAGTAATCCTCGTTCTGGGCGTTCTCTAAGGCGTACCATATTATGGGGGTGTGGAACTTATCGGGAACGGGATCCTGATAGGTACCTCCCACCCTCAGGTTGGACCTAAGGGCGTCCATCTGCGCGAAAGCGAAAAAGCCCATTAGCATAATGTTTGTATTATAACGTCGATACACCCTTATAATACCTACTATGATGCGTAGTAGATATTTAGTTTTGCTTCTGCTCCTCTCATGCTCAGGAAAAGGCTATGTGGAAGTTTTGAAATTCTCGGGTGAGGGATACGAAATAAGGGTTCTATCTTCGGATGGGGAAATAAAGGTGGGGATAAACGAGATTAGGGTTGAGGTTAATCCCCCCGCAAAGGTGGATGAGTTCTATTTATATATGCCCGCTATGCCGGGTATGCCGGAGATGAGGGAGTATGTAAGTATGGAGGGGTCCTGGCAGGTTAGGGTAAAGATAGGCGGGAGGATGATATATAAAGGATATAAATGTTCCCATAAAGGGTGGAGGTTCCAAGGAACACGAACACGGTTTGAAATTTGATAATTTAAACATTTCCCTTTACAAGGTCGATAGCTCCAAGGCTCCCGTAGTTATTTATTCTGCAGGTAGGTTAGAAAGTCCAAGAAATGGGGTATTTTCTGTAAGTCCGAGATTTTCGGGTTATATTACGAAAGTTTTTGTGGATAGGCAAGGAAAGTTCGTTAAAAAAAGGGGAAGCCCTCTTTGAATTCTACTCCTCAGAGGTTTATTCCACATATTTGGAATATTTAAAGGGGGGTTCGGATCTATCCCTTGAGAGGCTCTCCCTTATGGGGATCTCTTTAAATGATGTTAAAGATTCCCTTGCGGTCTTTAGATCGCCCGTTTCGGGAAGGATATTGGACCTTAATGTGAAAAGGGGAGAAAGGTTTGAAGCGGGTGAATATACTGTACTTCGTTGGGGAAGTGCCACAGGAAAAGGCGAAGCTTTTAAAGGTTGGACTTCCGGTGGAGGTTGAGGGTATAAGTTCAAAAATTGCCGAAATTTTACCGGGGGTAAATCCCTAGACGAGGACGGTCAGATTTTTGGCGGTGATCCCAGCAAAGGAGGGTTTATTTCCAGGTATGGTCTTAACCGCTAAGGTTATGGACTTTAAAAGTGGGATATTTGTTCCAAAGGATGCGGTTATTAGGACCGGGGAAGGGGATATAGTTTTTGCCAAAGAGGGGGAAGGGTTTAAAAAGAAAGATATGAAAATCCTATATGAAGTTGATGGGGGTTATATTGTTGAGGGTTTGAAGGTGGGGGAAAGGATAGTACATAAGGGGGTATTCTTCGTCTCCGCGGATGAAAATTTGAGGGGAAATGAATGGTATAAGAAGGAATAGGGGAATAGTCCTTTTTTCTACGGTTATAACGGTTGCGCTTTCTGTTTTTTCGATGCTAAGGACCCCTTTGGATGCAATACCCGATATTTTCGACACGCAGGTTTTAATAGAGGTTGATTGGGAGGGACAGGATCCGATAACGATAGAAGATCAGATAACTTACCCTATGGTATCGAATCTACTTTCCGTTCCGAGGGTGAAAAATGTAAGGGGAATATCTATGCAGAATAAGGCATTGATATATGCGATTTTTGAGGAGGGAACGGATATATATTGGGCAAGGAGCAGGGTTTTGGAGTGAGCTACCCGAAGGGGCAAAGGTTGGATCTTTATGTACGCCCTGGTGGATAGAACGGGTAATTTTGACCTTGCGAGTTTAAGGGCTTTCAACGATTTTTATTTGAGGTACAGGTTGTTAAAGGCTAAAGGTGTTGTGGATGTGGTAAGCGTTGGGGGTTATGTCAAGGAATATCAAATAGATGTGGATCCTTATAAGCTTAGAGCTTACGGGATCACCTTTGGGGAAGTTATAGATGCGGTTAAGTCCGCGAATCTTCGAAGAGGGGGGAGGTTTTTGGAGGTTTCGGAAAGGTATTATACGGTTAGGGGAGTAGGATATATAAGGTCGGTTGAGGATATTAAAAGTGCGGTATTGAAGGTGGATCCGAAAACGGGAGCAAGTATAAAAATTGGGGATGTTGCTTTTGTTCAGATCGGTCCCGCTTTAAAGGAGGGGGCGGTGGATCTTGACGGGAAGGGGGAGGTGGTGGGAGGAATAGTTATTATGAGGGATGGGGAGAATGTGTTGAGGGACTTCCTGAAGGTGTGGAATTGGTTATAACTTACGACAGGAGCGAGTTGGTTAAGGAGGCTATAGAAACTACCATCAAAACCCTGATAAAGGAGATCCTGATAGTTTTGGTTGTGGTTGCCATATTCCTGATGAACGTAAGGGGTTCTATTCCAATAATTCTCTTTTTGCCCACCGCCCTACTTTTACCTTACATTTTCATATACCTATTCAAGATCACTACAAACATAATGAGCCTGGCGGGTATGATCCTGAGCGTTGGTGTTATGATAGATGCGGGGGTGGTTATGGTGGAGAATGTTTTCAAAAAGCTTGAGGAGAGCTCTCCTAGGAGATTTGAGGAGAGATTTAAGCTCATATATGGTGGGGTTTCTGAGGTTGCACCTTCGTTATTCTTTTCTTTGGCAATAATAACGGTCTCCTTCTTGCCGGTTTTCTATTTAAGGGGGGAGGAAGGTAAGCTCTTTTTCCCCTTGGCTTTCACAAAGACCCTTACTATGCTCTTCGCAACATTTCTTTCGATTACCTTACTTTCTTTCCAAGCAGGGTTATCGGGGAGGAGGATAACCCAATAAACACATTCCTAAAGCGGGCATATGGTAAGATTTTTGAACTATCGGTTAATAAACCTTACCCGTTTATCCTTTCCCTTTTTTTGCTTCCCATATTTTCCCTTTTGATCCTTAGGAAAATTCCGTCCGAATTTATGCCGAACTTGAACGAAGGGACTATTTTGTATATGCCATCAACCTTACCCGGAATACCCTTAGATGAAGGGGTTGAAGTTTTAAGAAAGCAGGATTCCATAATAAGGTCCTTTCTGGAAGTTGGAAGGGTTTTTGGGAAGATAGGCAGGGCGGAAACACCAACGGACCCCGCTCCCCTGTCAATGATAGAAACGGTGATACTGCTAAAACCTAAGGAACAGTGGAGAAAGGGAATGGATCTTGACAGCTTAATAAAGGAACTTAACTCTGTGCTTAACTTTCCCGGATGGATAAACACTTGGGGTATGCCTATAAGGGTGAGGATAGATATGCTTAAGACCGGGATAAGGACACCGTTGGGAATTAAGGTACTTGGGGATGATCCCTTTAAGACGGAAAGTTTGGCATTGGAAATTGAGAGATTATTGAAAAATTCGGAGGGAATACTTAGCGCCTTCGCCGAGAGAACCGCCCGATCACCTTATATAAACATAATTCCAAAGAGGGAGAAGCTTGCGGAATATGGGCTTAGTGTGATGGATATAATGGAGATATTGGAAAAGATCGTAGGGGGTTCCCCTTTGGATCGTTCGGTGGAGGGAAGGGAGAGGTATCCTATAAGGGTGCGCTTGGCGAGGGCTTTTAGGGACGAAATGGAGGATTTAGAAAACCTTGAGATAATAACTCCTTCCGGCGCTATAACTACCTTGGGAAACGTTGCGGATGTTGTGGTTTCTGAGGCCCCCTCCGAGATAAGGAACGAGGATGGTTTTGTTGCAAGTTTCGTTTATATTATGCCAAAAGAAGGTGCGGATCTGGGAAAGGTCGTGGAGGAAGCAAAGGAGAAGCTGAAAATATTAACCTTACCTAGGGTGTATCTTCTTGAATTTTCGGGCCAGTACGAGGATATTAAGAGGGTGAGGGAAAGCCTGATGTTTATCCTACCAATAACAATCCTGGCAATTCTTTTCCTTCTTTATTTAAACTTCCGCTCCCTCCTAAAATCCGTTATAGTTCTGCTTGGGATCCCATTATAAAATGTCCGTGGCAAGCTAGATGGGTATCATAGCCCTACTGGGGATTAGGTTTAAAGAATCATCCGCACAATCCTTTGGCGGGGATAAGGGAAGGGGCGCTAAACAGGCTCAGGCCTAAGGTTATGACAACGCTTACCACCTTCACATCCCTAGTACCCGAGATGTTTGAAACAGGCAGAGGATAACCGCTCCTATGGTGGGGGGGAATATTCTTTGCCCTCATATTAACCTTGGTTATTTACCCCGCAATTTATTCTTTGATTTACGGGAGGAAAGAATGATAACTTTGATTTGCTTAACTGAACTACGAGGTCCTTGCATATAGAAACCGAACTCTCACCGGAATACCCTATGCTTTCCTACAATGCCATGTTTATGGATGGTGCAATATCCCTTGAGCAACCGATAAAGATCTCCCAACCCCTTAAGCTCCTTTCATTGAGAGAATTAAAAAGGCAAAGAGATACGAGGGTATGGATCTTGAAAATTCTTTCGTTTTATCCGCGGTGGAGGCTTACCTTGAATGTGGGGTTTTGAGGGAGAAAAGGGGGATATTAGGGAAGCTTTCGGATAACTTAGAAAATTTGATAAAACTCTCGGAATATCAGTATAAGGGGGGAAACTTAAGGCTTTCGGAGGCTCGGGTTATAAAGGCAAAGATGGAATTGATAAACGCAAAAATAAGAAAAGTTGAGGGGGACTTAAAGCGTGTGGAGGAACTGGTAAGATTCTATTATGGGGGTGATGTGGGGGAAATTTTTCTCCCTGAGGTTGAAACCCTTCCTAACTTGGATAGCCTGATAAAACTTTTGGAAAATTCCCCAAGCTTGAAATACAGGGAGCATATAAAAAGGTCAAAAAGGTACGAGAATTTCTCAAAGATCCTTCCTTTAACCTTATCGCCGAGAATCCTTTATCACGACCGCAAGTTTTCCTTTATGGATCCTGAGGTATTGGGGGGAGTTAAATTCAAGCAGGTAGGAGTATATGTATAGGGCTGAGAGGGAAAAGAGAATCGCACAGATTAGGGGACTGTATGGGGATTACATCTCTTCCCTTGAGTCCTTAAAGAGTTTGGAGAATTCATTAAAGGAGATGGAGAATTACGGATCAGGTAGATCAAGCCCTTATGATGTTTTTATGCTATACAATGAAGTTTTGGAATTGGAAATGGAGGTGGTTGAGACTAAGGTAGAGGTTTTGAGGAAAGTTTATGAAATAAAGGGGTTAGTGGGGATATTGTAGGCTTTTATAGAGCCTTTCAAAGAGTTTAATGTCAGTTTCTTGTTTATAGTCGCAAGCCTTTAAATCTTTCGCGAAGGAGCACTACTACGAAATATTAATTCCCAGCGATCCTTGCCACCCAAATGCTGATCTCATACAGAATTATTAAGGGTAAAGACATCAAAATAAGGCTTATAGCGTCTACGGTTGGGGATATGACCGCAACCAGGATCACTATCAAAACTATGAATTCCCTCCTTCTCCTTGATAGGATCTTATGATTTAAAATTCCAAACCTTGCCAATATCCCAACTGCTATAGGGAGCTCAAAAAGTATTCCAAATATAAGTACGCTCCAGAATATGAAGTTCAAATATTGATTCGCCCCTATCACCAACTGAAAGCTTCCCGCGAAAGATAGCAAGAATTCAACCGCCCTTGGTACTATCACGAAAACCGATAAAAAGGCTCCCGTATAGAAAAGGAGAAGGGTGGAAAGGAGGATGAGTCCTACCGCAAGCTTTTCCTTAGGGTACAAGGCGGGTGATATAAAACCCCAAACTTCCAAAACAAAATAAGGGAAACAAAGGAAAAGGGCGGAAAGCAAGGAAACTTTACCCTCCTCGTATTTCCAAGCGGTGTATATCAGATCTATAAACTCGTCCCCATCCTTTGGGGCAGCGATCACACAGTTGGGAATAGCCCTTAGGTAAGAGAGGTCAAATACACCATGATGTGTGGGTCCATCATCCCCAACGAGCCCTCCCCTATCAAGGAAAAACCTCACAGGGAGCTTTTGTAAGGCGATGTCGTGTATAATGCTATCGTAAGCCCTTTGGAGGAAAGTGGAATATATGGCGACGAAGGGTTTTACGCCGGATCTGGCAAGGCCACCCGCGAAGGTTACCGCGTGCTGTTCCGCTATCCCCACATCAAAATATTGGGCCCTTAAGTTGTCCCTAAGTTTATCCAAACCCGTCCCCTTCGGCATCGCAGCGGTTATACCCACAACCAGGGGATCAATCCTTGCTATCTCAAGGACGGTATTCCCAAAAACGGATGAGTAGGTGGGAAGGTCGCTTTTTCTCTTCGCTTTCCCATCAATTTTATCGTAAGGTCCCAAACCGTGAAAGGTCTCCGGATCAACGAGGGCAGGTTTAAACCCCCTACCCTTTTCCGTTATTACGTGTATCAATATGGGTCCTTTTAAATTCTTTGCCTTTGAAAAGATCCCGTCAAGAACCTCAATATTATGCCCATCAATGGGTCCGATATACCTAAAGCCGAAGAATTCAAAAAGAGCCGCGGGATCCTGAACGATGGTTTTTATCACATCTTGAAGCTTTGAACCCCAATACTTTCCCTTCCTTGGAAGGAGGGAATAAAGTTTTTCCCTTAGGATGTTGTAGGTTGGAGATACTTGAACCCTTGAGAGGATATGGGCGATTATTCCTACGTTTTTATCTATTGACCATCCATTGTCGTTCAGGACGGTTATCAGATCCACGCCAAGGCTACCCGCGTTGTTCATAGCCTCCAAGGTCATACCCACCGTTAATGATGCGTCCCCAATTACCGCCACCACTTTGTATTCTTCCCCCGTGTAATCCCTTGCCTTGGCAAATCCAAGCGCCGCGGATAGGGCCGTTCCCGCATGCCCCGCCCCCCAAGGGTCATATGGGCTTTCAAATATGTTGGAAAAGCCGGATATACCCCCGTAGGTTCTCAGCGTATGAAACCTGCCCAACCTATCGGTCAAGATCTTATAAACGTAAGTTTGATGCGAGACATCCCAAATTATTTTATCCCTTGGGACATCAAAGTTCCTAAGGAGGGAGATCGTAAGCTCCACCACCCCCAAGTTCGGTCCCACATGCCCCCCGTTCTCGGATGTAACGGAAATTATCAGTTCCCTAATCTCCTCCGCTAAAACCTTAAGTTTGCCGTAGTTTAAGTTTTTCAGGTCCCCCGGCAGATTAAGCCTTTTAAGGAGCATAAATCCTATTCTATGGCAGAGAACCTATCAAAAATTTTATCCACAAAAATTTTGGGGTCCAACCTTAACCTTCTTCTAAGTTCATCCTCTCCCACGAATTGGCGGATCTTTTCATGTTTTAATGCCTCTTCCAATATGCTCGTACCCTTTTCGAAGGAGTTTTGAGATACTTCCTTTACCCAAGCGTAACTCTCATCCCTGCTTGCCCCCTTTTCCGTCAACACCATCAATAGGACCGAAGATAGATAGAAATCCCCGAATTTTTCAATATTCTCCTTTGCCCTTTCCCTATCAATAACCAAATTTTTTACAAGGTTCCTCGCAAGCCTCAGGGCATAATGTAAGGTTGTGGTTGCATCGGGGAGTATGAATCTCTCAACGGAGGAATGGCTTATATCCCTTTCTTGCCATAGAGCAACGCTCTCATTTTCCGCAAGGGCCCAACCCCTCAAAAGGCGGGCTATGCCCGTAAGCCTCTCGCTCTTTATAGGATTCCTCTTGTGGGGCATTGCGGATGAACCCCTCTGATCCTTACCGAAGGGTTCAAATATCTCCCCCGTTTCCGTCCTCGAAGATAACCTTATCTCAAGGGCGAACCTCTCCAAAAAGGAACCAATTAGGGAAAGGACATTTAGGGCGAAGGCGTACCTATCCCTTGGTATTATCTGTGTGGAAACGGGCTCAACCTTTAGTCCCAGGTATGATAGGGCAAGCTCCTCAACCTGCGGTGGATTCGTCAAGTAATTTCCCACAGCTCCCGAAAATTTCCCATATGATACCTCATCTATAGCATCCTTCAACCTTTTCAAGTTCCTTAAGGCCTCGGAGTAAAAACTTAGGAACTTTAACCCAAAAGTGGTGGGTTGGGCAAAAACCCCGTGTGTTCTACCCATAACTGGGTCATACTTGTAATCTTTTGCCTTTTCAAACAGTGCATCAGAGAGAAGTTTCAACTCGTCAAGGATATACTCAAGGGCGCTTTTTAAAAGAAGGGAATTTGCGGTATCAACCACATCGGAAGAGGTTAAACCGAAATGTAGGAACCTTCCAATATTCCCAAGATCCCTTTCTATCACCGCCAAGAAAGCTAAGACATCGTGATCGTACCTTTTTTCTATTTCCTCAACCTGCCTTGGGATATCCTCCCAAAATTCCTTGTCGTTTATAAGTTTTTCAAGCCTTTCGGAAAGCCCAATTTTGGGAATTATACCTAATTCTTCTTGAGCTTTGGCAACCGCCCATTCAACCTTAGCCCAAGTCCTGAACTTGTTAGATTCAGACCAAAGGGAAAGAAGCTCAGATGTTGAATACCTTAATAAGGGCAATGGCCCCAGGGGGACTCGAACCCCCACTTCCACCTTGAAAGAGTGGCGTCCTAGCCCTTAGACGATGGGGCCGAGGTGAGTATTATAACGCGGATAAATATTCTAAATCAGTTTCGTCCGTAAAATTATCTACCAAAGGGGGGTATAAAGGATGATCGTTATAGATACTATTTTCGTGTTTCCTAACGAAAGCTTTTCATAAAAAAATGAGATTAATCTATCAGCCTAACCGGATCAGGTCCCTACACCGCGGACCTTGAGATTTACATCCAAAATAATGTTGCCTGCTTGAGGTGGGTTAAGTTCTAATAAAACCTAAAACTCCATAATTTGTTCTCGTTAAATTCGGGGAAAAACTGAAGGCGGACTCCATAGAGGTTTTCAAGGCGGACAAGCTTAACCCCAAGGAAAAACCCATATCCTTAGGAAAGATAATATACCCAGAAACTTTACTGCTTGATACAACGAAGACGAAGGGTGAATACTTAGTGAGGGTATATTACGGAAAGGAGAAGTTTGATACGGGTTGGATAACGGTGAAATTGGAAAACCCAATCCCCCAAAAGGCTTCCGTAATATCCTTTGACACCTCAAAAACGAACATACTGATAGGTATCTTACTTTTTTCCGCCCTATTTGTCTTTCTGTTATATTTAGCGAGGATAAACCCGAGACTTTACATAAGGAGGATAGCTGGGCTTGATGCTATAGATGAAGCGGTGGGAAGGACGGCGGAAATGGGAAAACCCATAATATACACTACGGGTATAGGTAGCATAGATAATCTGGCTATTCTTGCGGGTTTAACGGTTTTAAAGCACGTTACAAAAAAGTCTTCTTTATACGAGGTATCAGTTCTAATGCCAAACAACGACCCCCTAACCCTAGCCGCGGCGAGGGAAGTGGTCAAGGAGGCTTACCTTGAAAGCGGGAGGCCTGACCTTTACAGGGAAAACGATATTTTCTTCTTAACCTCCGAGCAGTTCGGGTTTGCATCCGGAATGAGCGGTTTGATGCAGAGGTTAAGACCTGGAGCGGTATTTATGATGGGTTACTTCTACGCGGAATCCCTAATTTTGGCGGAAAACGCTTATGTAAGTGGGGCTATATCCACCGCGGGTACAACCTCAATAGACCAGTTACCCTTCTTTATCGCTTCATGCGACCATACTCTAATAGGGGACGAGCTTTACGCCGCATCCGCTTACATCTCCAGAAATCCCCTTGAGGTGGCGAGTATAAAGACGGGAGACTGGTTTAAGGCTTTGAGTGCCATAATTATATCCGTTGGCTCAATATTTGCAACTTTATCCATTTTCAATCCGCAGTTTGGGGAAGTTGTTAAAATTATGGTTAATGTGCTAAAATAGGAGGGTAAAATGCAGAGGCAGGGACCTATAGCTGTGGTGATCCTAAGCGCCCTCTTTTCAACAACAATATTCTTCCTAAGGGGTGCGGAGGATATACAAACTTACGCCCTAATAGTTGCAATAGTCATCTCGGGATTTGCCCTACTTTTGGGGGTAGATAGCCTAATACTCTATCATATGAGGAACATACAGGAGGGTAAGAATACGCTCTTTAGCGGAGTTCTTCTTATAAGCTTCTTTATAACCGTTATATGGGGTTTCTTCGCCTGGTGGAGGTACGGATCTCCATTTGCTCAAGACTCCACCTTTATGTGGCTCTTCCTTAACGTATATCTGCCCCTTGATGCCACGATGTTCTCCATCCTTGCGTTTTATATAGCTTCTGCGGCTTACAGGGCTTTCAGGGCGAGGAACTTCAACGCTTTAATCCTGCTAATAACCGCATCCGTGATAATGATAGGTAGGGTCCTTTACTCAAACATCGTTTTCCCCATAGCTCTGAGCGTTTTCCTGCTTTTGGCTGGACTTTGGATTTTTACGAATACCAGGAAACTTTACGGTTCCGAGCTTTTGTTCCGGAGGTTCTTGGGAGGTTTTCTTATGGGTGGCGCGTTTGTCATCCTTCTTCCACCCATATTCAACTTTTTGGGTGGGAACATTTCCGCCCTGACGGATTGGCTCCTTTCAGTCCCCCAAAACGCCGCCAAGAGGGGAATATATTTGGGTTTGGGGTTCGGGCAGGTTGCCTTTGCCCTTAGGATAATGTTCGGAATAGAGAGGTCTTGGATAAGATAGTTTTTGGTGTATTATTCTTCGGAATTTGGATTTTGTATTATTTTTCAAGGGGGGATGTTTTTATCAGGAGAATCTCGCCTTTGGTGGGACTCTTGGGGATCCTATCCTACTTACTCTCAAACTTCGGCGCAATCTCTTACCTCAAGGGCATCCTCGGTCCCTTACCCATCGTCCCCTTCCTATGGCTCGTAATTGATCCCTTCTTTCCCGTGGATCACAGGTTTGTCCTATCCTCATCCCTGTTTTTGTGGGGTATATACTTGATTCTGAGGGGACAGGCGTTTGGTTTGCTCCCAATTCTCCTTTCTTTGGTCCCTTTAATACCCTTCTTGATTCCTATGGTGAAGGATCTGAGGTGGAGAACAGAGAAAAAGGAGAAAACGGAAGAGAAAGTGAAAGAAAAAGCGGAGGATATAGAAGAGGATATGGAGGATAAGGAAGATGGTGAAGAACTTTTGGATAAACTCTCGGAATTCGGAATTAAGGGTAAAATTGTAAAGGTATCAAAAGGTCCGGTATTGACGGTTTATGAATTTGAGCCGGCGCCGGGGGTCAGGGTGCAGTCCATAAGTAAGTTGGAGGATGACCTTTATGTTAGATTGAAAAAGCCCGTAAGAATAGTGGCACCGCTTCCAAACGGGAACATAGGATTTGAAATACCAAACGATGAAAGGGTATTTTATAGCTTGGAGGACTTTGAGGATGAGATAATAAAGGGGGCAACCCTTGAGGTACCCATAGGTGTTGATGTTTTGGGGAATCCTTTTAGGATAAACATAGGGTACGCACCACACATTCTAATAGGGGGTGCAACGGGTTCGGGCAAAAGCATACTGCTTACCGCTATAATCTCGGCCCTTATAAAGAAAAACTCACCCGAGGATCTGAACCTGATCCTCATAGATCCGAAGAGAGTGGAGCTTTCAATCTTTGAGGGCTTACCCCACCTTGCTTTACCGGTCGCAAAAACCGTAAAGGAGGCAGTATTCGCCTTAAAAACCGCGGTTAGCATAATGGACGATAGGTACGCTATAATGTCCGCAATAGGGGCTAGGGATATAGAGAGCTTCAATTCGAGGGCTCCGAAATTTGAAATAGAAAGGATGCCTTATATTGTCATAGTGATAGATGAGCTGGCGGACCTTATGATGCTCTCTCCGAAGGAAACCGCCGAGTACATTCAAAGGATCGCCCAGCTCGCCCGCGCGGTTGGGATACACCTTATAACCGCAACTCAAAGGCCCTCCGTGGATGTTATAACTGGAGTAATAAAGGCAAACTTCCCTACAAGGATCGCCCTAAAAACCGCTTCAAGGTTTGACTCAAGGACAATATTGGATGTGGAAGGGGCGGAAAGACTTTTGGGTAAGGGGGATATGCTTGTTCTTCTAAGCGACAGGCCTGAACCTGTAAGGGTGCACGGCTTTTACGCCTCACACTACTATGCGGAAAGGCTCCTACTTGATCACGTTTCAAGTAAGCTTTCTTCGATGTGGAAAATAGATAAAGAAAAGGTTAAGGTTTTCCTGAAAATGGCTAGGGAGGAGGGGGTCTTCTCCGCAATATTCAGGGATGATGAACCTGCTTATAACGAGAGGGTGGAGAGATTATCCCACATTGCGGAGGAAATATTAAAAATCCCACCTGAAGATTTTAAGAACCTTTTAAGTGAAACCCTTGAAAACTATTATCCTTACAAGTTTGTCTTTGAGGAGGAAGGGGAAGAAAATGTCCCAAGATCCGGGGTGGGGAAGATAGATAAGAAGATATTGGAAGCGGCGATGGTTTGCGCGGAGGTTGGTTATGGTTCCGCGAGTATGGTTCAAAGGAGGTTGGGCGTGGGGTTCCCCAGAGCGGCCAAAATAATAGATCAACTGGAAAAACTTGGTTTTCTATCTCCCCCCGAAGGTCCAAAGCCAAGAAGGATCCTTATGAGCGTTGAGGAGTTTGAGAGGAAGCTTAAGGAAATGGGATTTAAAAACTGGTGAAATGATCGCTCTTTGGCATAACCCCAACCTTAAAATTATCAACCATGAATGAAAAACCTATTTATGTAATGATAACTGATTGGGATGATCACTGGGATAACATACAATCTGAATCTAAATCTACTTACTATACCGAACGCCTTATAGAATTTAACTTACAGAGTCATCAACTTGTAGAAAATGCTCCTACGCTCTTTATAAAAGTTGAAGAAAAAACTCATAAAATAATAGGAGCATGGTTCGGCTATGTTAGGAAGTTTAGGAAAGAGAAAAAGAAAATTTATTTTGATGTTCAAATAGAAGAAGAAGTAGATTTGAATGAAGCTTTAGATATCATTAAAGGTATTGATGCTATTCCTCAACCTAAATCAAACCCTGAACCAGGATGGTATTTAGCATCTCAAATTAAATCCTCTATAATAGTACCGGAAGAAGTTGCTTTATATCCCCCCTTCTTTTATAATTTGATTAAAACAAAAGATCCTTCAGAATTTGAAGATTTGGTTTTTCAATTGCTTAAACTAATTGGAATAAATAATATTTGTAAGATTGATAGAAAAAGACAAGCTGGTATGGAAGATGGATTTTTTGTTTTTAGAAATTTAGCAGTTATTTATGATTGCACTTTGAAAACTGATTTGACAGATAAAGAAGAACAGATAAATAATTATTGTAGGCGTTTAGATGATGTGGTAGAATTATCTTGTAAAAGTAAAGGGAAACCTTTTAATATAAAAAACAAGAATAAGCAAGTATGGATTATAACGAGGAATAAAACTCAAACGATCAAGGAGTATCCTGGCGATAATGGCGAAAGCATTTTAGTCAAAGAAATTTCAATCAATGACCTTATAGAAATTTATATCAAGAGAATGAAAGAAAATCTTTTTGAAGAAGAGCTTGAAAGAATTTTAGAAGATTTAGGTATCGTTAAATCTCTATAAAATTCAGCTTATCTAAATTATAATCTATTACATTGCCTAAATTTAATTACCGTAAAGGAAGAGGGCAAGGTCGGAATAAAGCAGGTTCCTTGATAGGAAGTTATAATCAGGGCGTTGATTTTGTCCCTCCAAAAATCTCCAAAGATAAAAGAAAATAATCTCAAGATCAACCCCTTATACATATAGCGGCGAAGACACCGAAGATTTCCACCGTTCCTATAACTTTATAACCGTTATATTCCCCTAACAATATTGAGCTTGTAACCTCATTTTCGCTTTCACCGACCAGAACGCATATACCCTTTTTTTCGTCATGGAATGCTTTTAAGTCCCTCTCCTGCTGTTCAAGGTACTTTTCAACGGAAGAATAAAGAAAAGAAATTATTTCCGCTATCTCTTTCTCGCTCTTTGCTATTCTGAAAGTATCCTCAAGGGAGTAATAAATCCTTCTTACGATTTTTCGTGGGATCCCTTCCAGCATTTCGTAAAGGTTGTTTAACTTTGAGACCGTTATCTTCCTCAAACCCTCGTCAAAATCCCTAAATTTTGGGATAAACTCGGAGATAATCTTCTTTATTTCTTGATATACCTGCTCCTGATTATCAAATCTCCTAAGGGAAGTTGATGTTTGAAAGATCAGGATGCTCACCCTCCCGTCCCCTTCCTTCTTCTCACTGAACTTCGGAAGTTGAAAAGAATAACCGCTTTCCGAAAATCTTCTTCCAAGTTCCTCCGAAAAGTTATCAAAATCTCCAACTAGGATAACCCTAAATATGGGCCTTTCTGGATCCGCCTCTTCGGGAAATATGAGAAGCTGGGGTATCCCGGTATTTATATACTCCTCAATAAGCCTGGGGACGATAACCCTCCCTATTATCTCAAGTCCGAACTTTATATCTATGTATCTTCTCGCCTTGGGTTTTCTCAAAGTTTCTTCCAGGCTCTCCGCTATCCTTGCAAGCTTTCCCAAAGGAATTTCCTTCGTTTCAATCCT
>Ga0081519_100042_pt1 | contig 27469 bp, 26 predicted proteins | sample ConSprmetagenome_FD_70987 | JGI IMG/M metagenome (GOLD analysis project Ga0081519, IMG submission 70987) | Hot spring microbial streamer communities from Conch Spring, Yellowstone National Park, USA - C T=80-84 v2 (version 2) | ecosystem: Environmental > Aquatic > Thermal springs > Hot (42-90C) ...
CAGGCATGCGAATATCAAGAAACACTGCGTCAATATCTGGATTTTCTTCCAATATCTTTTTTGCTTCATAGGCGTTCTGTGCTGTTAGCACTTCCTCCACAGAGGCTTCCCTCAGCAACCTCTCGAGCCTCAATAGAGCAAAAGGCTCATCGTCAACTATGAGCACCTTCATTGGTCATTCCCCTTTTCTGAGAATTAAGGGGAAGCAAAATCATAAAACAGGGCGGGTTTTTGCTTTTGAGTATCAAACTTCCCTCATGAACCTCGAGCTTTTTAATAAGAAGAGATAAACCGAGTCCGGGACGAAATTCTTCGATGGGTTTACCGTTGTTTAGCACGGTGAAGAGGATGTATTTACCGTTCTTTTTAACGCCTATCGAGATCCCAAAGGGTTTGTCTTTATCCTCGGGCATCCCATGCCTTATAGCGTTTTCGACTATAGGCTGAAGGATAAGGGATGGAATAGATTCATCTAAGAGCGACTCATCCGCTTCGATGCTAAGCACTATCTCTCTACCTTTGCGAACCTTCTCCACGAAGATATAGGACTTAACGATTTCCAACTCCTTCCTTATTGGAATGATTTTGGCTGTGGTCAAGACGCCTCTAAGATACCGAACAAGATGATTTGTGAAGTCTTCAAGAAGCTTTTTGTCACGCTCAATAAGTTCAAGAATGGTATTCAAAGAATTAATCAAAAAATGCACATCGACCATCTTCAAGGTAAGCTTGTAGTCTGCCTCTACAGCAAGCTTTTCCACCGCCTCTTTGCGGTTCCGCATTCTGACAAAAAGGTATACAAGAAGCCCTGTCAAGTAGGTTAACACTCCTGTAACAAAGGCTGATAAGAGAAAGTTTTCTTTTTGCCTTAAAAAGGATGGTATCTCGGCTTTAGACAGATGAAGGATTAGATAGGTTAAGAGGAACCCAAAAAAACCGATTAGAAAGGCAGCTCCGCACCAGATAATCCACCATATAAAAACCCGCTCTATTCTTGGCAGAACATAATTATTATTAAAATAGACCACTAAGTAAGAAAGCCCACCCAAAACAAACCCAAGCAAAAATCCATGCCTCAGCCCCTTTAGAAAATCTTCTCCAGCGGCTAAGTAGACGATCCCAACTAAGACCCCAGCGTAGGTAAGCCCAATAGCAATGAGAAAAAGGGCGTCAACGGGTTTAACCTTTAGGTCGACATAAGGCTCAACAAATTCAATTTCCTTGGCTGAAACCTTAACCATCTGTGCACCCCCTTAAACGACCTTCAGTTTATCCTTTTAACCCCTGATAAAGGTTTAAACAACCGAGGGCAATTCCCATAAATCCCTGACCAGCAAAGGCATGGTCGCAGGTCAAATACAACCCTTTAAAGGGAGTGAAGTTGTTGGGTATGCTCCAAATTGGGGTATCGGTTGAGGCTTGAAAGCCTCCAAGGCTAAACCTATTGACGTAGCGTTTAAAGGTGTAAGGCGTTGCAGAAAAAACCTCAACTATGTCGTTTGGGTCGAGAGAATACCTTTTAATGAAAGTATCTACTATTCTACTCTCTAAAAGTGTCTTCATCTCTTTGATTCTATCTTTGTTCAAAGCTCTCCAAAACTCAAGAGGGGTATGCGTCGAAATGGTAAAAGTAACAAAATCTGGATCTTCTTGCTCAAGAAGCGAAAAATAAAGATATCCTGAGGTCCAACCGTTTTGATGTTCATCGGTGATGATCAAAGCATGCTTTGCTTTGAAATTTCCTAGGGCTTTTCTTTTCATTCTACCGTAAACCACAAAGGCAGAATAAGGGCTAAGCTTGGGAGCAAATCTTGAGAAGTGCTTGACGATGTCCTGGTTTGAGGAAAATATGGAAAGATTTTCTAAGACCGGAATAGAAAGAAGCACATTTTGCGAGAAAAGCTTGTCGTCCTTGAGATGAACTACATACCCCCCATCCCTCTTTTCGACCCTCTCAACCTGAGAGTTTAAACTAACCGGAATCTCCCGAGACAAAGCCTCAAGAAATCCCCCTACTCCTCCTAAACAGTGAGAAATACCGGTAAAGAAATACCCAAGGCTCAAGGCGAAGGCAAGAGCGTTAGCCTTTTCAAGCTCAACCTGACCAACGATCAAGGTCTGCGCCCTAAAATAGCTCAAAAGTTCAGAGGGAACACTATCGTAAAAAGAAGAAAGAAGCGACAGGGCACCCCTTTTCATTAGAGCGAGGTAGGGCAAAAGTTTTAACCCTTGAGGCTTTGATACTGCTTTTAGAACCATCCAAGGGGAAAACCATCCCGCATTCAAAGGATATTCAACGGGCGTTGTGAGGATGTCTTTAGTTGTCCTTTCAATAAAGGCAAAAAATTTCTTGTGCCCCTTTCCTGGGAAAAGCCTTGCTATTTCTTCGCAGGTTCTTTCACTGTCAGAAAAAATGCAAAAACTTCTCTCGGGAGTAAAACTAACCTCAACGATTAAATCTTCAGGGATAAGGGTATTTTTAATTTTATCTTCTATTCCAAAAAGTGTTAGAAGCCTTTGCATTGGGAAGCCGGGTTTAAGCCCCGGTAGGGTAGTTGCCCCTGCATTGTATCTAAAGCCCTCCTTCACAAAGGTTGTAGCACAACCCCCTATTCTTGCACCTCTTTCGAATACAAACACATCATACCCAAGGCTTTTCATGGTTAAAGCCCCAAGTATACCACCTATCCCAGCCCCGATTACGATGACCTCCATAACATTCCACCCTACGAAACTCTTTTTCCATAAACCACATACAGCGGGTCAGAAAGGGTGCTGACTATACTCCATCTATCATCAACGGGGCGTGGGAAACCTCTAAGCGAGTAGGTCCTAAATTCGCCCAAGCCTTCAGTCCGTGCAAGAAGTTCAAGCACAAAGCCCATCCTCTCAAACTCATGAAGGTCTACCCAAACTTTTATGACCTTTGGGGGGAAGTATCTATTTGAAAAGGAAAAGAAAAACCTTCCGTCTTTTTTCAGGATCCTTCTTACCTCCCTTAAAAGTTCAAAGGGCTTGATAACATACTCAATGGAGAGGTCGCAAACCACCGCATCAAAAGCCTCATCCTCAAAGGGAAGGCTTGGGTCTGCGTTTATGTCCTTGACTACATAGCTGTGTAACCGAGGATTATTCTTGAGCTCTACTTCATTGATCCCAAGCCCTATAACCTCGTAGTTTCCTTCAGGAAGATGAGACTCGTATGAGCTCATAAGGTCAAGTATTTTACCCTCCCTTGGAAGGTTTTCTGCGTAAAAATTTACGAGGTTTTCATGGCAAGTCCTATCTATGTGTCCTATTAATCGAGGTTCAGAGTAGAAGAGAGTGTCCGGTGTTTCGTCATCTCGTGAGAAGGTTTCCTTCTCTTCAAGACCAAAGTCAGTAGGTTGGTTATCATAGCGAGCCTGCATCCCAGGACCAAGTAAAAAGCTCTCCATGTGATCCTTGCATCTTCCGCCAAGCTCTGAAGTCTTCTCAAAAACATTCTTTATTGTAGCTTTAAGCTTAAGCCTGTATCGGGATAAAGGATGGTTTGCATCAAGCACAAAATCTCCGTTCTCCTCAAGAGCTATCACCCTACCAGGATACGGATTGCCTGGATAAATTCCAGGAATACCGCGAAAGAGCCCTAAAGGATAAAATCTCCCCTTTCTAAGCCTTATATGCTTTTGCCTCTCCAAGGAGTTAAATTGCCAAGCTTTGCACTCATGAATTTTTCCTTTATCAAAGGGAAGAAGCTCGCCTGCGTTGTATTCAACTTCCATACAATCACCAATAGCTCCTTCTTCTATTAAAGGCTGAAACACCTTCGGAAAAAGATCGCACTCCCTCCAAACATTTACCTTGCAGTAGTACTTGTCAACATGCTTAGCAAGGCTTGACTCCCATTCAACCTCTAAAATTAGCTCAACACCCCTCTTAACATTCTTCATCATTACCTGCCTCCTTATAAGAAGATTTCTAAAAATAATAATAAGAAAGAAGTTGATTTTTGATTCCTATTTTTGGCTGATAATTCTTTTTTCCGTGATTATAAAGAAAGGGGGGGCATAAAGCCCCCCTAATGATTAGGAAAAGATTAAGCTTTTGAGAGGGCTTCTTCAGCCTTCTCAGTCAAAAGGTAGTGCTCACCCTCAGCCTTTAAGAACCCTGCGTTCGTAAGCTCCCTTAGGGAGCTTCTGACCTGAAAAAGCGGTCTTTGGGCATACTCTGCGATCTCGGTGTCCTTTAGTCTTCCTTTTTCTTTTAAAAGCTTAAGAAGCTCGATTGCCCTCTCGCTTAATCTTCCATCTGGACTTACGCATCCGTTAGACATTCTTCCTACCTCTAACCAAGCTTTTTCTTGCAAAAATACCAATCAACGCATTCGTAACCTTCTTTAAGCCTCTTTACCGCATCCTCATAGTTTGTAGGGGGTGGAACGATGACCTTAGTATTTTCTTCAGTAAACTCCCAGGTCTGAGGCTCAGGAACCCAATCTGCAGGAGTAGCAACCTGATACTTATCTGCAGTCTGAAGGGCATCAACGATCCTCAAGATCTCTTTCATGTTCCTGCCAGCAGAGAGCGGATAATAGATGATGGCTCTAATCTTAGCGTTAGGGTCGATGACAAAAACAGCCCTTACAGTGACGGTTGAGCTCTCTCCTGGATGGAGCATACCAAAGAGCTGGGCAACCTTCCCGTCAACATCAGCGATGATGGGGAAGGGGATCTCAACGCCCGTCTTCTCCTTGATGTTCATCACCCAAGCAATGTGGGAAAAGATGTTATCAATGCTTAAACCGATAAGCTGCACATTCCTTTTTTGAAACTCACTATTCAACTTAGCAAATCCTATAAATTCTGTAGTGCAAACAGGGGTAAAATCTGCCGGATGGGAAAAAAGAACCACCCACTGTCCCTTAAAATCATCAGGAAACTTAATGGGACCCATCGTGGTTTGAGCCTCAAAGTATGGAGCAGGGTCACCAATCCTCGGCATGGAAACTACCTTTACCTCTTCCATAGCATACCTCCTCCTATGGTTTTATTTTAAAATTTAGGTAAGATTATAATATTTTCAAGAACTCTTTCTAACTTTCTTTCTTTATGCAGGTCAAACCTATCAAGATGCATTACCTTTATCCAACCCTTTAGAAAGTTTTTGATGAAGACCTCTTCTCCATCATCCGAGGCATAAGCCTCAGATAAAGCTCTTAACCTATGATCATGACCGAAGATGAGGTCAACTCTCGTTGCTGTCCATTTCAACTCACCAGTTCTTCTGCTTCTTCCTTCATAGAGATTGAACTCTTTTTCTTTCCATTCAAGGGCTTCATCAAGAAGATTTACAAAAAAGTCATTAGTTAAAGATCCTGGCCTTTTGGTAAACACCCCGTGAGAAGAGTAATTAAAATTACAGTTCAATACTCTTAAGCCTCCTACCAGGGCTGTCATCTCAGGTGGAGTAAGGGCTAGAAGATGAGCCCTATCGATCAAAAGCTCTTCAGGTGTCCTAACAAACTTTATATTACTTTTCAGATAGTTTCTAAAACCATCATAAATTGGCTCAAGAAACTTTGCTGTGAAGGTGTCGATGAACTCAGGTTTTGTGTCAACTCTTCCCGGAAAGAAAGGAATGTTTACGATGTAGCCTGCTCTTTCTGCTGCAACTTCAATTCCTGTGTCTCCGGCTAAAATGATCAAGTCAGCCATAGAAATCTTTTTGCCATCCTTTTGATTTTTTAAGTCGAAATCTTTTTTAATCTCCTCAAGGAGTCTTAAAACTTTGTTTAGTCTTTCAGGCATGTTTACTTCAAAGGATCTAAAGGGTTCAAACATTATTTTTGCACCATTTGCTCCCCCTCTCTTGTCGCTTATCCTAAAGGTTGCAGCTGATGACCAAGCAACATACACCAAGTCTGAAACGGTTGTTTTCCCCTCTGCAATAGCTTTTCTAATCTCTTTCTTAAGCTCTACGATATCCTTTTCCTCAGGTAGTTTAAAGTCAATTTCTGGTAGAGGGTCTTCCCAGGGGGATACTTCTTGAGGAATCTCTTTACCAAGATACAATGCCCTTGGTCCAAGGTCTCTATGCGTAAGTTTAAACCAAGCCTTAGCAAATGCCCTCTCAAACTCCTCAGGGTTTTCAAGGAATTTCCTGCAGATCTGATTGTAGACTGGGTCAACCTTTAGAGCGATGTCAGTTGTGAGCATCCTTGGTTTATGCTTCTTGTTTGGGTCATAGGGGTCTGGAATGATTTCTGGTGCATCCTTTGCGACCCATTGATAACAACCACCTGGACCCTTTTCCAACTCATACTCATAAGTAAGAAGCATATGAAAATAACTCCTTGGGTTCCACTTTGTAGGAGTTGGTGTCCAGATTACTTCTATACCACTTGTTATGGTATCTGGACCCTTACCGGATTTATAAGAACTAACCCATCCTAACCCTTGATTTTCAATTGGTGCAGCAGGTGGTTCAGGACCAAGGTAAGAGGTAGGAGCCGCTCCATGGGCTTTCCCAAAGCTATGCCCACCAGCAATCAAGGCAACTGTTTCCTCATCGTTCATCGCCATTCTGGCAAACACCATCCTTATTTCTTTTGCCGCCTCCTTGGGGTCAGGATTTCCCCTTGGTCCTTCAGGATTAACATATATGAGCCCCATATGTTCAGCGGCAACTTCTGGGTAAAGCACCCCTCTTTCGTCATGCCTTTCTGACTGAAGCATGTCCACCTCTGGCCCCCAATAGGTGCTTTCATCGGGTTCCCACCAGTCTTCTCTTCCTCCAGCAAAGCCATAGGTCTTAAATCCCATGGACTCAAGAGCAACATTGCCAGCAAGAATGATTAAGTCAGCCCAAGAGATCTTTTTTCCGTACTTTTTCTTTACTGGCCAAAGCAATCTTATTGCCTTATCTAAGTTAACATTATCAGGCCAACCAATAAGGGGGGCAAACCTTATTAAACCTCCTTTAGCACCTCCTCTTCCGTCAAAAGCTCTATAAGTTCCTGCTGAATGCCAAGCAAGCCTGATCATCAAAGGACCATAATGCCCATAATCTGCTGGCCACCAATCCTTAGATTCTGTCATCACTTTTCTTAGGTCTTCCTTTACCTGATCAAGGTCAAGCTTAGCGAACTCCTGAGCATAATCAAAGTACCTCCCGTAAGGATTGAGCTCAGGAGGATTTTGATAAAGTATCTTTAAATACAAAAGATTTGGCCACCACTCTCTCAAAGTGAGCTTACCTGACCCTGAAAAGTTTTTCATTTTAGACCTCCTTTAAGTTTTTACTAATTTTAAATCAAAAAAAATTTTTGTTAAGAACTCTCTTCGACATATCATAAAATGTAGGGGCAAACGGCGTATACCTATTAAAAAGTCAATCATAAGAGCTACGAAAGGGTCGCAAAAAAATGTAGGAGCTTCCCTATTGAGCGCTAAATATTTTGTTTTGTAATGGGTGAGCAGAGGATTGCCCCTACAGAACCTTCGTGTTTTATTAACCTTACGGGGTCTGCCAAGCATCCGTCAAACTTTTTTAGCAGCTTCTTGAACGACTTGTTATTTCGAATTTTCTCTTTATATTATCTTCTAAATCATTTTTTCTAAGGAGAAAAACCATGGGAGATCAAATTCGTAGCACTTGGGAGATAGTTCTTGAGAAGCTTGAAAAGATAGGGAAGGCTGACCCTGAGGAGTTAAAATTAGAAAATCTTAAAGAATCAGCCTTCAAAGCCTCTGCCAAATTTCTAAACGAGCCAACCTCCTCTTGGGAAGATACAGTAGGGAAATTTTTGTCCCAAGTTGAGCCTAAGTATAAACGCCAAGCTATAAAATTCATAACTGAAGTGCTTCTTAAAAACATCGTCCTTCCTAAACTTGAGACTCAGCTCGCAAACAGTGAAAGAGCTATTGCCGGATTATCTTACCTTTTTAAAGGACTCCCAGAAATGGGTAAGCTTATAAAACAGACAGAAGCTCTTATTAAAGAATACTATACCCAGAGAAAAGCCCTCTATGAAGAGCTTAAGAAAAAATATTCGGCTGAGTTTTCTGCTTTAGAAAAGGCTTTATCCAACAACCTTGGGGTGGAGGTTAAGGTTGCAGTTGAGCAGCACCCTCAATTTCAGGAGGAGTGGAGAAAGGTTAGCGAATACATCGACAGAGAGGCTGAAAATCAGCTCGAATACCTAAAGCAGATATTCCAAAAGGTTGTAAGTTAGCTAAATGGCTGAACCCCCTTTACTCCTTTTTCCCCAGACCTTACCCTATCCTTCAAGGGTTGAAAAGGCTTTAGAAGAGCTCGAGTCCCTCCTTGTCCTTGAGCTTCCCTATACTAATGAAAATTGGCAAAAACATTGGGCTAAATTTTTAAAAAAGGTCAAATTTTTAAGACTTAAGCCTGAAGCCTCTATAGACTTTGACTGTTTAAAAAGAGTTTTTCTTCAGCTGAAGAATTGGGCTCTCTACCTTAGAGATGTAGAAAATTTAAAGATCCTTGAAAGGTATGCTCAATCAGAAGATGACCTTCCCTTCTTTGCCGAAAAAAAGAAGGAAACATTAGGAAATTTGGAAAGAGCCTACCTAGTGTTAATGCTTGCTGAAGATGTAGACCTAACTCTAAGCGAAGTTAAAAAAAGCCTAAACACTTTTGAACAAACCTGGGAAGTTTTTTTTAAAGAAGGCATAGTTGGAGAGGACCCCTTCTTTAAAAAGTTTGAGGTCCCTTGGGAAAAGGGGACCCCACCTGAAGAGCTTTTAAACCTAAGTAAAAGGATCTTTGCTTGGAATACCATTTTTCCACACATTGACCTTGAAGAATTTGAAAGCATTAAGCTCCTTGTTTCTGAAGCTGAATGCGTAGAACTTTTAGAAGAAACTAAAATTATGAAACATCCTAAAATAAATGGCATAATTACCCTTTTTTAGGGTAAATGGTTGACCTTTACCTCTTTTCTATTCATTCTCTGCCTTCTAACATCCTTTTGCCTTTCCTGCAGTGAAGCAAACATCTTTTCCCTCTCTCGATTTGAGCTTGCTGATATCTATCATGATCTTTCGGAAAGAAGGTCCTTTGCTCTCCTAAAAAATCCGGAGGCTTTACTATTTACCATCCTTGCCGGGAATGAAATAGCGGATTTCTTAGGCGGATTTTTCTTATCGAACGCCATGTCAAGCCTAATGGAGGTAGGGGGAAGGACCTTTGCCTTTGCCCTATTTTCAATCTTAGCCTTTTATGTAGCCGATTTTATTCCTAAAATCCTGGGCTATACCTATAGAAGAAAGCTTATCTTCGTTTTTCTTCCCTTTGTGCTCTTCCTACACAAGCTTTTCTTTCCGTTAAATTTTGTGCTGGAAAGGCTAAACATTTTAACCCTTTTAAAAAGGAAAAAAGAAAAAGCCGAAGTGGAGGGAGCCTTATCCAGCGCTGAGCAGTTCATCCTTTACCTTTTAGATTAGGCAAGGAAGGCTGGTAAGATTAGCGAAGTAGAATTAAGGTTTATCCGTGGCCTCTTTATCTCAGAGGACATACCTGTTTCCACTATCATGGTCCCAAGGTCAGAAATCTATGCCCTGCCAGACCAAGAAATTACCCCCAAGCTTCTTCAGGAAATTAGCAAAACACCCTTTACCAAAATTCCCGTCTATGGTTCCATCCTCGATGAGGTAATAGGTATTCTCTATGTGAAAGACCTTTTCAAGTACGTAAAATCATTGGAAGAAAAAAAGCTTAAACTCTCTGAGGTTGTAAGACCGGCTTTTTTTGTTCCCGAATTCAAAAAGGTAAGAGAACTTTTACTTGAGTTTCAAAAAAAACACCTAAAAATAGCTTTGGTAGTTGATGAATATGGGACTATAAAAGGGCTCGTCACTTTACCTGACCTTCTTGAGCTTCTCTTTGGTGAATTCCGCACCGAGGATAAACCAAGCTTCAGCCCTATTAAAAGGTTAAGCGAAGACAAATATTTAGCCCATGGTAATGCCCCAATGTATCTCATAAAGGAGGAGCTTGAAGCATTTGAGATTGCCCCCGAGGATGAAAGTCGAAGCTTAAACGGTTTTTTGCTTGAACGATTTGAAGGGGTCCCTAAAGGAGGTGATAGCATCGAAATAGCCAGTTTTTCTTTTAAAGTGCTGAAATTTCGAAAAAACAAGATACTCTGGGTTGAAATCCAGAGAAAAAAAGAATGATATTTGCCCTTCTTTCCTTTTTATTCTTCATTGCTTTAGAAGCCTTTTTTGCCTTAAGCGAAATGGCTTTAATCTCAGCAGACAGGCTAAGCCTTCAGAAGCGGGCAAAAAACGAAAGGATTGCCCGCATAGCCTTAAAGCTTTTAGACAATCCAGAAAGGCTTTTTACCACAACCATCATGGGAATAACCATGAGCATTGCCGGAAACGCTGTTTTTACTTCCTACTTTTTTATCTCATCCTTAGGAAATGCTGGAGCTATTTTTTCGCTTTTAATTCCCATTTTCACCTTTTTCTTTGGTCAAGCCTTCCCCAAGGTCATAGGCAAAACATACTCACAAACGCTGGTTCTGATAGTTGCTCCTATCCTCTATCTAATGTCTTTTCTTTTCTACCCTGTTTATCATCTCAATCAGCGCTTAACCAACCTAATTTCTAGAAAAAAGAAGACCATAGCACTATACCTTTTATAAAATTTAGAGAAGTCTTCTTAAGCCTTATAAAGTATGAGGAAGAAATTGACGCCAAAGAAAGAGAACTTATGCATAAGATCTTCGAGTTTAGTAAGAAAAAGGTATACCAGGTAATGATCCCTCTTCCTCAAGTAAAAGCCTTACCTCTTACAGCTACTTTAGACACAGCCATTGAATTTTGCAAACAGTATAACTTTTCTTACATACCTCTATACAAGGATAACCCTACTAATCTGATTGGAGTTGTTCGAGCAAAGGACCTGCTTTCGGAAATTAAAGATCATTCTCCTTCAATATCTCAATTGATGATAGAACCCCTCTTTATACCAGAAACCATCCCAGCCTACGAAGCGCTTGCCATTATGCAAAACTCCAATCAAGATTTTGCCATTGTGGTGGATGAATATGGACTAACAACCGGAATCATCACCCTCGAGGACCTCGCTGAGGAGGTTTTAGGAGAGTTTAGCGACCAGTTAGATTATCAACATCGATTAATCATTCCGCTTTCCGATAAAACTTATTTAGCCAAAGAAATAGTAGAGATAGAAAAGCTCTCTCAATTAGGATTAGAGATACCTTCTTCCGAATTTGAAACCTTAAACGGCTTTCTTTATAGTCTCTTTAAACATATCCCAGAAACGGGAGAAAGTATAAGGTATGAAAACTTTGAGTTTATAATTAAAAAAGCAACACCAACTACCGTGGAAGAAGTGTTGATTAGAAGGGTAGATTGATTTTCTTTCTCTTAAAGCCAGTGATATCGATTGGCTGGGGAAGGGATGGAGTTTCTTCCAACTCTTTAATCCTCCATGTAAGAGAGAAAAACAGAGAATTAACCCTCCCTTCAAGCTTTTGTCTATCGAAAACGTATTCACCTTTAAAGGAGTTAAGATAGAACTCTCTTGATGTTTCTTTTATGCCTAAAAAGTAGTATGGCAGGTCTTTCAGCTGAAGTCGTTTTTCCTTTGGATAATAAACTTTGGCTTTTGATGGAAGAATAAGTCTTGGACCTTTCTTTTCATCCCATTCGAACAAAACCTCATCTCCAAACGGGGGACTTATCCTTAACAAAAAGTAAGCCTGCGAAAGATAAAACTCTCCATAAGCCCCTGATGAAGGAATATCAAATAGTTTAGAAAAGTCTCCCTCAACATAGACTTTTCCTTTAAGTATTCGTCCTTCAAGTCCTTTAGTGAGAAGTGCCTCATAAAGGCTTATCATAGGTGGCTTAACTGCACAGCCTGTTAAAAGGAAAAAAGGAAGGAGAAGGAAGAAAGCTACTTTTCGCATCTTTTAACCTTAGGGAGAATTCTTTCTTTTTCAATCCTTCTAAAGGCACTTTTTTCTGCCCGTTTATACCATTCACAAGCCTTATTTTTATCTCCTAAGGCAAAGTAGACATCTCCAAGGTGTTCAAAGATGACGGGTTCATCTTCTTTTAAGTTAGAAATTGCCCTCTCAAGATGCTCTTTAGCTTTGGTATAATCACCTTTTTTATAATAAAGCCAGCCTACGCTATCCTCGATGTATGGGTCATCAGGCTTTGAATTGTAAGCTTTAAGCAAAAGGGCTTCAGCTCGGTCTAAATCTCTGTTTAGTTCAACAAGGCTATAGCCTATGAAATTCAACAGATAGGGGTCGTCTGGCTTCTTTTTTAATAGAGGCTCTAATGTTTGAATGACCTTTTCGTATTGCTCAAGGCAAGCCAAGTTCCCAGCTAAGACAAAAAGTAGCTCTTCATCATCAGGGAACCTTTTTAACCCCTCTTCCGCAACCTTTACTCCCTCTTCGCAAAGGTCAAGTTGGTCAAGGGCTTGAGCCTTAAACACAAAATGTGCTCGTTCGGTAGGAGTAAACTTCTTGATAAGAGAGATAGCTTTCTCAGGGTCTTTTTTCTTATAGATGAAAAAACTCCGCTTTAAGCCTTTAAAATACCAAAGGGTATCTTGAGGGATGCTCTCATAGATTTTCAAAGCCTCTTCTTCTTTCCCTTTGTATTCGAGAGTTAAAGCAAGATAGAACGAAAACTCAGGTTGAGCCTTGTTCTGAGAAAGTTGTTTTCTTAAGAGCTCTTCAGACTTTTCCCAATCTTTTCGCTCGAGATAAAACCCAAGTAGATAGCGGAATAAAGCTTGGTCTTCGGGGTTCTTGTTTAAGTAATTTACAACCAGTTTTTCGATGGTCTGATAATCCCTTATCTCTTCTAAAAATCTTAAAGCTTCAAAGAAAATGGGATGTGATCCCTCAAAAAGCTCAAGGGCTTTAAGATAAGCTGTTTTGGCTTGCTCATAATCCTTTTTTTCCTTATTAACTCGTGCCTTATACAACCAGGCTACACGGTTATTTGGGTCAAGTTTTAGCAACTTTTCAAGGCTTGTTAAAGCTAAATCCCATTCCTTCTTCTGAAGATAGACCGAAGTTAGGAGACTTAAGGCTTCTTCATCCTTAGGATTTTTATCAAGATATTTCTCTAACAAGGAAATTGCTTTGTAGCTTCTTTCTTTTAGAAGATATGCCTTAGTTAAGAGAAGAACGGTTTCCTTATCTTCTGGATACTTCTTTAAAAGACTTTGTCCATAATTTTCTGCCTCATCAAACTTTCCTGCCTGAAGATAAATAACAAGGAGTGACCTTTTTAAGAACAAGCTCCCCGGGTTAGCTTTAATGGCTTTCTTTAAGAATTCAACCGCTTCCTCAGGGGTCTTTGCAGAAATATTTGCCAAAAGAAAATAGTGATAAGACTTAGCAAAGTTGTCATAAAGTGGAGAAGCTCCAGAGGAGCTAACGAAGATAGAGAAAAGAAGAAGTGCTAAGCTTAAGCATAAGACCAAGCTAATCCTTGGAAGGAAGGGCAAGCTGAAGATACATAGCATCTGGTAGTTTCTCCTGAAGGAATTTTCTTAGCTTTTTTATCAACTTCTCTTCAATCTGTCTAATCCTTTCCTTTGAAATGCCAAGCTTCTGTGAAAGTTCGTTCAAAGTCTTTGGCTCCTCAGCCAAAAGCCTTTCGTGAAAGACTACATAATCTTTGCCGGTAAGCTGATTAGAAAACTCTTTAAGAAGCTTCTTAAATTTTGTTAAAATTTCTTCTTTTGCGAATTGCTCTTCAGGGGTTGGTCTTGTATCCTTTAAAAAGTTCCCAAGCGTATCCTCAGAATCTGAAGCTATCGGGGCATCAAGGCTGACGTCCATCTGGTTCATCCTCATTTCCATTTCTTCGACTTCTTTTTCTTTAACTCCCAAGCTTTCGGCTATAGCTTTAGCAGTGGGCTCAAAACCGAGAGCAGCAAGCCTCTCTTTTTCTTTCCTCAAACGGTAAAAAAGCTTCCTTTGAGCCTGCGTTGTCCCCATTTTAACAAGCTTCCAGTTATCCATTATGTATTTAAGGATGTAAGCCTTGATCCAAAAGGAAGCATAGTAGGAAAACTTAACCCCTTTATAGGGATCAAACTTTTTAACCGCTTGGATTAGACCAAGATTACCCTCTTGAATAAGGTCAAGAAAATTGTAGGACCAGAACTTTTGAAACTCAAGAGCTATTTTGACAACAAGCCGAAGGTTTGAAACTACAAGCTTGTAGGCAAGCTTTGGATCCTTTGTTTCATAGTAGGCTTTGGCAATGGCTTCTTCTTCCTCCCTACTTAAGAGAGGATACTTGCTGATCTCTTGAAGATACTTTTGTAGAGGGTCAAACTTTGCGGGAAGTTTAGCTTCAAACTCTTCCTCAGCTGAAGGAAGAGGCAGTAGTAAGTCTTTTATCTCATCAACCTTTTCAAGCTCATCCGGAACAGGCTCAACAGATGGAGAACTCGATCTAGGTGGGTTCATATTTTTTATTTTACTCTAAAAAGTTTTAAATTTCTATAGCATAAATACTATTTTAAACCCAATATCTTATGCAGTTGGACCTGTAAGCGTATGGGAAGCCTTGTCTCAAGGATCAAATCTGCAAGTTCTGATGCTGGCAAAAAGGGATGAGCCGGAGAGAAAAAAACCTGCGTCCTTTCTAACAACCGCCATTTAGTAACAATGTCTACCGCCCAATCAAAGTCTTCTCTATCTTTTAAGACAATTTTTACAGCATCTTTTGGCGTTAAATAATCCAAATTTTCATACAGGTTAAATTCTTCCATCCCAGACGAAGGGGGCTTTAGGTCCATGACTATGAGGACCTCTTTAGGCACTTCCTTTATAGGGAGGCTTCCGTTTGTTTCAAGGAGGGGCTTTGCTCCATGAGCAACTAAAGCTTCCAAAAGAGGAATAGCTCCCTCCTGCATAAGGGGCTCACCACCGGTTAACACTACATAGGGTATTCGAGGAAAATTATCTTTCCAGTAATGGATAAGCTCCTCCACTTCCATTTCAAAAAAGAGATAGGGCTCCCGTGCATAAGGGGTGTCGCACCAACTACAGTTAAGATTACAACCATATAGCCTAAAAAAAACTGAAGGCATGCCAACGAGGGGCCCCTCACCTTGAATGGAAAAAAAGATCTCGGAAAGTTTAAGCTTCACTCTTCAGAATAGATAGCACAAGCCTTCTCAGTCTCGTAGACTGCAACTTCCTTAACCTTTACTCCCTCATAGGCTGAAAGCTTGTCTTTTGCCCTCTCAAAAATAAACCGTGCCAGGTTTTCAGAAGAAGGATTTCTATCCCTAAAATATGGATGGTCGTTTAATAAGCGGTGGTCTAATTCGTTCAATATTTCCTTTAGTATAGCTTTTAAATCCTTAAAATCGATTAGGATCTCAATTTCGTTAAGCTTTTTGCCTTCAACAGTTAACTCAACCTTCCAGTTGTGGCCATGAAAGTTTTCGCATTTTCCCTTATAATTTCTAAGATAGTGAGCTGAAGAGAAGTAATCCGATACTTTAAGACGGTACATTTTTGTTTGCGTCGTGAGGCGGCGCGGGGATTCGAACCCCGGATTCACGGCTTTGCAGGCCGTCGCCTTACCGCTTGGCTACGCCGCCAATGTCTAAGAAACTATCCTTTCCATTCAAACTCAACTTCAATCTGATGCTTATTTTCCTTCACTTTGTACTCTAATTCACATTCAAAACTTTCGGGCAAACTAACAGTTACCTCTCCTACCTTTACCTGACCAGCCTCAACCTGGTCAGCAAGTTCTCTTAAAAGCTTTGCCGCCTCAGATTTGGAAGTAATTTTCTTTACTTCTACTTTATCTTTCATACAAACACCTCTTTTTAAATTTCTAATTTAAATAATTTCCTAATTTAAATAATGGCGGCGGAGGGACTCGAACCCCCAACCCTGTGGATATGAGCCACATGCTCTAACCAGTTGAGCTACGCCGCCTTCTATTAAAATAATAATATAAACTTCTCCTGACCTTGTCAAGAGGGGGAACAAAACTTTAATGCATACTCTAAAGAAGATATCCTTCATACTTTTAAAAGATAATTTAGAATTAATAAGGAAACTTGGCAATATTAGCTAAAAATTCAAAAAATTATAGTATATTCAAGAATTTTGATGTTGACTTTTCAAATGAACTTAGTATTTTGTTTTCCGTTGACAGAATCATAGAGGTGAAGGCAATGAAAGACTATAAAAATTTTTTTTATACTTTTCTACTTATTTTTTTCTTTTTAAATTTTTTCTTAAGAACTAGCTTTTCTTATGTAAAGGGAGAACATGGAGTTGAGAATATAAATGCTCTTTCTGGTGTTGTTCTTGATGCCAAAACAGGAATGGTTCTCTATGCTAAAAACCCCCAAATTAAAATCCCTCCAGCAAGCACTGTAAAACTCCTTACGGCAATGGTTGTGTTAGACCATTTGCCCCTTCATAAGAAAGTAAAAATTTCAAGGAATGCTGAAGAGACCCCTTCGGTGGCACCTTTTTTAAGAGAAGGAGAGGTTTATACTGTTGAAGATCTGCTTAACCTCATGCTGATAAAATCTTCAAATCAGGCAGCCGTTGCCTTAGCTGAAGCAGTTAGCGGAACTGAAGAAAACTTCTCTGTCCTTTTGAACGCTAAGGCTAAAGCCCTTGGTTTACAAAATTCTAAATTTCGAACTGCATCCGGCCTCCCAGCTTCCGACCAATACACCACAGCCTACGACGTTGCCTTCTTGCTTTATGAGGCTCTAAAATATCCTAAAATCGTTGAAATAATTCAAACTCCAGTAAAGATAATCACTAATGAACAAGGAAGGACAATTATCGTTAAAAATACTAATCACCTCCTATTTGATAAGGACTACAAAGAAGAAGTAATAGGTGGAAAAACAGGATATACAAAGCTTTCTAAACATTGTTTAGTTAATGTAGCAAAAGTTAAAGATAGATTAGTAATAACATCAATACTTGGAGCACCTAATAGAGAATCTTTATGGCAAGATACTAAAAAGATGCTAAAAATCGCCGAGCTTGTTCTGGAAAATAAGATCAATCCGGTTTATGTAAATACTGTAGTAAATTTAAGCCAACCGGTTAATCATGTATACCATGTATACACAGTTAAAAATAAGATCAAATCAACAAATCATGAAAAGAGGGTGAATAACAAATCAATAGCAAAAGCTAAAGGGAAAGAAACCAAAACTTTGATAGCTAAAACATCTAATAAAAACGTTAAAAAAATGAATACAAATATAGCGAAAAACAAAACAACTTCAACCCAAAAAATAGCTTCTAAAAATAAAAGTAAAGATATCAAAACCGTTCAAACTGAGGCTCGTCGAGGCGTCTAACTACAGATGCATATTGCAGTAATTGGAACTGGTTATGTAGGGTTGGTGTCTGGAGCCTGTCTTGCGGACTTTGGTCTCAAAGTAACCTGCGTGGATGTAGACGCTAATAAAATCGAAGCCCTTAAAAGAGGGCTCATCCCTTTTTATGAACCCGGACTAGAAGCCTTAGTAAAAAAGAATGTAAAAGCTGGTCGCCTTACTTTCACCACAAATCTTGCTGAAGCAGTAAGGAACTCCTTAGTAGTCTTTATCTGCGTTGGAACACCACCTTTGCCAGACGGTTCTTCTAACCTTTCCCAGATTAAAAGTGTAGCCCTAGCTTTAGCCGATGTTATTGATGACTATAAAGTGATTGTTACCAAAAGCACTGTCCCTGTCGGCACAAACCGATGGATCAAGAGGCTGATAGATGAGAACAAAAAGGTAAACGTTGAGGTTGACGTCATCTCAAACCCTGAATTTTTGAGAGAAGGAAACGCTATAGAAGACTTTATGCGCCCTTATCGGGTGATCATCGGGGGTGAAAGCGCTCATGCTATCGCCATTATCAAAGACATCTATCGCCCGCTTTATCTTGCTGAAACACCTTTTATCATCACCAATCTTGAAACAGCAGAGATGATAAAGTATGCCTCTAATGCTTTCCTGGCCTTAAAGATCAGCTTCATCAATGAGGTTGCAAATTTTTGCGAAAAAGTCGGAGCTGATGTTACGGTGGTGGCTAAAGGCATGGGATTAGACCCAAGGATAGGGCCAAAGTTTCTTAACCCAGGACCTGGATTTGGTGGTTCTTGCTTCCCGAAAGATGTAAGCTCTTTAATTCATCAGGGAAGACAGGTTGGCTCTCCGTTTAAACTTCTTGAAACCGTGCTCGAGGTAAACGAAAGACAAAAGCTCAGAGCTATTGAAAAGCTTGAAGCCCTACTTGGAGACCTTAATGGAAAAACCATAGCCATCCTTGGGCTTACCTTTAAGCCAAATACAAGCGATGTAAGAGAAAGCCCTGCCTTGAAGATAATTCCAGAGCTTTTAAAGAAAGGAGCAAACGTTAAAGTTTATGACCCAGCAGGGATGGAAGAGTTTAAAAAAGCGACCCCGAACATGCCAATTGAATATGCTAAGGATCCAGAAGCTTGCGCCGAAAAAGCGGATGGACTGTTAATCCTTACAGAATGGAATGAATTTAGGTTCCTTGACTTAAAAAAGCTAAAAACTCTCATGAAAACGCCTGTTTTGGTTGACATGAGAAATATCTACGACCCTGATATCATTAAAAAGCTTGGTTTTCGCTATTCAGGTATCGGAAGAACTTAAAGGTCTAACTCTTGAACAAAAGGATTGAACCGCTTTTCTTCAGCTATCGTAGAGGTGGGTTTTGGCCCATAGTCGTGCCCAGGATAAACTATGGTATCATCGGGTAAAAGAAAGAGCTTGTCCCTAATGGAACGTAGCATCTGCAAATAATTTCCACCCGGTAGGTCTGCCCTGCCAACGCCCTGCACAAAAAGAGTATCGCCAGTAAATACTACTTTCGAGCCTTCAGCATACAAACAAGATGAGCCAGGTGAATGACCTGGTGTATGAATAACCACTAAAACCTCATCTCCAAGGGTTATCTCAAAGCCCTCCTCATAAACCACGTCAGCCCGAGGATTTGCTGGAAATCCCCAGTTCTTAAAAATAGAAAAATTCTGAGGGTCTCTAAAGAAGAGCTCATCTGCCTTGTGTAGAATAAACGGTGCCTTTAGAGCTTGCCTTAGGTAGTCTACACCAAGAAGATGGTCAGGATGTCCATGCGTTCCAAAGATGAACTTAACTTTAAGACCATATTCTTGAACAATTTTCAGTATTTCTGGGTCAGCATCCCCTGGGTCGATGACGGTCGCTTCCTTGGTTTCTTCATCGTATACAATATAAGTACAAACTTGAAAAGGACCTGTGATGAGGGTCTCAATCTTTAGCATGCTTTAAGACCTTGCTCGGAGGATGAGCTCCTTCATCTCTCTAACGGCTTCCTTTAGACCCACAAATATGGCTCTTGAAACTATGCTATGACCTATGCTAAATTCTTCAATTTCAGGAATTGCAGCAACCGGTCCGATGTTTTCATAGTTTAATCCATGCCCGGCATGAACAACAAACCCAAGGTCCTTAGCAAACCTTGCTGCGTTTTCTAGCCTTGTAAGCTCTGAAAGCCTTTTTTCTTCCTCTTCAGCCTCGGCATACATCCCTGTGTGGAGTTCAACTATTTGGGCACCTGTTTTCTTTGCTAATTCAAGGGATTTCTCATCTGGGTTTATAAACAAACTTACCTTTATTCCGCTCTTATTAAGCTCTTTAACTACTTTTTTTACTTCCTCAACTTTATCCTCAAGCTCGATACCGCCTTCCGTTGTAATCTCCTCCGGTCTTTCAGGAACTAAGGTTACCTGATAGGGTTTTACCTCTTTAGCAAATTGAATGAGGTCTTTATCTATGGCCATCTCAAGGATAAGCTTTGTCTTAATTATTTCTTTGATCAACCTCACATCACGTTCTTTTATATGTCTTCTATCAAGCCGAAGATGGACAACGATTCCATCAGCTCCTCCAAGCTCTGCTAGTACCGCAGCATGAACCGGGTCTGGATAGTAAGTCTTTCTAGCTTCTCTTACCGTGGCTACATGGTCCACGTTTACAGCAAGCTTGGCAGGCATGTATTCCCTCCTCCTCAAAAATTTAAGGACCCCAGGGTCAGGATAAATTTTTTCCATTAAATTTATCTCATTTCTAAGCATTAGCCAAGGAGAATAAACTCCTTTTTCATGGTCATGGCCTAAAAGATGAAGAAGCCCATGAAAACAAAGACTAAGAAGATAGGGATAAAAGTTCAATCCATACAAACAAGCTTCTTCCTCAGCCTTTTCAACAGAGATAACTACATCCCCTAAGAAAGGCATGTTTTGCCGTTCCTTCACAGGAAAGGCTAAAACGTTCGTTGGATAGGGGCGAGAAAGATATCTTTGATTTAGGTTTAATATCTCTTCATTGTTTACAAAAGTTAAAGAAACAATTTTCTTCTTAAATTTAAGAAGTTTTAAAGCATTTTGAAGATGTTTTTTTAGTTGTTTTTCAATTTCTGTTGGAAATTTGTTAATACCTCTATAGTTAATGTAAATTTTCAAGGTGTTAACACCTTCTTAGCGAAGATTAGGTAGCCAGTGTGAGCAACCATCCTGTCCTCTGGTCTTAACCTCTCAGGATTAGGTTTATACCTTCTTACCAGGATCTCTAAAACCTCAGCATCCTTAAAGGGTAAGCTTAAAAGATGGGTTAAAACTTGGGATACTTGATTGGTTGTAGGAACAAGGATTCCAAGAGGATGACCGGGTTTTAAAGCATCCCAGGCTGGTTTTAAAAGGTGCCAGGGCTCCCTAACATCTAAAAAAACTGCATCGACCTCGGTTTCGTCAAAAGAGTCAACCACTTCTTTTAGCTTCAACTCTACTCTGTGAGCAAGACCAAATCTTTCAAGATTTCTTTTGGCAAGTTGAAAAAACCTTTCCACCTTTTCATAAGTTATTACTCTACCCTCTTCTCCTACAACATAGGCAAAGGCTAAGGTTAGAGCACCTGAGCCTGTTCCACATTCTAGCACCTTTTTTCCGGGACCTACGTCGAGTTTAAGAAGAATGTACCCTACATCTTTGGGGTAGATAATCTGCGTTTGTCTTTCTATGTTCTTGATAAAATCATAGATAGTTGGCTTAAGTATAAAAAAAGAGAGCCCCTTTTTACCGATGACTTTATCTCCGTAATCTTTGCCAATAAGAGAAGCTAAATCTAAGGAATCAGATTGTGTGCTAAATATCTTTGGTTTTAGTTCAAGGAAGTATTTCTTTTCTCCATCAAAAAGTAGGATAAAATCACCTTCTTTTAGGGGCATGAGAATTAGCGAGAGAAAAATACTTTATAGGCAAGGTAGGTCATGTATAGGTCTAAAACATGGGAAACTTCAAAGGGAGAATGCATAGAGAGCAAAGGTGGTCCAACATCAACGATATCCATCCCATACTGAGCAAAGTATTTAGCTACAGTTCCTCCTCCTCCTTCATCAACTTTACCCATTGAGGCAACTTGATAGACAACCCTTTCCTCATCCCAGATTCTTCGCAGATAGCTTACATATTCAGCATGAGCTTCGTTTGCCATGTATTTTCCGCCATGCCCAGTGTAACGAGTTAGAACTACTCCATACCCTAAGCGGGCATCGTTAAGCTTATCGTGGACCTCAAGATAGTTTGGGTCAATGCCTGCTGTCACATCTGCTGAAATGGCCTTTGTCTTTTCCATAATCTCAAAAAAGAGCACAGGGTCGGTAGGAAGCCCTTCCATCTTGATAAGTTCATAGACCAACTTTTCAAACACCCTGCTTTTGGCGCTGGTGTTACCCTCTGAGCCAATCTCCTCTCGGTCCATAAAAACAGCAAGAGAGGTATATTCAGGTTCTTTGACTTCAAGAAGAGCGGTTAAAGAGGTGTAGGCACATATCCGATCATCTTGGCCGTAGCCACCGATAAAAGCCCTGTCTAAACCGATGAACCTTGCCCTTCCAGCGGGCACAGCACAGACCTCAGCTGAAGAAAAATCCTCTTCAGTAATGCCATACTTCTCAAAGAGAAGTTCTAAAATCCTCTTCTTAACCTTTTCTTTTTCTTCTTTCTTTCCCTCCTCCACTTTCTTTGGTATTCCACCTACAAGGATGTTTAAATTTTCTGCAAGAATTGCTTCAGAAAGCTTCTTTTCTTCCTGTTTTTTTCTGGCAAGATGGGGAAGAAGGTCGCAGATGGTAAAAAGGGGATCGCTATCGTCTTCTCCGATGACTACTTTTACCAGGGTGCCATCCTTCTTTACCACAACGCCATGAAGGGCAAGGGGGATAGCTACCCAATGGTACTTTTTTATACCCCCGTAGTAATGGGTTTTAAGAAAGGCAAGGTCAAAGTCTTCAAAGAAGGGGTTAAGCTTTAGGTCAAGCCTTGGGGTATCTATATGAGAGGCAATAATCCGTAATCCTTCAGAGATTGGTCTTTTACCTTTTTTCCAAAGGGCTATAAACTTATTTTTGTAGACAAAATAACCTTTATCTTTACCCCCTTCGCGAAAGCCTTGAGCCTCGGCTCTTTCTTTAATGTAATCTACACTTTCCCTTTCGGTTTTCACCCTTGAAAGAAAGTCTATATACTCCTTAGCGTAGGAGAAGGCTTTATCAATCTCTTCTGAGGATAGTATTTCAGCTACATGCTTTCTTTCAAGCAAAAACCTTTCTTCAGTCATAGGATAGCTCCCCGTGATTTGGTCTCCTTTTTTTTGAAAGGATGGAGATGAGGGGATTTGAACCCCCGACCTCCGGAGTGCGATTCCGGCGCTCTCCCGGGCTGAGCTACATCCCCATCTTTGCTTAAAGGTACTATTGCATTTGAGCCTGAGCTTTAGCCTTATTTAGCTTTTGAAAAAGTTTAGAAATTTTATTTGCTGCCTTCCTCCAGTGGAAAATGCCCTTGCTTACCCCACGATGAAGAAGACTCTGACAAACCCTAAGCTGAGCTTCTGCCTTCTCAAAGTCTTTAGCCTCAATGTAGGCTAAAAATTTTTTAATTTCCGTCTTCACCCTTGTTTTAAAAGCTTTGTTCCTAAGCCTTCTTTTCTCACTCTGCCTTAAAGCTTTTTCAGCTGACTTATGCTGAGGCACACCGATCCCTCCTTAATTTTTTTTATTTAATTAAATTTACTACAATGGCTATTATTGTCAACTTTTGAGGGTATGGTAAACTTGCAAAAGAAATGGGCATAAATAGAATTGAGGTCGCTTTTAAACCTAGATTTCGAGTTGCCCTTGGGGATAAGCTAACTAAAAAAGTAAAGCTACATCTTGGGCTACCTGTAAAGAGTATTCATTTTATCAAAGTCTATTTAGTGGAGGGAAATTTTAGTCTCGAATTACTTCATGCCTTTGCAAGCTCAGCCCTTGCAGACCCGGTTATTCAATTCTATACCATCGGGAAACCCATAGCCAACGAGCTTCCTTACTCCTTTGATTGGGTGTTAGAGATAGGCTTTCGTCCGGGAGTAACCGATAACGAGGGTAAAGTTGCAGAGGAAGCGTTAAGCTACCTCCTTGGACGACCGCTAAATCCCCTTAACGAAGGTGTATACTACGCAAGGCAATACCTTATTGAAGGTGACCTTTCCTTTGAAGAGGTAGAAAGAATTGCTCGGGACCTCTTAGCTAACGAGCTAATCGAACGATGGTTTATTCTGCCTGCAAGCGAATACCAAAAAAGAAGAATAACTTATCTCCCACCACGAGTAACGGAGACCTCTCCACCTATCGTTGAAACTTTCGACCTATCAAGCCTGTCAGATGAAGAGCTGATAAAGCTCTCTAGAGAGAGGCTCTTAGCTTTAAATCTTGAGGAGATGAAGACCATTCAGAAGTACTTTGAAAAAGAAGATTTTATCAAACTTCGACAAAAGCATGGTCTTGATAGAAGAATAACTGATGTTGAGCTGGAAAGCCTTGCTCAAACCTGGTCTGAACATTGCAAACACAAGATCTTTAACGCGAAGATCATATATAAGGACTTAGAAACTGGAGAAACCCTTGAGATAGATAGTCTTTTTAAAACCTTTATTAAACGTGCAACTGAAGAGATAAGAAGAGAAAAGGGAGAAAAAGATTTTTGTCTTTCCGTGTTTGTTGATAATGCTGGAGTTATAAAGCTTGATGAAGATTGGGCTTTAGCCTTCAAAGTGGAAACGCATAACAGTCCTTCAGCCCTTGACCCATACGGGGGTGCTTTAACAGGTATTGTAGGGGTAAACCGGGACCCGCTTGGCACTGGGCTTGGAGCAAAGCTTATATTTAACACAGATGTCTTCTGCTTTGCACCCCCAAACTGGGATAAGCCTCTTCCTCCAAGACTCCTTCATCCAAGACGAATTTTTGAAGGGGTTAGGGAAGGGGTGGAACATGGGGGCAATCAAAGCGGAATTCCTACGGTCAACGGCTCCATCGTGTTTGACCCAAGGTATTTAGGGAAGCCTCTTGTTTACTGCGGAACAGGTGGGCTTATCCCCCTTAAAGTTGGGAATAGGGAGGGTTGGAAAAAAGGGGCAAGGCCTGGAGACAAGGTGGTAATGGTAGGAGGAAAAGTTGGCAAGGATGGCATACATGGGGCAACCTTTTCCTCTGAAGCTCTTCATGAAGGCTCACCGGCAACGGCAGTGCAGATCGGAGACCCAATTACTCAAAAGAAGATGACAGACTTTTTGCTTAAAGCAAGGGACCTTGGTTTGTACAATTCAATCACTGACAACGGAGCAGGAGGGCTTTCTTCGTCGGTTGGGGAGATGGCGAGAGAGAGCGGAGGAGCAGTGATCGACCTTGCTAAAGCTCCTTTGAAGTATCCAGGTCTTAAACCCTGGGAAATTCTTGTTTCGGAAAGTCAAGAGAGGATGACTGTTGCCGTGCCTCCTGACAAGGTCGATGAGTTTTTGAAGCTTGCAGAGAAGATGGGAGTTCAGGCTACGGTTCTTGGCGAGTTTACGGATTCTGGCTATTTTCATATTCTATACGAAGGAAAAACCGTGGGGCTTTTACCCCTTGAATTTTTGCATGATGGGGTACCTCAACTTAAGCTTTACGCAGAGTGGAGCCCACCTAAGTATCCTAAAGAAGTAACTCTGCCTGAGCCTGAGGATTATGAAGCCCTCGGAAAAGAAATACTATCCCGGTTCAATGTTTGTTCAAAGGAGTATGTGGTTAGGCAGTATGACCATGAGGTGCAGGGTGGAAGCGTTGTCAAACCTTTGGTTGGTCTTGATGGACCAAGCGATGCCGCTGTGCTACGGTATGACCTTGAAAAGACATCTGGCATTGTTATTGCTCATGGAATATGTCCTAAGTTTTCCGACTTTGATACCTATCTCATGGTGGCAAATGCGATAGATGAAGCCATAAGAAATGCTGTCTGCGTTGGGGGAGACCTTGAATACATGGCAGGGCTTGATAACTTCTGCTGGTGCGACCCCATTGAAAGCGAAAAAACTCCGGATGGAAGGTATAAACTTGCTCAGCTTGTAAGAGCAAACATGGCTCTTTATGACTATACAAAAGCTTACGGAGTCCCCTGCATATCAGGTAAAGACTCGATGAAAAACGATTACCTAATGTCCCTTGGTTTAGACCCAATGGGTGAAAATCCCTATGGAGTGGGAACCATCCTACCAGACGGAAGCTTAAAGATCTCAGTTCCCCCTACCCTTCTTTTTTCTGTGGTTGCCAAAATACCGGATGTTAGACTTTCCCAAACGATGGAAGTAAAGAGACCCGGCGACTTTGTTTACATTCTTGGTATGACTAAAGAGGAACTCTTTGGCTCAGAATACTTTGCCCACCTTGGGATAAAGGCAGGAGTTGCCCCAAAGCCTGATGCTGAAATCAACAAGAAGCTTTATCTGCGCCTTCGAGATGCCATCTACTTTGGTCTTGTAAACTCAGCCCATGATGTCTCTGACGGAGGGCTCTTTGTTTGCCTTGCTGAAAAAGCCTTCTCTGGCGGGTATGGAATGTTTGTTGACCTCTCTGCAGTTCCATATGAAGGTAAACGAAGGGATGATTTTATCTTATTTTCTGAGAGCGCGGGGAGAATTGTTGTGACTGTACCACAAGATAAAAGAAAAGACTTTGAAAAGCTCATGTCCGGTTTGACATACGCCTTGATCGGGGAGACCATCGCTGAACCCACCCTTTATGTCAAAGGTTTAAGCGGAAAGATCATACTTTCAGCAAACATCTTTGAATTAAAGAAGGCTTGGCAAGCACCCTTTGCCAATTGGTAAAAAGTTTAAAAGGAGATTATCCTCATGCTTAGAACGTTAACCTATCCTTCAGCTAAATGCGAAGCCTATCTTAAAACCCTTGAAAACAGAATTTCTGCCTATCCCGCAAAGTTAGAACGGTATCTCAAAAAAATAGCCAAGGATGTTAAGAAAAAGGGAGATAGCGCTCTTTTAGAATATACCGAAAAGTTTGACAAGGTTAAACTAAGTGCCAATGCTCTTCGGGTCAAGGATGAAGAAATTGAAAGAGCGTATAGAGAGGTTTCAGAGGAACTTCTTTCAGCGATAAGGCTTGCGATAAAGCAAGTTCGTCAGTTTCATGAAAAAAACCTTCCTCAAAGTTGGATTGAATCCTTCACTAAGGGAATAATCGTCGGTCAGGTTGTGAGGTCAGTTTCTTCTTGCGGGCTATACATTCCAGGGGGTAAGGGCGGTGAAACTCCCCTTATTTCTACGGTTATCATGACTGCGGTCCCCGCAAAGATTGCCGGGGTGCCTCGGTTGATTATGGTTTCTCCCCCAAGGGTTGACGGAAGCCTCCATCCAGCCCTTCTCGTTTCGGCAAAAGAAGCGGGCGTTGATGAAGTTTATCGGGTGGGTGGACCTTGGAGCATCTTTGCCTTAGCCTTTGGCACAGAAACCATTCCCAAGGTAGACTTAATCTGCGGACCGGGAAATATCTATGTAACGCTTGCGAAAAAGCTTGTTGCCTTTCAGACGGGGATCGACATTTTGGCTGGACCAAGCGAGGTTGTGGTGGTTGCCGACGGCTCAGCTAATCCAAAGTTTGTGGTCTGGGACCTTCTTGCCCAAGCAGAGCATGACCCGGAAAGTCTGAGCATCCTGATTACTCCATCTAAAAAGCTTGCTAAAGCAGTTAAGAATTTGCTCCCTAAGGAGATGTCAATCCTTCCAAGAAAAGAGATAGCTGAAAAAGCTTTAAAGAAGCACGGAGCTATCATAGTTGTTTCTTCATTAGATGAGGCGATGGAGCTTGTAAATAGAATTGCGCCTGAGCACTTAGAGTTAGCTGTAGAAAATCCGGAGGAGCTCCTTTTTGAAGTTAAGAATGCCGGGGCGATTTTTCTGGGACATTATACACCTGAGGCTATGGGAGATTACCTTGCAGGTCCAAACCATGTTCTTCCTACCATGGGGCTTGCAAGGTTTGCCTCCGCGTTGTCTGCCGATAAATTCTTAAAGAAGA
>Ga0081519_100043_pt1 | contig 27390 bp, 21 predicted proteins | sample ConSprmetagenome_FD_70987 | JGI IMG/M metagenome (GOLD analysis project Ga0081519, IMG submission 70987) | Hot spring microbial streamer communities from Conch Spring, Yellowstone National Park, USA - C T=80-84 v2 (version 2) | ecosystem: Environmental > Aquatic > Thermal springs > Hot (42-90C) ...
TTTCCTTTGCCAAAGGAAAACCTACGCCCATCTTTGCCTTAATGGGTGAAGGGTTTGTAGCGGTCATCGACCCAGAGAAGGAGGAAGTTCTAACCTAAATAGCAACATAGTCATCTTAGATGTTAGGGACCCGCATGAATGGGAAATATCAGCCATCGAAGGTAGCCTGTTTATCCCCTTAGCAGAGCTCCCTCATAAGCTTTCAACCCTTGACCCCACGAAGGAGTATGTCGTTGTCTGCAAGGTAGGACAAAGGAGCCTTTCTGCCCTTGAGCTTTGCTCTCTGCCGGTTTTAAGGCTTACAATCTAACAGGAGGGATCAACGCTTGGGCTAAGGAAAGTAGACCCAAGCTTGCCAGTTTATTAGATTAGGCAAATAAAAAAAAGGGGGCTAAAAACCCCCTTCGTCTAAGAATAGCTCTTATACTTTTACAAGTTTAACTTTAGTGTCGTAGAAGCTAACGGAGCCACCGACTGGGTCAAAGAAGCAGGTGTTCTTTAGGTATGGGTCAACCCACATGGCAGCGTTAGCATTAATCCCTGTTGCCCTCTTGGGGTCACCTTTGATGAGCTTTCCATCAATGTAGAAATCGGATGCTCCTGTTGCCCAGTGTCCATGCCCGAGGGTAAAGGTTATGACACCTGGTCTGATGGTTTCAGTTATCTTAACCTTTCCTACCATGGGCTTCTTGATACCGTTCTTTAAGTCCCATACTCCCTCTGGGTTGGTTGCAGAAACAACCTTAACTTTATCTCCATCCTTAAGCCCCAGACGCTTTGCATCAACTGGATTAATCAAGATAAAGTTTTCTGGATATACTTCTAAAAGCCAGTAGTTTGGAATGGTGCGCGTCTTTGTCTGAGTAATATCCCTTTGGGTGATAAGATACAAGTCATAGCCTTCGGTTAAGCCCAATTCCTTTGGTGTCTTACCATTGACTGCCATTATAGGAATGTATGTAGCATAGCCGGGATTTGGCTTTCCGGTAATAGAATTTTTTGTTCCTGCCGTCTTTTCCTGGTACATATTGACAAGCCTTCCGTATTTGTTCGCAACTTGTTCTCCTTGATAGACATCTTTGTAGTCTTGGAACCTTCCGCCACGGTTTAAGATATAAACAACCTTTTTAAAGTATGGACCCGCAATTCTTTTCCATCTCTCAACGTCAAAAACTGATTTGGGAAGATGTTCTCTAGCCTTAATGAAGAGTTCAACCTCCTCATCTGAAGCATCTGGGACTGCTGGCTCCTCCATGGCTATGTTAGCAACCATCCTGATATACATGTCGTCCATGTGTTTGAAGGGTATACCCGGTCCAAAACCGTTCTCTCCATAACCAGGAAGATTTAGCTTTTCCGCTATCGCAAGGAGAAGGGATTCCCAGCAAATTGGCATCTCCTCTCCAAAAACCTTCACAGTTTCTGTAATTGGAGCCACAACCGGTTGACGCACAGGTTGGACCTTTGCTGGCATGTTGAAATGAGTGCCGTGAAATTCCCATCTTTCAAGATAGCTCAGATCAGGAAAGATATAGTCGGCATACATAGATGTTGTGCCAATAATAATATCGCAGGCAATATGAAGAGGCACTTTATTGACATCGGCAAGGATTTCAATATTAGTGTGTCCAGCAGGCAAAGCATAAGTAGGAGCTGCCATGTAGGAGAAAAGCACGCCACAAGGATAAGGATAGGCATCGCCAATGGATGTGATTATCTCTTGATAAATATCAGAGGCAAGGGGATACCAATTCCTCTTGGCAGGATAGCCTTCGAACAAGGTGGTGTCTTCATACTTAACTTTGTGTCTGATTATGCTTATACCAAATGGGGTTAGCGCATTAGGCATCATTTTCCTGAAATCAAAGGGTTGCCCCTTCCTGCTACCATCGACCGCGTAGGTAGCACCAGCGATCACCCCGCCCTTCCAGTCAAAATTACCAAGAAGAAGGTTAATGTTCATAGCCGCAGTACAACTGTAGAAACCGTTTGTATGCTGAGCTACTCCACGATGAACATCAACTGCAGCCTTCTTACCGTATTTTGTAAGCTCATTGGCAACTGCTTCTATAAGTTTTGGGTCAACATCACAAATCTTTGCCCATTCCTCAAAGGTATGCTTCTCAGCGCTTTCTTTAAGGATCTGTAAAGCACTCTTAACCCTAATCCCCTTGATCTCGGTATCAACGAATAGGTCGCCGTAGACTGGGTTCTTATCATCGTTTGGGTCGAAGGGGATAGGTTTCCCATCCTTCATCACTACAAGAAATTCAAGAGTGTGTTCTTTTCCGTCCTTATCTACAACCTTCTTTGGCTCAGCAAGTCCGACCTCATGAGCCCTTAAAAACGTGGTAGGATTGCCATCCTTGTCGATTTTAACAAGCCAAGTTGCGTTGCACCAAGTAGGCTCTCCCGCTTCTTTGGCGGCAGCCTTATTAGCACAGCTCAAATACTTTGCATCATACTTCTTATTTTTGATGATCCATTGAATTATGGCCATACAAAGGGCACCGTCTGTGCCAGGCTTTACTGGAAGGTAATACTTAGCCTTTGAAGCAAGCTTACTAAACCTTGGGTCAGCAACCGCGATGGTTAACTCACCTTTAGCCAACCTTTCAGTAATTCTCACGGTTCTGTTGGTTGGTCCGTAGTTACCGTCAAAGAGGTTTGCACCAATGAAGAGAATAAATTTAGAATTTTCTTGGTCTGCTTGCCAATAAAATTTCCTTCCTCCACCAAATTTATTGTATTCGTATTGTTCACTCATCGCTTGGCAGGCATAATAAAGGCTCCCTTGGCATACAGTAGTGTGTCCATGAGCGTTTACAGTGCCAAGATATCGTTCAAAGAACCTACGAACAAAATGAGATCTACCTCCCTTCTGTCTCCCCCAAAAGTAGATAATCTGATTATTCTTAGGTCCTAAATCGGGGTGGTCTGGGTCGATAAGAACATGCAAGTGGTCCTTAAACTTCGCTTTAAATTCCTCGACAGCCTTCTTTTTATCCTTTGCTGCCCAGATCTTTTTTACTGCATCAGCCATCTCCTTAGCAAGCTTTGGGTCCCGTAAAGCATAGTAATCCTTTAAGCCCTTTACATAACGGTTCTCTTCACCGGGAACATGCTTAAAGAGATATCCACCGTTTACTATTTCATCGATTGCCTGCTCGAAGGGGATGGTAATCCATTTATTCTCCCCTCTTCTACCCGCCCTTTTCAACACCTTGGTTATCCTGTAAGGGTCGTATACGGTCTGAATACCCGCCTGCCCCCTTGGACAGATTGCTGTGTCAACCTTTGCCACCTCTTTTGGATTTGTGTTCATAGGCACCCAAGGTAAGGTGTTCCAGGGATTATAGGGGTTCCCATCAATCTTTACCGCAATCGCCTGCTTACCCCTCCTAAAAAGTTTCACCTTAATACCACAACCGGTGTTACACTGTAAGCATACGGTGTAGAGCTGATTTTCTGCCTTCGATAGCTGATAAAGCTCTTCAGGAGTTAATTGCCCAGCCTCTGCTCTCTTTATTAAATCTTGAGCCCACTCAAGCTGAGTAGCTAAAAGGCTACCACCAAGCAATGCTGAACATTTTAAAAACTCTCTTCTATCAACCTTTATACCCTCCATACTATCCCTCCTTTTTTATTTTTCATTCTTATTAACACCTTAAACTATATCTATATAAAAAACTCTTGGCTTGGTTTTGGATTTACCAAACACTGCCTTACCGTATATTGGCGTTGGGTCAGGAACTTTCACCAAGGTTTTCAAATTCCTTTTATTCTCTTGATAAATCTTGTATATCAAACTCTTCTTGTCAGAAAGGTCGCCAAAATAGTTTGCTCTACCTATGCAGGTTGTAACGCACATGGGAAGCATCCCTAGAGCAATCCTATGCAAACAGAAATGACACTTTCTTGCCTTGCCAATAGGGTCCTCATCCTTCGTCCTTGCCCACTGTTTCAGGTATTCAAAGTTAGGTCTCTTCTCATACTCAGGAATAAAGGGGGCATTTTCTGAATGGAACTGCCCTAAATCTAGATCTCTAGCTTTATATGGACAAGCTTCAACGCACATTCCACATCCAATACATTCCTTGTAATCTATCATCACTATCGTTGAAGAAATCCCCTCCTTACTCTTCCAGGTTGCCTTCCCCTTTACAGGACAAACGGGAACGCAGGGTGGATTGTCGCATTGCAGACAAGGTCTTGGAATAAAGCGCCTTTTAAGCTTGGGGTAAGTGCCTTGTTCTTCATCAAAAACAGGGCGATAGATGATACCTGGCGGTAGAACATTTTCTGCCATACAGCCAACTGTGCAGGCATGACATCCCACACACTTCCTTAGGTCAATGATCATTACCCACTCATACTTTTTCTTCTTTTGCCTAATCACCCTCTCTAAATCCTTTTGCATCGTAAGAAGAATATCCTCGTTCATAAGCCCCTCCGAAGTTGCCTTTTGTTTAAATTTATTAAAGTTTTTATAAAATATAAATCATAAATTGTCAAATCTCCTTTTTTTTAAAATATGAGAGATTTCCTTTTTTTTTATTTTTTTTTCTAAATCAAAAAAATAATTTCTTTATTTTTTGCATTTTTATAAACCTATCAACAAGTTATTTGTCTTATTAGATATTAATGAAATAAGCTACCGACGACTTGGGAATAACACGCAGATTCTTGACTACAAAAAGTTTTAGATCTAACCCCTCGGACAAAGACTTAAGGTCTGTCAAACTCATGCGCCAAATTTTTTTAGTTTCCCAGCATGGGCAAGAAGGAGAGGCATAAGCTTTACTGCTGGGAATATCCCAAGCTCACCTTTCAAACATTCCCTTTCAGTAAACCTTTGAGATAACCCCCCAAGAACATAGGGAGAATGAATGAGCACTGGCACAGGATGCCAAGAATGCCCCTTCATCTTACAAGGCGTAGAATGGTCTCCAGTGATGCAGAGCACATCTGGCTTTAGCTCTAAAGCTCGAGGTAGCTCTCTATCAAATTCCTCTATCACCTTGACCTTGCCTTCAAAGTTTCCATCCTCTCCGTAAGAATCCGTCTTCTTTATATGCACAAAGAAAAAGTCGTAGTCTGAAAAATGTTCTTTCAAAGCTAAAAAGGCAGACTCAATGGTTCCACCAACATCATCTAAAAGCGTCATTCCAACAAGGCTTGCAAGCCCTCTATACATGGGATAATAGGCTATGCAGAGGGCTCTAACTCCAAACCTCTCAGAAAATGGGACAAGCTTTGGCTTTACTGAGAAGCCTCTTAGGAGCACATAATTTGCCCGATCCTCATCCCTCAAGACCTTTGCACAAAGCTCAATAAACCTTTGCGCAACCCTAGCCACCCTTTCTGCGGGCTCATTCTCGCCCTTTGGGGGCAAAGGCGGAAGGTTTACCACCTGAGGGTCTGTGTCGTTAATCTGGGCTGACTCTTCAGAAACCTCATCCGGGAACCTAAACACCACAGAAAACCTATGCTCAAGCCCAGATTTCAGAATAACTTCAACCCCATCTATCTCTCTAATCTCCTTTTTTAGCTTCTCGATGAGCCTTTGGTTTTCCTCCGTTGGGATACGCCCTGCCCTCCTATCAACGACAATAGGGGTATCTCCTTCAAAGCGCACGGTGGCAAAGTTTCCTCTTGCTGCTATGTCCTTATCTGTAAGGGTTAACCCTACGCCAAGAGCTTCAAGCACTCCTCTTCCGATGACTATTTCCTTTGGGTCATAGCCAAAAAGACCAAGATGACCAGGACCACTTCCAGGAGTTATGCCAAGGTCAACAGGAATGTGAAGCCCAGTTGCGCTCTCCTTGGCTAAGGAATCAAGGTTTGGTGTTTTTGCATACTCAAGAGGGGTCTTTCCGTCTTTGCCGGGAAGGTCTCCTACCCCATCAAGCACTATAAGAACAATCTTAGCCTCGTTCTTTTTTATCAATTCCTTGAGTATGTCCATCATCAACTCCCAGGGTGCAGTAGCTTTTAAGAAAATCTTGCCATATCTTTTCTTTTGCTTTTTCTATGTCTTCCTCATAGTCTTTTGCGCTGAATTCAGCTCCGCAGGTAAGGCACCTTACCTTGGCGTTAGCTCAAGTTCCGAAAAGCTCTGCCTTTGCCCTGCAGGCTTTACAAAAAAACTCTATCTATTCGGTCCTTCTCCTCTCAACCTGTTCGATGTATTCTTTAACTAAGTCATCAGGATTTGCCTTTTCTTCATCAGTTACTAAGACCCTTAGACCAAGAAGGTTAAACCGTTCCGCAAGCTCTGGGGTTGGCTCAAAGAGAACGATGTGGGTTGCCACCTGCTCTTTTAGGAACTCGTTCAAATCCTGGTCATCTGGCTTTCTAACTACATCTTTAACTATGATTTTCCCCTTTTCTACATCATAAAGAGCAAAAAGCACCGCTTGGTTTATGTCCTTCTCTATCTTTGTTGGTGTAGAAATTGGGATGGCAATCCGCATGAAGGCTTCCTCAAGGACCTCTCTTCTCATCTCTTCTGTTGCCGAAACAACCTTCCTTATCAGTTCTTCAAAAGCTTTAGCGGTGATGGATTCTGGGTAGCTACCAACAATAGGTCTTCCCGCATCGCCAGTATCAACAACCCTTGGGTCAACAGGGATCCTTCCCAAGAACCTCACACCCATCTCCTCGGCAAGCTTTTGCCCTCCACCCCTCTTAAAGAGGTCAATAGCTTTTCCGCAGTGAGGACATATGAACCCGCTCATGTTCTCAACGATACCAAGGATCCTGAGCTTTACCTTTTGACAAAAGCGGATGGCTTTCTTTACATCTATCAGCGAAACCTCTTGCGGAGTGGTGACGATCAAGGCATAAGCATCTGGGATGGTTTTAGCTATCGTCAGAGGCTCATCACCTGTTCCAGGAGGGGCATCGATGACAAGGTAGTCAAGCTCCCCCCAGTCTATGTCTCCAATGAACTGCCTTATGGCCGAGATCTTTATCGGCCCTCTCCATATTACTGCAGAATCTTCCGAAGGAAGAAGGGGCTCGATGGAGAGGAATTTTAGGTTTGGAGAATACTTGATGGCTCCAAGCTTACCGTCAGGGCGCCTTGTTAGCTTGAGGTCCCTTGCTCCGAGCATCTTAGGAATGCTTGGACCGTGGAGGTCTACATCAAGAAGCCCTACCATGAAGTCCTGCAAAGATAAACCAACGGCTAAGTTTACCGCAACCGTGCTTTTTCCTACACCACCCTTGCCAGACATCACCATGATTTTATGCTTAATCTTGGAAAGTTGTTCCCTAACCCGCTTATCTTGCTGGTCTAACAGGAAACCTTTCTCTTTCAAAAGCGCCATATCCTCCTCCTGGAATGAGTTTTAGAAAAATTATAATACGAAAAAGTGGATTGTCACCGAAAGGCTGGTATATTTTACTATTAACTATGGATGGAAAAACCCTTGCCCTTTGGCTAGCAACCATTTTTTTCTGGGGTATTACCCCTATCATAGAGAAGGCTGCGTTAAGGAACGTTGACCCCTTAGCGGGTTTGTTTGTGAGAACGATCTCCGCTTTAGTTGGCATATTTTTCATCGTTTTAATCTTTTATTCGCAAAGCCTTAAAGAGTTAAGCCTAAGGGATGTTTCCATACTTAGCTTAAGCGGAATAACGGGCGGCTTCTTAGGTATGTATTTTTACTTCCAATTGTTAAAGCACAACCAGGCTTCCCAGGTCGTCCCCCTCACTTCAACCTATCCGCTGATCACTACCCTCTTTGCCATATTTATCCTCCGTGAACCCATAACCTTTCAAAAAATCATAGGCACCTTCCTCATATTGGGCGGAATATACCTCCTCTTTCGTCAGGAATAGAGGCTATGGTCAAAAAAGAGGAGCTAAAAGATTGGGCAATCCTTATAGATGGGAGCTCATTTATCTACCGTGCTTACTTTGCCATTCAAGGTCATCTCTCAACCTCAAGGGGGTTCCCAACCAAAGCCATCTTTGGTGTCACCCAGATGCTTATCAAAATCTTAAGGGAATTTGAGCCTCAGACCATCGTTTGGTTTGCCGATGAGAAGGGACCGACCTTTAGACATCTTGCCTACGCAGAATACAAGGCGCAAAGACCAGGAATGCCAGATGACTTAAAAGTTCAAATCCCCTACATAAAAAAAATCGTCCTTGCTTTAGGCATACCCTTTGTCTCTAAGGAAGGCTTTGAGGCTGATGACCTGATCTCTGCCTTTGTTCACAGATTTCCTGTCAAATCTATCATCGTAGCCCCGGACAAAGACCTTTACGCCTTAGTCTCTGAAAGAACCATCCTCTACGACCCGGTAAGAGAAACCTTTATAGACAAAGAAGAATTTCTGAAAAAGTTTGGCTTTCCGCCCGAGAGGTTCCCTGAGTTCCGGGCTTTGGTCGGAGACCCAAGCGACAACATAAAAGGGGTGCCAGGAGTTGGGGAAAAAACAGCAAAAGAGCTAATACTTCGCTTTAAAAGCCTTGAAGAACTCTTTGAAAATTTACCCAAGGTGACCCCTCTTAAGCTTCGTGAGGCTCTAGCAAAGAATAAAGAAAGGGTCTTTGAAAACTTAAGCTTAATGAGACTAAGAATTGATGTCGAGCTTCCTTCTCACGACCTAAACTTTTATCAAAGGCGTGAGCCAGACCTTTTAACCCTTAAAAGCCTCTTCAAAGAGCTTGAATTCAAAAAGTTTTTAAAGGAGTTCAACTTCCCCTCAGAAGAAATAGAGTATAGCCTCTTAAAGGTTGATGAGGAAAGCCTTGATAGACATTTAGAAAATTTAGAAAAATCCGAGTTAATTGGTTTTAGCTTAAAAAAAGAAGGAACAAAGCTTTTTAATCTGGGCTTAGATAAAGAGGTCTTTTTAGCCCCATCGGACAAGGAATGCTTATCTCTTCCTATGAATGAGCAAACCTTATCCCGTCTAACTCAGAAGCGCCTCTGTTTTTTTGACCTAAAAGAGAGCCTTCATGAATTGAAGAAGACCTTTAAAGTTGAGCCCTTTTTTGAAGCGCTTTCCAATTTTGATGATATAAAACTTATGGCTTATCTTTTAGACCCGGGCAAAAAAAGCTACGAGCTTTCAGAATTAGCCTCTCACTACCTTGATGTAAACCTTAAAGAGATGGATGAACCCTGTAAAAAGGCTATCGTCGTTAGACGCCTTGGCAGAGCCTTAAAGGAGGAGGTTTCAAAGGAAGGGCTAAAGAAGTGGTATCAAAGCGTAGAGGTTCCGTTAAGCTATGTCCTTTTTGAGATGGAGGATGCAGGCGTAAAGATTGACCTTTCCTATGTTAAAGAGCTAAGCCAAGAGTTTAGCGAGAGGTTAAAAGCCATCGAAGAAAAGCTCTATGAGTTAGCAGGCTTTCGCTTTAATCCCCGTTCTCCGCAGGAGGTTGCTAAGGTTCTTTTTGATAGGCTAAAGCTTCCTAAGGTTAAGAGTACACCTAAAGGAGACCAGCCCTCAACGGATGTTGAAGTCCTAGAAGAGCTAAAGGGACAACATCCCATAGTTGAGTATCTCTTACAATACCGAACCCTCTACAAGCTAAAGAGCACCTACCTTGATGCTTTTTTGAAGCAAACAAGTCTTAAGGACCACAGGCTTAGGACTACTTACAATCAGACTGGTACAGCAACAGGAAGGCTCAGCTCGCAGAACCCAAACCTGCAAAACATTCCGGTTAAAGGAGAAGAAGGTCTAAAGATAAGACGGGCTTTTATCGCCGAGGAGGGGCATTATCTTTGTAGCCTTGATTATTCTCAGATTGAGCTTCGTATCTTAGCCCATTTTTCTCAGGATGAAAACCTTATCTACTCTTTCCTTAGAGGGGAGGACATTCATACAAAAACCGCTTGCGAGGTCTTCGGGGTAAAACCTGAGGATGTAAGCCAAGAGATGAGGCGCGTTGCTAAGGTCATCAACTTTGGTATTGCCTACGGGATGAGCTCCTTTGGACTAGCAAAGGAGCTAAACATAGATAAACACTCGGCGGAGCTTTACATTAAAAGGTATTTCGAGAGATACCCTCAGGTAAAATCATACATAGACGAGGTCATAAAGTTTGCCCAAGAAACAGGATATGTCAAGACCATTTCCGGTAGAAAAAGATACATCCCTGAGATTTTTAGCCCAAACAAAAACTTAAGAGACCTTGGCTTTCGGATAGCTATAAACACTCCTATCCAAGGGTCAGCGGCAGATCTTATGAAGTCCGCAATGGTTGCTTTAGCTAAAGAGATGAAACAAAGAGGGCTTAAAAGCAAGATACTCCTTCAGGTTCACGATGAGCTTCTCCTTGAGGTTCCGGAAGAAGAATTAGAGGTTGTCCGAAGCTTGGCTATTGAAGTCATGGAAGAGCCCTTCCCCAGGCTTTCTTTACCCATTCGGCTTTCTGTTCCGATTAAAGTAAACTTTGCCTACGGGAGGTCCTGGGCAGATTGCAAGGAACAATAAGGCTTGACAAATACTTAACCCATATTGGAGTTAGCTCTCGAAGAGAAGCGGTAAAGCTCATCAAAGCCGGGAAGGTCAAAGTAAACAGCAAAAAGGTCTTTGACCCTGCTTTTAAGGTAAACCCAGAGGAAGATGTGGTAGAGGTTGAAGGTTTCCGAAAAATCTCTTTCCAAGAACACTTCTACTATAAGTTCTACAAGCCCAAAGGATACATTACCTCAACCAAGGACAAAGAACCAACCATAATTGAGCTTTTACCTACGGATTTACCGGGTTTTAAGAGGCTTTTTCCTGCTGGAAGGCTTGACAAGGATGCAGAAGGACTTTTGATCCTTACAACCGACGGCGAGCTTGCCCATAGGATCATGCATCCAAAATGGAAGCTTGAAAAACGCTATGAGGTGCTCCTTAATAAACCTATAACCGATGAGGACATAAAAAAGCTTGAAGAAGGGATTGAGCTTAAAGAAGGCAAAACCCGGCCAGCAAGGATAAAGGTCTTAGCCGAGGATAGAAAACTCTTAGAAGTAGCAGTGAGAGAAGGGCGGTATCATCTGATAAAAAGGATGTTTGGCAAGCTTGGCTACCAAGTCTTATCCTTAAAAAGAATAGCCATAGGTCCTGTTTGTTTAGGAGACCTAAAGCCGGCTGAAGCATTGCCTTTGTCTCAAGAAGAGTTAGAAAGTCTTAAAAAACTTTTGGGATTGAAGTAAGGTCATTTTTTAGCAAGAGGAAACTCTATGATAAATCTTGAGCCTCGGGGATGTGCTCTTTCACACACTATCCTGCCGTTATGCAAATGGACAACAGTTTGAATGACTATAAGACCTGTGCCGAATTTTTTTAGGCTTTCCCATTGACCACTGTTAAAGGTAGAAATTACCTCATCCGGAAGCCCCTCCCCTGTATCGGTAAAAACAATCATCACTTCATCTGAGTTAGTCAAAACATCAATGGTTATGCTTCCTTCCTCCTTCATGGATTTGATGGAATTTTCAAAAAGGTTTATCCATAACCTTTTCATTACTAACGGGTCAAAATGAAAAACCACATCCTTATCAGCATTAAGCTTGATAGTGATATTAGGATAAGCCAACTTGTAAAGATTGATCACTTCTTTTATATTTTCTATTAAGCTTCCTTCCGCTTTATCCAAGATAGGCTTTTTAGTTAACACATACAAATCGTGGGACAACTTTTGCATCTCTTCAATAGACTTTAGCACTACATCTACCGTTTGGTTTAAAAGGTTTTTATCCTCATCTGATAAACTATCAGATAATTTTCTTCTTAATCTTTCAATTGATAACTTAATTGGAGTTAGTGGATTTTTTATTTCGTGTGCTATTCTTACTGCAACTTCTTTCCATATAGACAATCTTTTTAAAACTTCTTTTTCGGTGAGGTTTTCTATAATGATCAGATAATGCAATTGACCTGCTAACTCAAATAGAAAAACTGAAATTCCTAAATTAAAAATTCCTTTTTCAGTTGTAAATTCATAAATTTTATAAAAACCGTTAGCAATGTCAATTGATGATAAAAGATCAAAAAGTTTTATTTGATGGCACAGTTCATTACTATCCTTTAAACCAATATCGTTTAAAAAGTCAAGTATAAATCGATTTTGAAAGATTGGTTGAAAATCCTTGGTTAATAAAAGTATACCAATTGGAAGTTGATCTAAAATAGCTTTTAAAGATTCTATATATTTTTTTCTTTCTTCTTCAAAATCTTTTAATCTTTTCACCATCTCGTTAAATCTCTTAATCAACAATCCAATTTCATCGTCTTGGTAAAAAACATTTGGTAAATTAATATTATAATCTTGATGTGATATCTTCTCTGTTGCTTCGCTTAACATTCTTAATGGTTCAGATAAATGCTTACCAAGCTTGTTCCCAACCCAGACTCCGATAAACAAAACAAGTAAAAAAAGAAGTATGAAGAATAAAAAAATAGATAGACGAAGTATCTTATCCCAAGGCAGATCTTCAGTCTTAAAAATTTCAGAGGAATCTAAAACTTTACCTACAACAAGAATATAAGGATGACCAACCTTGGTTTCAACATAAGTGAAAACCCGGACATAATACTTTCCACCTAAATTGATTATTTGTCTTTTCGGAGTTTTATCCTTTAAGAGTTCTTCAAGAATAGAAGGTGGTATGCCATACTTCTTCAACTCATCATTTGAGTAAGTTTTTTTGTATAAATCCCCATCAAGAGTATAAACCTCAATAGCGTCAATATTAAGAAAATACCTATACCTTTCTCGTAGCTCTTTACTTCTAATTACTTCTGTTTTAGTAATATAATCTTTTTCTATAAGATTGGCTTTGGCGATTAATTGGGATTCCAGAGACCTGAAGATATCTTCATCCCCAAAAACAGTTAGGTATAGTTGATCAGCTGAGTATTCCTTAAACCAAAGGTCTAATGTTTTTTTAAAAAAGAAGAAACCAACAATTATCAATAAAGTTGATGCAAAGACCATTGAAAAAAGATATATAAGCAACAATTTTACTCTTAAACTCTTTGAAAATCTTTGAATTTTTATCTCAAGAAAGGTATAAAAAATATACCTAAAAATTTGATAAATAAGAAAAAGGATAAGAATTAAATTAATTTGAAAGAGCAAAAAAAGATAGAAATACCTATGAGAATAATTTAATAGATTAAACTTAAACAAAAGATACTCGGCTATCAAGAAAAGAATGAAAAGGAATAAAAAGAAAAAACGTCTAGGCTTAATCTTTAGAAAATTTATAAACTGCTTCAGCCTTTTTAACATAAGTGTTTAGCTTTGAGGTATATCGTAATTTAGGATTTAGATGGGTTTTGTAAGTAAGCGTTGCTTTGAACACAACAAAGTGTCTTTCATGAAGCAATTCTGAAAAGAGGAAATAATAAGATTCCGACCTTAATAAAAATAGGGCAGCATCTTCTGCTGAGTTAAATGTTAATGTGGTCCTTTCGGTATCCACTCTGTAAGCGTTGTCTTCAGGATCAAAATAAGCCTTTTTAAAATAGACGAGCTTTTTAATGAAAAGGTCTGGCAATAAGAAGCGCCTCTCAAAAAGACTAACTTCCAGAATGAGTAAGACATCTTCTTTCTGTTCTTTGAGGCTTAAAATTACCTCCTGTAAGGGGAAATCTTTATAGTTAACTAAAAAAATAAAACCCTGCTCTTCCTTTTGCACATAAGGTATGGAGAGCTTAAAAGCATTAAGATTAGATGCTAAAAAAAGGAGAAAAAATATACAAAGAAGGGGAATTTTTCGCATCTTTTTTTTAAGAATTTTACCACAGTCTTTCCTGTTGACAAAGGCGAAGAAAAGACTAAATTTTTTATAAAACCGGGGCGTAGCTCAGCCTGGGAGAGCGTCGGCTTCGGGAGCCGAGTGTCGGAGGTTCAAATCCTCTCGCCCCGATTTACTTGAAAATCTTTCGTTTAGTTTTAAAATATTCAAATAGCAAGTGCGCCCGTAGCTCAACTGGACAGAGCATTGGACTACGAATCCAAAGGTTGCAGGTTCGAGTCCTGCCGGGCGCGCATATCTTGACCATCCTCACTTTCAACTAAATGCTCTCTAAGCCCTTTCCCATAAGCGCCATCCTTGAAAATATAAGAAGCGCTTACAACGTAGGCTCAATGTTCCGAACTTCAGCTTGCTTCAACCTTGAAAAGGTTTATCTTGTCGGGATCACCGCAACGCCCCCTCATCCAGGGGTTGAAAAAACTGCCCTTGGCGCAACCTCAATGATCCCCTGGGAAAAATGGGAAGCTACCCTACCCTTAGTTGAAAAATTAAAATCTGAAGGCTATCTTATCTTTGCCCTTGAGCTAACCGATAAAAGCATTCCTATTCAAGATTTGAAAGAGGTAGAAAATCCCATTGCCCTCATCGTAGGAAACGAAGTAGACGGCGTCTCCCAAGATGCTTTAACCCTTGCAGATAAAGTTATTAAAATCCCCCTTTATGGGAAGAAGGAATCTTTAAACGTTGCTGTTGCTTTTGGGATAGCAGTATTTTATTTCACTGAAGTTTTTAGAAAATCAAAAGGCTTTTGAGGCTAAAAGGCAGAAAAAGCCCCCTTCCCTATGAAAACCCTCTCTTACTTCCTGACACCTAACCTCCTTTTCATCCTGAGGCTCATCAACTCCTTAGACATTCTAATTCGAGCCTAAAAGCAGAGCGACCAAAAGGCTTTTCATACCACTCATCATACTTTTGAGCATACTCGTCAAAGACCTTCATTAGGTTAAAAGCCTTGCCACTTCTTCTTTAGTTGGCTGTTTATAACCTTTCTTTAGCTTATGTCCGTAGTAAAGAAGGGGGATAAGCAGTAGAGAAAGGGTTGTTGAACCGATGGTTCCGAATATTAGGGAGATGGCAAGTCCGTTAAAGATTGGGTCAAGAAGAATCACAAAGGCGCCCACGATTACACCAACCGCGGTAAGCATAATGGGTCTTGTTCGAACAGCAGCTGCCTGAACTACAGCAAGCGGAAGAGGAACGCCGTTTTTTACCAAATTTTCGGCAAAATCAACGACGATGATAGAATTTCTAACTATGATGCCAGCAAGGGCAATGAAGCCTATCATAGAGGTTGCGGTAAAGAATGAATTTAAGAGTAAATGCCCGGGGATGATGCCAATTAAGGTGAGCGGAATAGGAGCCATGATCACACCCGGTATCCTAAAATCTTTGAACCAAGCAAGGATAAGAACATACATCACAAAGATTGCGGCAACAAAGGCCAGCCCAAGGTCTCTGAAAACCTCCAAAGTGATGTGCATTTCTCCGTCCCATTTTATCGCAACCTCATCGATGGGTATGGGATGGGTAAGCCAGTATTCAGAGACTTTACCGTAAGGATTAGGAAGGTCCTTAATCTTATCTCGGACCGCAAAGATCCCATAAACAGGGGCTTCGTATTTTCCTGTAACATCAGCGATGACATAGTTTACCCGTCTCATGTTCTTCCGATAGATGCTCTTTGGAATGGTCTCTACTTTAAGTTCGGCTATTTCTGATAGCGGGACAAGGTTGCCTTGCCTGGTTGGGATTTTTAGATTTTTGAGAAAATCTAGGGTCCGGTATGGTTCGTCAAGCTTGATGATGATAGGCACATGCTCGGCATCCGTTGTTTGTAAAATGCCTACCTGCAAACCCTGACAAAGGGCTCTTATGGTTTCTACCAATTCTTCTTTTGTTAAGCCAACTAATTTAAGCTTATCCTCTTTGGGGATGATCTTAACCATAGGAGCATCGCTCTCGAGGTAGATGCCGACATCAGAAAGCTCAGGCGTTCTTTTGAAAAGCTCAAACACAGCCAAGGCAAAGTTCTGCTGAACGTTCAGCTCCGGGGCATAGACTTCAGCCACAACGGGGGATAAAACCGGAGGTCCTGGTGGAACCTCAACCACCGCCACATACTTTGCTCCATAGGCTTTAGCAATCTCAGCAACTTTTGGTCTTATCCTCTTTGCAAAATCATGAGATTGCTCATCTCGATAATGTTTCTCCACGAGGTTCACTTGAATATCTCCTAAATGGCTGTCTTGCCTCAAGTAATAATGTCTTATCAAACCGTTAAAGTTGTAAGGTGCTGAGGTTCCAGCGTAGATCTGATAATCCGTAACAATCCTCTCCCTTGATAAGTAATCAGCTATAGCCTTTAAAACTTCAAGCGTTCTTTCTACAGGGGTGCCTTCAGGCATGTCAACCACAATCTGAACTTCGCTCTTGTTGTCATAAGGAAGCATCTTAACCAGAACAAGCTTGAAATAAAAAAGAGAAAAACAGAGAAGAAGTAAAACTACTACTCCTAAATAAAGAAGGGCTCTTTTCTTTCTGCTCAGAAGAAAAGGTGTCATTAACTTAGCATAAAATCTGAAAATTTTAGTATGTTTAATGTCTTTTTCTTTGGTAGATAGTTCACCATGTGCCTGCTCTTGCTTTAAAAATCGGTAGGCTGCCCAGGGGGTTATGATTAAAGCTACGAGCAAAGAAAAGAGCATGGCAACTGAGGCGTTGATCGGAATGGGACGCATGTATGGTCCCATAAGACCAGTAACAAAAGCCATGGGCATAAGCGCTGCGATAACCGTAAAGGTAGCAAGGATGATAGGGGCACGGACCTCGTTTATAGCTCCTATGATTAACCTTCTTTTATCCAAGCCGACCTTTGTTTCAAACCAACGATGGATGTTTTCCACATCAACTATCGGGTCGTCAACCAGGATACCTATGCAAAAGATAAGAGCAAAAAGGGTAACTCTGTTTAAGGTAAACCCAAATATCATGCTGAAGAATAAGGCCATAGCCAAGGTAACCGGCACAGCAATGCCAACGACAAAAGCCTCCCTCACTCCAAGGACAACGCCTATTAAAAGAATGACCGCGAAGGTAGCTATGAAAAGATGCTCAAGAAGCTCGTTTGCCTTCTCTTTAGCCGTCTCTCCGTAGTTTCTGGTAATCGTGATGTTTACATTACTTGGAAGATACTTCCCTCGAACCTCTTCAACAAACTTTACAACCCTTTCTGCTACCTCGACTGCATTCGTCCCCTTTCTTTTAGAGATAGCTATGGTTACAGCAGGAAATAGCCTTTCGGTAGAATTTTCGACTTTTATCCCCTTTTCCTTGGCACTCGGACCTACCCCAAAGAGGACATAATCTTTAATCTCGCTTGGACCATCAACTATCCTTGCTACATCCCGAAGATAGACGGGTTTGCCACCATAGAAACCTACGACGATGTTTTCCACATCTGCCCTACTCTTTAAAAATTCGCCTGTTTTAACCACATACTCAAGGTTTCCTTGTTTGACCTTTCCGCTCACGCATTGAGCGTTGGCGTTTTTAAGGACCTGAGCAATCTGTAAAGGCGAAATGCGATAGGCCGAAAGTTTTATAGGATCAAGTAGGACCTGGAGCTCCCTTGGGCGCCCACCTATGACGGTTGTCTCCGCAACATCTGGGATCTTCTTTATCTCCTCTTCTAAAGCTAAAGCCATCTTTCTTAAGCTGTACCAATCATAATCCTTACTCCAAAGGGTTAGACTAAGGATGGGAACATCATCTATAGATTTTGGTTTGATAAGAGGTGGAAGGATAACCCCTGGTGGAGCGAGATCTAAAGCAGACATCCATTTGGAATTTAGTTCAACGAGTGCCTTAACCGGGTCTGTCCCCACATAGAACCTTGCGGTAACAACCGCAACCCCTTCCTTCGCAACCGAGTAAATGTATTCAATATCTTTAAGCTCCCAAAGCTTTTTCTCTAAAGGGAAAATGATCCTTTTTTCAACCTCAGCTGGCTCTGCCCCAGGATACTGAATGATGATGTCAATCATTGGGACAACGATCTGAGGCTCCTCATCCTTTGGCGTCTTAAGAATGGCAAAAAAACCTAAAGAAATAGAAACAAGAATGAGAATAAAGGTAAGCTTAGAATCTATAAAGTAGCTTACAATTTTAGCTGTTAGCCCAAGATGCTCTTCATTCTTCATAGGAGAACTTTGAAAGGCTTATTTTTCTAATAGGCAACCGTCGCAGGCTTTCTCAACGCCCTCAACTACGATCTTCTCATGTGGGTTAAGCCCAGAAATTACTTCAACTTTGTCTCCTCTCTGAATACCAAGTTTGACAAACCTGAGTTCTAAGGTTCCATCAGGTCGGACCACAAAGACGCCTGTAAAATCGTTCCTCTGATAAAGGCTCTTCTGCGGAATCAGGACAAACTTCCCTTTCTCTGGTAAAAGTATCCTTACTGCTTGACCTGATTTGACCCCTGTTTGCTTGGAAAGTAAAACCTTAACCCTAAAAGTGCGGCTGACTGGATTAATAGCAGATGAGCGCTCAACAACCCTTCCCTTTATGATCTCCTTTCCTTCCTCGTCAAGCTGAACATCAACCTCCCTGTTTAAGGTTAAATAGTCCCAAAATTTTTCTGGAACCTCAACCTCTACTTTAAAAGGTCCTCTTTCTAAGACAAAAAGGGTCTGACCGGGCGTTGCCAGGTCGCCAACATCAACGCGTTTCTCAACTATCGTTCCGCTAAAAGGGGCTCTAAGGGTTGTGTAGTTAAGCTGTGAACTCAGGCTACTTTTCTGATAGATTAAGGCTTTGAGAGTTTGCTCAGCCTCTTTTACTCGTTCCTTTGCAGACTCATACCGAGCTTTGACCTCATCGTATTCTTGAGGGGTGATAGCCTTCTCATGTAAAAGCTTTTCATACCGCTCAAAGGTCCTTCGTTCTGCCTCATACTGGGCTTTTGCTGCCCGTAATGCTGCCTCTGCAGCCTTAATCTGAGCCTCAACTGCAAAAATGTTAGCCTTAATATCTTCAGCATCGATTATCGCAAGGACCTTTCCACTAGACACTGCATCGCCCTCCTTTACAAAAACCCTCTCCACCCTCCCAAAGACCCTGCTTGCAATTTCCGCCCGGTCATCAGGCTGGACTAAACCAAAATAAGGTGTCTGTATAACCTCAACAACTTCCACTTCAGCAACCTTCAGCCCAGAGACCTTTTTTGGTTGAGGCTTTATTTCCCCGCTTTTAATCTTCGGAGTAAAAAATCCCCAAAGCCAAAGGAGAATAATACCGATCACTACCACAAAAAGAATATACTTTCCGTAGCCCTTCATGAAGCTTTCTTTCATAGCAACTCCTCAAAGGAGCTACTTGCGAACAAAAGCTTGGCAAAGGCTTCATGACAAGCTTTTATGGCTTCTATCCTTTCAAACCTTGCAAGGTCAAGCTGGGTCTGAGCATCAAGAAGGTCTACCATCCGAACAAGACCAGCGCTATACCTTGTCTGCATCACTCTAACAACTTCCTTAGCATGCTTCACCCTTTCTTCAGCACTTCTAAGCTTAGCTAAAGCGTTCCGGTAGTCGCTGATAGCACTCTCCACCTCAAGCGCGATGTTGTCCTGTAGGTATTTATACCTTTCAAGAAGGGCAGATTTTTGCTCAACGATCGCGGAAGCCTTCTTTAGCACCGTAAGCCCTGTGTCAAAGCGCCATACAAACTTTATACCTGCAGTGTATCCATCTCCTTGATTTTCAAAAGGATAGTTTCTGCCATACATACTGTATTCGGCAAATCCAAAAATTTGCGGAAGATTGTCTGAAAGAACAACTTTTCTCTGCTCGTCAAGGGCTTTAATCTCGTAAGCTAAGGCTTTTAGGTCTGGTCTTTTCTTCAAGGCAATTTGCAGATACTTTTCCTCTTCGATGGTTGGACAGGCTTGTAACTCCTCAATGTCAAAGGGAGAAAGTTTAGTGTTGACGAGAACTTCAAGCCTTCTTTTGGCAAGGTTAAGATTATTTACCGCTACTTCCCTACTTTCCTTAGCTTTGGCAAGATAAACCTCTGCTCGATAGATATCTGCCTCAAGAGCTAAACCCGCTCTAAACCTTGCCTGAGCCACTCGAAGATGTTCCTCAGCCTCAGCTATAGAGGTTTCTGCAACCTTAACCGCTTGTTTGTTCAAGAAAATCCAAACATAGGCTAAGTAGGTCTCAAAGAGGATTTCGTCTGTTTTTCTAAGCTTTAAGCTTTCGGCAGAAAGAAGCCTAAGCTCTGATAGCTTGTTTAGAGCCTGGATCCTTCCTCCAAGCCAGATGGGAAGCTCAAGGACAAATTTTGTCTCAAAATTTTCATAGCTTGAAGGCGAAGTTAGGCGTTTAACCTCAAAATCCTTTGCCTCCATCTTCCCTTGGTTTAGCTTGTAGAAGAAGACATTAGCTGGGAGGTCGGTTTTGGCATAAGTTTCCTCAAATCTAAACACAGGGAAATAGGCACCTTTTACTGATTCTTTTTCAAGCTTTAAAGATTGAACAAAACGCTCTTGAGCTTTTAGCTCTAAATTCCTTTCCTTGGCAAGCCGGAGAGCCTCTCTAAGAGAAATAGTTTGAGCTACAGTTTGAGTATAGCTTGATGGTGTTTGAAATAAAAATAATATAAACAAAAAAAGAGGGAAAATAATCGATCTCATTTGAACATATTTTTATACAACTTTTTAAATAAGTCAACATTAGTTAAAACTTCTTCAATCAGCTTATCAACAGACTGCAAAGCATCGATCCTATGCACCTTAAAGAGTGGAAAGAGCTTCCCGTAGTTTTCGGCAATCCTTACAAGCTTTTCCCCTTTTTCAAAGATAGAAAATTCGTTGCCTCTCTCCTTCAATCTCTTTACAGCCACTTCCACTGGTAGGTCAAAGTAAATCACTAGGTCAGGAGTTGGGGCGATAGTCTCATTAAGAGTTAAAAGCTCTTTAAAATCAAAGCCTTCTGCACCTTGGTAGGCTATGGTTGATGGATAGTAGCGGTCAAGGATGACAAGCTTTCCTTCCCTTAAAGAAGGGATGATAAGGCTTTTAACATGCTCAAGGCGATCCTTGATAAAAAGGGAAAGCCTCTCCTCCTTAGGAAAATTCCCATTTTTTAAAGCTTCTCTTAATTTTTTTCCGTAGGCTCCATTTGTAGGCTCATAGGAAAAAACAATGTTAGGATTATTTTTTAACCTTTCCGCCAAGGCTTTATGCACTGTGGTTTTACCTACCCCGTCAATCCCCTCAAAGACGACCAAAATCCCCGGTCTTAAAAATTCAAGCAAAAGCCTCTCACGTAAAAAATCTCTATTCTCTAGGGTTACTTCACACAATAGAACCTTTTCTAAATTCCTTACCCGCTGTAAAAAGGGATGGTCTCCCTTACCAACGGTAGCAATAAAGGGGATGTTTCTCTCTAAAACCTTCTCAAAAAAGGAAATGAACTTGGGAGATTTTAGCTCCATCTTCCCGACCTCATCAAGGATAAGAACAGCATCTCTTTTTTCCGAAAGTTCATGCTCTAAGATAGAAAGCACTCTTTCCAAATTTTCAACAAGGACAGTGTAACTTCCAACCTTAGGTAGGTCTTTTTCTGTAAGATGCTTCCGAGCTAAGGGTAATGATGAAGGAAGAACTTTTTTCGTCTCCCCGACCGGAACAAGGTCAAATCCTATCCTATCCCTTTTGCCTTTGGCTTCTCTTACCTCCTCGGTAATGAAGCCAAAAAACTTAACCTCTGGGAAGGTCTTCTCTAAGATGTCTTCCAAATACTTAATGAGAGTGGTTTTCCCAGCACGGGGATTACCTGTTATTAAGAGTCCTTTTCGGAAGCTAAAAAGACGCATCTACTTTTTGACCGGTCTTTGACTAAGGAGCACATAGGTTGCACCGAGACCGCCATCGCAAGGACGAGCTGAAGCGTAGGCAAGAACATGCCTCCGGTATGGACCCCTTTCAAGCCAGCTTCTAAAAAGGGGCTTAAGCACTGGCTCTCCGTTTGGGGAGGATAGCCCTCTCCCATGAACGACAAGCACGCAAGAATACCCAAGCTCAATAGCCCTTTTGAAGAAATTTTCAAGGGCTAAAAGAGCCTCTACAGCGGTAAGCCCTCTTAAGTTCAAGACTGCTTTAACTGAAAATTTCCCATCCCTAAGCTTTCTTAGGGTTTCATGGCTTACACATTCTTTTTTGCCTTCAATGTATTCTGAGGTGAGAGGTAGATAAACTTCTAAAGGTCTGGGAGGCCAGGTTGAACGCTCCTCTTCTCTTCGCTTGCTTAAGACCTCCTTCACAACCTTTGCCACCTTTGGAGGTTCAGAAAAAACGAGGTTTTTATCCGTTAAAGGCTTGACCTCTCTCTGTAGGGCTTCCCAGCTATCAAACTTAAGAGAGATAGCCTTCTCAGGAAGAAAGCACTCCTGAGAAGGCTTAACACCAAAAACCTCTCCAAGCTTGAGGAATGGTTTTTGCACTCTTAGATCATTTTTTTATTTCTTTTTTAAACCTCTTTCGAAGATACGCTCTGCCTTTTGAGCGGCTGTTTCAGCCCTCTTTGCCGCCTCTTCAGCGCGGTTTGCTGCGGCTATAGCCTTATCAGCTGCCTCCTTTGCCGCGGTTGCTTCTACCTTTACCGCATCAAGCTGCCTTTTAAGAGCATTAACCTCCATCTTCAAAGCGGAAAGCTCGTTTTCAAGTCTTTTGCAGCAATCAGGCTCAGCTGGAGCTGGTGCTGGAGCTGGTTGAGCAGCCGCCCTCTCTGCTACCTGTGGTGCTGGACATTGACAAGCATAGAGCATAGCTAAACCAGAGAGCAACCCAACAAGCTTTAAACCTCTCTTCATAGCTCACCTCCATGTGTTTTTTATTATATTTTACCCCTTTATGCAACCAAGGGGGAGAAGCTTTGCCACCTTTTTGGTTAAGCCTGCTTTGCAGGTTGCTTCGATCACTTCGGAAACATCCTTGTAAGCCTCTGGTGCCTCCTCAGCAAGCCCTTTTTTAGACTTAGCCATAACAATTATACCCTTCTTTCTTAACCGTTCAACGATCTCGTCAGCCCTAAAACTCTTAAGGGCTTGGTTTCTGCTCATCGTCCTTCCTGCTCCATGACAACAGGACCCAAAGGCTTTCTCTTCTCCTTCCTTTGTGCCTACAAGAATGTAAGACGCAGTCCCCATGGACCCACCTATGATCACCGGTTGACCAACATTTCGATACTTCTCTGGAAGCTCCTTTCTACCTGGACCCCACGCCCTGGTTGCCCCTTTCCGATGCACATATAGCTTCATTCTTCTTCCGTTAACTTCGTGGTATTCTACTTTGCAAGTGTTGTGGCTGACATCATAAAGAAGAGGAAGATGCACTCCAGGGAAAAAGCGTTTAAAGACCTCTCTTACCAGATGGGTGATCACCTGTCTGTTAGCTAAAGCACAGTTTATACCGCAGCACATGGCTTTAAAGTAGCTTTGCCCCTCTTCGGAATTGATGGGAGCACAAACAAGCTCTTTTTCCTTGATGGGAATGCCGTATTTTTTTGCCGCCTTGGCTAGGATGGGGAGGTAGTCTGTCGCGATCTGATGACCTAAAGCCCTTGAACCACAATGGATGCTAACCACAACCTGCCCTTCAAACAGACCAAAGGCGTGAGCCACATCCCTATCGTAGACCTCAGCCACATACTGAACCTCAAGGTAATGGTTTCCCGAGCCAAGAGTGCCAACCTGTCTATGCTGTCTTTTCTTTGCCTCCATGGAGACATAAGATGGGTCGGCACCTGGCATGCATCCCTTTTCTTCTATGTATTCAAGATCCTCAGGCTCACCATACCCCTTTTCAACCGCCCATTTTGCCCCGCCAACCAAAACCTCATCAAGCTGAGAGGGCGAAAGCTTTATCTCACCCTCTGATCCAACCCCAGCAGGAACGGTCTCAAAAAGCTCTAGAACCAACTTTTCAAGGTAGGGCTCAACATCTTTTTTGGTCAAAGGTGAGAGAAGGGTTCTAACCCCGCAAGAGATATCATAGCCAACACCGCCAACGGAGATGACGCCACCTGCATCCGGGTCAAAGGCAGCAACTCCTCCAATAGGAAAACCATAGCCCCAATGAGCATCGGGCATGGCTATCGCTGCCTTCACAATGCCCGGAAGCTCAGCCACATTGCTCAACTGCTCATAAACCTTCTCATCCATCTCTTCTATCAGCTCTTGCGTGGCAAATATCTTCCCCGGAACTCGCATGCTTCCACTCTTAGGTATTTCCCATTCATACTCGCTAACTCTTACCAGTTTTTTAAGCTCCATAACCAACCACCCCTTTTTGCCATTTTATTTTAAAATATTAATTACTCATAAAAGCTAAATCAAGGAGATAACTTAGTTCTTAATTAGCATGATCATAAAAGAGACGCCATTTCTTCAAGGCAAGCTTTTAGTTTTTCAGCCAGATAAAGGCTATCGGTTTGGGATAGACTCTGTTCTTCTTGCAAACTTTGTAGAGCTAAGGAAAGGGGAGGTGGCTTTAGAGGTTGGGGCTTGTCAAGGCATTGTAAGCTTCATCCTTGCCTTACGCTGTCCTTATGCCAAGGTCTTTGCCTTAGAAAAAGAAAGGCTTTACATGGAATGTTTGCAAAAGGGAATTGAAGCAAACGCCTTCCAGAATAAGATTTTCCCTGTGCTTGGAGACTTCAAGCAAAATTGCTTTAAACCGAATAGCCTTGATGTGGTCTTTGCCAACCCTCCTTACTTTGAGGTTGGAAGGGGAAGAAGGAGCCCAAACGCCTTAAAAGAGGTGGCAAGAAGGGATGAGGCTTTAAGCCTTAAGGAACTCCTTCAAGGGGCAAAGGCTCTTCTAAAAACCAAAGGAAGGCTCTATCTTATCTTCACTGCCTATCGCACAACCGAGCTCATAAACCTCTTATATCAGCATGGCTTGACTCCAAAGGTCGTAAGGTTTGTCCACTCTTACCCAGGAGACAGAGCAAGGCTCGTTCTAATCTGTGCCCAAAAATCTGCAGGAGAGGAGGTTATAGTCCTTCCACCGCTTTTTATCTACAAGGAAAGAAAGGGAGATTACACCGAGGAGGTCAAGGAATGGTTGAAAGGATAAAGTTGGCTCAGGAACTCCTTGAGGAGTATAAGATATCAGCTCTTCTTTTAATGAGTTCGGCAAATGTTTTTTACCTTTCAGGTCTTAAAGCAAGCCTTGCCTATTTGGTGATCACGAAAGAAAAAGCCTTCCTCCTTACAGATGGTAGATACTTTGAAAGGGCAAAGCCCTTAGCCCATGACCTTCTTGAGGTGCACCTTATCCTTGAAAACTCCCTGAAAACCTTGAAAAAATTCCTCTGCTCTCTTGGTGTTTCTTCCGTTGGAATAGAAGGAGATTATGTAACCCTTGCGGTTAAATCTGCCCTTCGCTCAAGATTTTATAAGCTCATTCCTTTGCTCTCACCCCTAAAAAAGCTCCGCCTAAAAAAGGATAAAACAGAGCGAGAGCTCATAAAGAAAGCGATAAATCTTACGGATAGAATATTTAAGGAGCTTTTAGATGAGCCTCTAAGCGGGGAGACTGAACTTAGCCTAAGAGGAAAAATAGTCAACAAAGCTTTTACTTTAGGCTCAACCGGGGAATCTTTTCCAGCCATTGTTGCCTTTCGGGAACATTCAGCCATACCCCACTGGGAAAGCTCAAGCGCTAAGATTGACGGAAAGGGGGCTCTTCTTTTTGATATGGGGGTAGTCTATCAGGGCTATATGAGCGATTTTACGAGAACGGTTTACCTTGGCAGGGCTGACGAGGAGTTTAAGAGGGCTTATCAATTAGTAAAAGAGGCCTACTTTAAAGCCCTGGAAATGGTTAAGGTTGGGCGGGATGTCAGGGAGGTTGACCTTGCGGTAAGGAAGTACTTCAAGGAAAAGGGAGTGCTTAGCCATTTTACCCATTCGACCGGACATGGAGTTGGGATTGAAGTTCATGAGCCGCCAAGGCTTTACTACAAGCTTAAAGAGGAGATTAAGATAGAAGAAGGCATGGTTTTTACCATTGAGCCGGGTTTATACTTTCCGGGAAAGTTTGGGATAAGGCTTGAAAACATCGTTTTTGTTGAGGATGGAAGGGGTGTTGTCTACTCTGAGATCCCTCTTGAATTGCTTGAACTTTAGTATATAATTTTATTTATCCGGGGTCGTCTAACTGGCAAGACATGGGACTTTGGATCCCAGGATCCTGGTTCGAATCCAGGCCCCGGAACCATTTTAATGTGAAATCTTGGAGGAGTGGCCGAGTGGTCGAAGGCGCTCGCCTGCTAAGCGAGTGCACGGGTTAAAAGCCCGTGCCGCGGGTTCGAATCCCGCCTCCTCCGTTTGAGGTATAGAAGCTTGCCGGCGTAGCTCAACTGGCAGAGCGTGGGATTTGTAATCCCAAGGTTGAGGGTTCAAGCCCCTCCGCCGGCTCTCTCCTTTTATGCCCCACTTCAAGGCTGGAAATCGTTTCTTTTTTGACCCATCAACAAACCTTCTTTCCCCAGAAGAAACTCGCCATTTAGCTCGTGTTTTAAGACATAAACCTGGAGACCAAATCCTTCTCATCGATGGTCTTGGGCAGGAATTTCAAGCTAGAGTTTTAGCTATAGAAAGAACCAAGGAAGGGGAACAAGCTCGGGTTGAAATCCTAGAGCTCGTTCGTAAAGAGTTTCCACCAAGAATAAAGATAACAGCCCTCATTCCCATCCTAAAAGGCGACTTAACAGAGTTTTTGGTTGAGAAGGGAACTGAGCTTGGAGTTTGGCGCTTCATTCCTTTTTTTAGCAGACATACGGTTGTTAAGCCTAAGAAAAACCTTACTCCAAGGCTTAGGGCAAAAGCCATCTCAGCCTTAAAACAATCAGGAAGGCTAATACTTCCAGAGGTCTGCGAACCAGCCGACCTAAAAACCCTGGTAGAAGCTATTCCAGCTAATTCTCTTAAAGTCTTAGCCCATCCTGAGGGCAAACTAAATCTTGAAGATTTGCTTAGTCTTTTTAAAAGAGAAGACCTCGCTGAGGTTTATTTAATTTCTGGTCCTGAGGGAGGGTTTTCGGAGGAGGAGCTATCTCTGCTTTTTGAAGCTGGGTTTAAAACTCTTTGCCTTTCCCCTTACATCTTGAGGGCTGAGACAGCAAGCCTTACCCTAATGAGCTTGGCGCAAGCCTTAAGCCTTTCTTTTACCAAGGATAAACTTTCTTAACTTCCCATAACATTCTAAAATGGCGTAGGTTCTTTCAAAGTCTTTGGCAACCAAAAGAGGTTGGCAAATTGGTTACCCCCTGATCGAGTATTATATTATAAAACCCAAAGATACACATAAGACTAATGAGCTGTGCGATGGGAGACCTTGCGAGAAGTAGGAAAAAGGAAACACCAGTCTTGATAAAAAAGCTGGAAAAAGAATTTAAGCTTCATTCTACGGTTGCTCCTAGGGGAGACCAGCCTAAAGCCATAGAGGAGCTTGTTTCTGGGCTTAAAAAGGGGTATAAACACCAGGTTTTGCTTGGGGTTACTGGTTCTGGAAAAACCTTTACCATGGCCAATG
>Ga0081519_100048_pt1 | contig 25747 bp, 27 predicted proteins | sample ConSprmetagenome_FD_70987 | JGI IMG/M metagenome (GOLD analysis project Ga0081519, IMG submission 70987) | Hot spring microbial streamer communities from Conch Spring, Yellowstone National Park, USA - C T=80-84 v2 (version 2) | ecosystem: Environmental > Aquatic > Thermal springs > Hot (42-90C) ...
GAGCGGCGGCCAGGCTCATAAACGTGCCCACGGGAACCTGGCTGTGGACTTGTCAAAAGCCCCGCGGGCATCCGCGTAGTGGTAAACAGAAAACTGAACCCTTCAAGATTTTAGAGGCGAGAAAAGACCCCCGGCGTAAGACGGAGGAAGCAGAGGTGTGGGCTGGTGGACCGGCTACGATCGCGACGTCGCCCGACCTTTAGTCACCGTCACGGCGACGCCTGCGGCGAATGCCAGGAGAAACGCCGGCAAGGCCCACGGGTTTGGCGACGGCCCTATATCTATGCCGGCGGTGCCGGGCACCGGTACGGTTATGGTCCTGTCCTCGCCTGGGGCGAGGCGGACGCGTGTGGTGCCCCATCTGCCGACTGCGATTACGTCGACGTCGTACACACCGGCGAGGACCTCCACGTCCTTAGGCGGCTTCGTGAAGTTCAGCCGCGACGGACCCTCCAGCCTCACCTCGGTGACGTAGATGTCGATGGGCCTCCCATAGTCGTCCACGGCGGCGACGCTGAGCTTGGCGGTCGGCACCTTCACGAAAACTACCGCGTCTGCCACGGTGACTTTTGTGGCGTAGGTGAAAAACGGCGCCGACACGCGGACTGCGTAGCTACGCCCCGGCGTTTCACCTCACCTACGCCGCGTCCAACCCCCACGACCTCCACAACCCAATCACGCCGCTCCGCCCCAAATCCATCCCACACAACCACAGTCACGTTAAGAGACGCCCCGGACCCCGCAGAACCAGCCGCCGCAAGCCCCACGGCAAAAACCAAAACCACAAGCAACAACCTATACATAACAAAACTTGACTTAGTGGTTTACTAATTTTACGCGTCGACATATAACACAAGTCGGGTATCGCATCTCTTCTTCAAATACGCCTCAGTCGTTGAATTTAGTTGTTGCGCTAGCTATATTGGCTCAGCCACTAGTTTTATAACTGGCGCCTTGGGGTTTACCAACAACGTCTCTTTGCCCGGCGGTAGCTCCACCTCCCCCTTGCCTCTTATGTCTTGTCCGTCTACATACGTGCCGTTGATAGAGCCGTCGTCCCGCACGTAGAGTTTGCCGTTTCTCACAACGAACCTCACGTGGACGCGGGATATTGTGTCAGGATCCCTCCAGGCGTAGCTGTAAAGCTCATAGCGGCCAAGCACCACCTCAGGCCCGCCCTCAACTACCTCGGCAACCTTCCCCCTAGTCCCGTCTTGCTTCACTGCGTAGATAGCGTAGCGAGCCGCTGCCAGTCTAGGTTGTGACGTAGGCTGTTGAGGAGTTGTCTGCGGTTGCTGTTGCGGCTGAGAAGGCGGCGGAACTACGGATCCGCAATTTGGACAATAGGGATTATGGGGATCGTAGTCAAATTCATAGTTGCAGTAGGGACATTTAACCTTAACCACGATACTTGCCTTTATAAGTCTTAATAAATTTTTGGTGCCGGAAGTATTTAAATATAATATACATGAAGACCATTATGCAGACCCCATTCAATTTAGAGACGCATCTTAACCGAGATAATTTGCCGGCGGATAGGGAGGTAGAGGTTTTCCTCATGGTTAGGGCTCAGCCCACCAAGGAGGTCGCCACGGCCGTGCAACACCACCGGAGGAAGGTGCACATGGCGTTTGTCATCGATGCATCGGGCTCCATGTGCGGAGAGAAGCTTGAGACAGCTAAGGAGGCTATCCTCAGGAGGTATAGGGGCGATCTTGAGGAGGGGGACATGCTGTCACTGATAACCTTTTCGGACCATGCGCAGACTGTTATAGCCGCGGCCGCGAAGGGGGAAGGAGGAGACGTGGAGGCTAAGGTCAAGTCGGCTCGGTGCGGTGGCTTGACTAACCTATATGAGGGCATCGAGAAGGCGGTCGATCTCCTTTCTAAGACGCCGCCAGGCTACCTGAGGGTGATGGTTATAGCCACAGACGGTATACCCACCACGGGCATTACAGACCCCGACAAGATTGTGGGACTTGTAAAAAAGGCACGGGAGGAGCACAATATAGTCACCTTCGTCTACGGCATCGGCGACGACTACGACTTAAAGCTGTGCGACAACATGGCGAAAGCAGGTGGAGGGGCTATGAAGCACGCTAGCAAGCCCAGCGAGCTTGAGGGCTTGACGCAGGTGCTGGCCTCCATGATAAAAAGCACGGTGGCGCCGAAGCTTATGCTGGATCTAATTCCAGAAGCCGATGTGGCAATCCTCGAGGCGGCTATGCTGGCGCCAAGAGCCATGGCGCTCGACCCGAGGAACAAGCCGTGGGATGTGGGCATGGTTGCGGCAAACGACATCATACTCGCCACCTTCAAGCTGAAGATCGGGCCCAGGCCGGAGGGCCGCCAGAAGATAGCTACAGTTGCGCTCGGCGCCATGACGGAGGATGTGGAGGCCCAGTTCGCCAAAGAGGTTCCTTTCGGCGAGGCGCGTCCGGAGGCTCGCATCTACCACATGGCGGGCATTAGAGTGGCGAACATCGTCGAGAAGTTGAAAAACGGCGTGAACCCCGCAGACGACTATAGGCTACTCGATTCCCTGCTCGGCACCCCGGAGGCCCGCGACCTCTTGACAAGAGATCCGTACTTCGCGAGACTTGTCAACGTGACGCAGAAGACCAAGGTTGAGGACGCCAGGACGAGAGTAGACCGACTCACAAACGCCATGAAGTAATGGCCGACTCCTGGCTGGGCAGAACAGTCTTAGGCAGATACAAGTTAAGGAAGAAGCTGGGGGAGGGCGGCATGAGCGTGGCCTACCTAGCTGACGGAGGAGGTCACTACGTCGTCGTTAAGCTCCCCAACGTGGGGGGACCTAACCCCATCGATATCTGCATTGATAAGCTGAGGGTAGAAGGCGAGGTCCTGGAGCGCATATGGAGACAGTACGGCGGTCATCCCAACATAGTTAGGTTCATCGATCGGGGCGACGAGGGGAAGTATCCAGTGGTTGTAGAGGAGTATGTGCATGGGCAGACCTTGGCTGAGTACGCCGCGGGCAAGGGCGGGCTTGACCCCGACGAGGCTTTCGAGATAGGCAAGAGGCTGGCAGATGTGCTCCGGTTTCTCCACAGCCACGGCATAACCCACAGAGACTTTGCCGCAGACAACGTCGTGGTGAGAGGCGTCGATCCCGTCCTGATAGACTTCGGGACGGCCAAGGATGGATATGCTCAGTTGAAGCCAGGTACTAGGGTAGGAAAGCGGTGCGTGTCGCCGCCGGAGCAGGCGATGAAGGGCTACGCCTACTTTTCCTCCGACGTCTATATGTGGGCATCGATGCTTATGGGGGCTGTGAAGCCGCGGAGAGGCAGATTTGTGGACATAATAAGTAATTTCTGTAGGTATATATCCCCGAGTGGCGCGATTATAGCCGAACCATGCGACTTGGTGGAATGCGGCTCTTACGCCGGTTGTCTGAATGACGTCCTCAAAATGGCTCTCGAGATAGACCCCACGAAGAGGATTAAAGACGGTGTAGAATTGTACGACAGCCTTACGCGCTGTTCTCCGCCACCACCTCCATGTGAAACCTACCTCCTTATAAACGGGCGGAGGGTCTGCCTAGACCCCAGCAAGGCTTACATCATAGGTAGCGAGACGGCTAGCGAGCCTGACATCAAAATTCCAGAGCCTGAACTACGGCGAAGCGGCAAGACGTACATCAGCCGCCGCCATGCTAGGATTTGGTACGACAGATCGCGGGGAAGGTGGCTTATCCAAGACCTTGGAAGCGTAAACGGGACGAAGATCATCAGGAGCGGACAGGAGATTGTCATATATTTCGGTTGCCGAGATCGATGCCCTGGCCTGCCGAGCCAACCCCATGAGCTCGTAACCGGAGACCAGATAGCGCTAGCCTTCAGCAGGAGCACCGGCGCGCCCTACGTCGTGGTAGAGTTCTATGAGCATTAACATTCAGACCGCTAGGTATAGGATTTCTGCTATCAGCGACGCGGGGGGCAGGGACCACAACGAAGACAGCTACCTAGTCTTAAGAGGGGACATAAACAATTTCGAGATCATTATCGCGGCGGTAGCTGATGGGGTCGGCGGCTTGTCTGCAGGCGATGTGGCTAGCCGGATGGGCGCCATAGCTTTCTCATCTAAGCTTCTAGAGAAACTGATGGCCGGCGCCGCTCTCCAGCTGGACGATAAACAAGTGGCCGACGCCCTGCGGGCCGCCGTGGACTACGCCAACGAGGTTATCCTGGGCAACGTGCCGAGAAGCGGCACAACGCTAGTGGCGGCGTTGGTCATAGGCGACGTGGCCTACGTGGTCAACGTGGGCGACTCCAGGGCCTATCTGATAACAAAAGACGAGATCCACCAAATCACGAGGGACCACTCCCAAGCCTGGGAGGACCTCCAGAGGGAGCTGGCCAAGTTCTTCGAACCTGAGAAAAAAGTGGAGTTTGGGGAGCTGGCCGAGTTCAAGAGGAAGTTTATCCAGAGACACTCAAGAGCCCATGTAATCAACAACGTGGTGGGCTTCTTCGGCAAGGTGGAGCCCATCGACGTGTTTAAAATTACGCTACACGAAGGCGACGTGCTTCTGCTCTGTAGCGACGGCCTCAGCGATGTCCTAAACGACAACGACATATACAAAATAGTGGTAAGCAACAGCGACGACGCCGCCCGGAAGCTCGTAGAGGAGGCAAAGAAAAACGCCACAGACAACATAACTGTCATATTAATCAAAAGAACATGACTCTGTTATGGAATTGAATACTCTGCTACACCAACGAAATAGTGGAACTCTTGAAACCAAGACCCAATCCCGATGTTAGGTGTAACGCAAATAATGAAACGTAGCTTCAATGGCTATAAAAGATGTATCTTGCTATCCAGATACCGTGCGGTTACTTTGGCAACATGGTGCGAATATAGATACTGGCGACGGAACAGCAAGACTCCTCCGCATCTACCCGCCGAACGGGGCCGCGTTGGCGTAGCCAGCGAGCTCATAAATCACGGCGCGGACGTCAACGCGAAAGATAACTCCGGCCCTACTCCTCTTCTATATGCCACAAAATAGACTATCGTATATACGTATATATAGCGCATGATGTAGATACTCCATGACTCTCTGCCACCTGGCGGTGGGTGGGTGGCTCTCGGATCTCGAGAATGCTTTAGAGGGAGGGGCCAACCCTGATGTTAGGTGTAACGACCAAGGCGAGACTCCTCTGCACATAGCTGTGGGACGTGGAAAAGTGGATAGGGTAAGGCTTCTTCTCCAACACGGAGCCTCTCCCAATGTTAGGACTAGAAATGGCGACACCCCTCTTCATTATGCCGTCTGTAACAGCGATAGTAATGTGTTTGAAATAGTTAACGTTTTGCTAGCCAGCGGGGCCGACGTAAATGTGAGAAATATTGATGGACGGACTCCTCTCCATTGCGCTGCCGAGAGGGGGTTTGTGAATGCTACAAAGTTCCTACTGGACAAGGGAGCGGATCCAAACCTCGCCGATAACAACGGAAGGACCCCCCTACACCTTGCTGCTGGAAACGGCCACTTTGTAGTTGTCAAGATTCTTGTGGACAACCGCGCGGATGTCGGTATTCGCGACAGCCACGGATGGACTGCGTTGCACTACGCGGCTGTCGGCGGATTTACAAATATTGTAAAGTTTCTACTCGAGCACGGGGCCGACCCAAATGCAGAAAACGGCGGAGGGAACACGCCTCTACATGTGGCGGCCCTCAAGTGCTTCCCAGATCTGGTCGAGGTTCTGCTTGACCACGGAGCTGACTTGAGCCGGAAAAACCGGGAAGGAAAAAGCCCCATGGACATAGCCAGAGATAAATGCATCGCCTTCTCCGTGGCGGTAGACGACTGGAGGCGGAGGAGGGGAAGCGCTACCCAAATATATCAATAGCTCCGATTTCTGAGACCGGCTCAGAGCTTGGTTTCGACGCGTTGAGCTGTCACATCGCGGCTTTTTCGATTACGGCGAAGAAGAGGTCGCGGTTTCTGCAGGCGCCGCTCCTTACTATTTCCTTCACTATCACAGATACATCTGCCTTCTTTCTCGCGAGCTTCTGCGCCAGCCTGTAGAGGCGGCTGTAATCCGAAGGCTTGACCCACTGGTACTTCTCGCCGCAGAGAACCAACAGCTCTTTCAGCGGGTTGAAATACTGGTACACGCCGAGAGGCTCAACGCCCTTTGAGACGTTTTCCTCGGCGATTAGGATCACACAGCGCCGCAGTACGTCCTTATGTTTGTTGTAGATGTCATACAGAGGCTTGATCAGCATCTCCGCGGCTTTTCTCGCCGCTACTCTGTCTGCAGGCAAGACGTACATATCCGCGTCTCTCAGCCTGTCAGCCACCTCCGAGAGACACCGCGCCAAGACTCTCTCAACGTCAAAGACGTCGCCGGCAGCAGCCGTGCCGTACCTCTTGATCTTCCCGTCTACGCAGTCGAGAAGGTGGTGAAGAGCCGCCGCCCGTAGATGCACCTCGTCAAGCCTCCCCCACATCGCCAGACACCCCACCAAAACCTCGGCGCCGCTCACCGCAGGCATCTTGATTTCGCCGAGATCCACCGCCGGATGTCTGACGCCAACGTCGTGGGTTTCACACTTCCCCAGGTCAATAAGCCTATCGACGAAGTTAGCCACATCGCCAGGTATCCCAATTAACTCTGCGCACGTCCTGTGCACCTTATGGGATGGCATAGTCCCCCGCGCAGAGCCAAGACGCAAGCGGCATACTGTAGCACAGTCACGACCACGAATCTCCGGGGCCTCATATTTATAAACTTACTAGCGAACCAGACGGGCGCGGCCCTTCTCAGCGTCAGATTAGGACATTACGAAAATGTACAGAACCAACAGATCCAGGGGGGCAGAGCTTACGGTTTCAATTATCCGTTCGAGATGCCATTACGCGTCGAAACACAACGCAAGCCGCCAAAGCACAGCAACACCTGGTCGCCCCCAACAAGCCAGACGTAGCGGCACTCTGCGTAGAGGAAGACGAAAGAGAGCCGGCTTGTAGTCGGCCTGCCGGGATTTGAACCCGGGACCGCCCTCCAGGAGTCACGCGTTCTGTTAACGCTACTCTTGCAAAAAACATACTGAGAGATGGGCGTTAGATGTGGAACTTTGTGAATAACCTCTTCCCGTTGGGAAAAAGAGGGAATTATAGACACGTCACCTCGATGTACTTATGACGACTAAATCGTGTTTTGATATCGTTTACGATTTTTTGGACACAAAGCGACGTAGAGAAAGGCTTTATAGCGAAGCAAAAAGAAAAGATATGGTTAGGATCACGGTTCAACATGCGCCGCGGCGTCTAACATATTATGGAGTTGAACGAAATTAAACAACGTCTAGAGCTTGCGCTTAAGCCCACCGAAGAGCCGACCTTGGAGGAGGTGCTTGAACAAGTCTCCACCCGCGGCGTCCTCCGGGGGCCAGTGGACTGGATATTCCCGGCGTGGAGGCTTTACGTCGACTATGTCGTCAAGGAAATCGTCGGCGGGTTCAAGCTGTCCGCCGAAGAGGAAGACCAGCTGAAGGACTTCGGCTGGAGGCTGAATACGCTTCTGGAGCAAGCCGAGAGGCAGGCGAAGGCTAAGCTGACCTCGATATATAGAGCCATTACGGAGGACGCCTATAGGTTGGAGAACAACAAGCTGTACGCGCCGGACGGGACGTGGATTTACATAAATGTACCACATCTCAACATCCATGGTGTTAGTGCTGAACTGTATTTCCCCGACCTGCTAAAGCTTCCACGCGAGAGGCTTGAACTGTTTCAGCTGGGCTGGAGGGCAAGCGACGAAGGCAGGCACAAGAGACAACCTTACATGGGCACTACACAGCCTTGGCAGATGTTCGCCTGGGCCGCGGCGAGATACGGAGAGCTCTACGCATGCGTTCTCTCGACCAACTTGACGCATGAAGAGGTAAGCATTGAAGTGTACATCAAGGCGAAGAGCTGGAGGCAGAGGTGGAGTAAGGACGAGGCGATAAGTCTAGTCGCGGACTACCTCAGACGCGGGGAGTGGACGCCCATGCTCACCATGTGGTTAGGAGACGGAAAGGCGAGGTGGCGAAACATCTTGCAAAGCAAGTACGAGCTACTAGTCGCAACTAAGGAGCCTTGGAGACTGGGCATCCGCAAGGGAGCATACGAGACCTTAGTGGCCACCGGCAAGAAGGCGTTTGTAAAGCTTAGAGAGGCGGCTGGCGTATACGGCGTTTTGCTTGATGTACTGAAGGCGCACAAGTGGATCTACATAAAGCTGGCCGCGGACGACGCCTTCAGAGCCACCCTTAAGCAAAAGAATAGCATAACTGTGGCGGGCGTCGTGATGTATCTCGAACTGGTGAGCGGCAGAGGCGGCTCCCTCGTCGCTAAACACTTCACCCGCGACTTAGGAAATGCACTTGCCGTAGCCGACAAACTCAAGGCGGCCGGGCTTAGGCCGAAAATCGTAAGGTCTAACGCCAACTACGTGGTGTACATCGCCACGGCAGACCTTCTAAAGCTTGCAGAGGAAGACGACACAGTCAGAAGGGCCATGGCGCTGTACCTCGCCGAGAAGGCGAAAAACGGCACGCCGAGGCAGAGAGAGCTTGCTGAAAAGATCTTGAAGAGACACCCTTTTTTCTATCCTCTTAATCGTCTCGTCGTCTTCTCGACATAGCCATGCTTTAACTAACGCAGAGTTTGACCGATATGTGGAACTACAGACGACAACCAATATGCGGAATCAATCAATGTTTGGTCAGATTACGCCAAAGACGACCAGAAAACTCATGGATCGGCCCGCCGGGATTTGTGGGCGGGTTTCACCTGAACCCGGGACCGCCCGTTACAGGCCCCGGGGTTTCGTTGTGGCTGTCCCCCGGGTGGCTGTCTACAGCCGGGCGCTCTCGACCGCTGAGCTACGGGCCGTTCTAGATATAGGGAGAAACAGAGATTTAAATTCTTTTCTCTTAAGCAGTTCCGCCGGGCTGGAGCCTTATGAATGCTGTGTCATATTCTGCTCACATACGGCGTAGGCCCGGTTGAGGAGGCCTCGGGGTCAGGCGGCCGGGGGTTTGAATGCTTACGTTGCGCCTGTGCGGGCTGGCAATGACTAAACCGAGATGCGGCTGTTGCAGATTTTGCTACTGCTGTCTGTTCCTGGCGAGGTCTGTCAACAGTCTTTGAATCTCTAAAAGGGTGGTCTAGTGGGCGTCTATCCTCTTTGCCAAGTCGTCTATTTTCTTGTTGGTCTCGTCGATTCTCGCCGATAGTGATTTAACTATCTCGTCGATTCTCCTTTTTGTCTCGTCTATCCTTTTGTTTGTTTTGTCTATGCGGGCTGACAGGCTTTCGTCATCTCGTCTATCCTTCTGTTCGTCTCGTCTGCGCTGGTTGGTTTTATCTATCCTCAAGTCTGGCGACCCCCGACCTTACGTTGTTCAGCTCGTTCACGATGGTGCCGAGGTAGAGGACGAGGACCTCCTCCGTGCTCAGCTTTTCCCCTCCTTAATCTTGCCCAACACATGGTCTACCGCCATCTTTAACGCGTCATAGGCAATTAGAGACGTCAGCCTCAAAGGCCACGCTGCATCTCTATGAAAGCGTTACGCGCCACATCGCCTAGCAACGCCGCGGTTGTAGCCGCGGCGTCGACCGCCGCCGTCCTATTGCGGTCTGATGGCCGCGTTACGGCTCCGAGGGGGAGCATTCTATGGCGGTCATAACTGACCCCCCCTCCTACTTCCTCGGTTGCGGTCAAGCCGGACATCATAACGTTGTACTACAGGGAGCCAGACGTCAGGGAGACTGAGGCGAAGCCAACCCAGTCTTCCCTGTGGTCCAGGCGCCACTTTCGTCTTCTTTACGGCGTCCCGCTCCGTAGAGATCCGATGCACCGGGGAGATGTACAGCCAAATCAAGGAGGCCCTGGCGGAGGGTCTCGGGGCGAAGACCAGGCTGGGGTAAGGCATAGTCAAGCGATAGGCAAGTTCCCTATTCCTTTCGAGGAACCCGATAGCTTTATTTAAATAATCGACACCTCACTTCGTGCTCATTCAAATCAAGGCCTTGAAGACGTTAAGGGACGTGGTTATCGAGGGGGATAAGGTGGTCCTCTACGGGCCCAACGGCTCTGGGAAGTCCACGGTGATCCACCTCTTGCTCCTAGCCCTCACCAAGCTCTCCGCGGGCCAGTACTACAATAGCGACGTGGTGCCCAGGCCGGTGCTGGAAAGGGCGGAAACTGTCGTGAAGTTCAGGAAGTTCCATGTAGAGATAAGCGGATACAACCTCTCCGCGAAGAGCGATGACGGGAAATTATGGAGTAGCCCCGTCACAAGCTCCGACGGCTGGGGCCAGGGCCTGGTCGTGTGGCATATAGACGAGGTTAAGGCGAGGCAGGTCGGGGTTGTGAAGAAGTGCGGCATCGTCTTCGGAGGGGAGGAGACGCATTTCGCAGGCGACCTCGAGCTGTTCGTCGTCCGTTGCCCCGAGGTCGCCGAGCGTCTCTACCTAGAGGTCTATTACGACAGATCCTACGACCCGGATCTGGGCTGGATTCCCATAAGGCATCACTCCTACGGCCAAAGGAGGCGGCTGGCGATTGAGGCGGCGCTGGAGACGGGGGACTTCGTTGCCGTCGAGAACTTCGAGGTAGGTCTCCACGCGGATTACATAGCGGATCTCGTCAAGCAGATAGCTGAGTCAGACGCGGCGGTGGTGCTGGAGACTCACAGCGGGCTTGTGCTCCGCCTCGCCATGAGATACGGACTACATGCGTACTACATAGAGCAGGTAGCCAAGCGCATCGAGCGGCTGGACGACGTGGAACTCTTCAAGCGGGAGCTCTCCGCGTACCAGGCGGTGGTGCCCCGTGGCGGCAGTTAAGACGTTGCGTCTCAATGACGGCGAATGCGTTAAGGATAACTGCATTGTCAACTTCTTAGCCGACTGCTGTTGCACCGCAGATCCCCAAGAACAGTGCGGTTCTCAGAATCAATGTTGCCGACGTTGCAGAGACGACGTCCCGCCCAACGTCTCGATCGTCGACTATATATATGTGAGTGCGGTCCGCGGTTTTTCGCCGTTGAGGTGACCGAGAGGACTGACGCGTGGCATTACAAGAAGAAGTTCGTCGACAAGCTGGAACAGACCCGGGCGAGGTTCAGGGGCCTCCAACCGATATTGGTCATAGTTTCCAGAGAGCTCAAGCTCGATAGAGAGATGAAGAACTACTTCAAAAGACGCGGAATGGACGTGAGGGTGGTTAGGCCCTATAAGAGCATATGCTCTTAGTTTTGCTTAAGAAGGGGAGTTGCAGATCTGCGCTGGAGGCCGTGGCGGGGGTTCTCGGCCCCCTCGAGGGGAAAGGGCCCGAGTACCTCGCCGCGGGGGGAGAGGTAGTGGTGCTGTGCCATGAGTCGGAGGGCGCCGCCGAGCTTTTAGACTCCTCGTGCCCTACGGACTACTTGGTCCTGCACCTCAACACAGGCGACTACTACTCCCCCTCCCAAGTGACCCCCGAGGCTGTGTTGCGCTATAGGGAGGAGCTCTGCGCCATTCTCGACAGGTTGCGCGGACTTTACTACCTCGCGGTGGCAACCACCCAGCCCTACCTCACGATATACGGGGTCTATTTCGGCAAGACGCCGCCCCCAGTGGTCGCGCTCGGCGTAGAGCTCGGCGATGGCGAGTGCGCAGAGCGCCTCAACCGCGCCGTCGCCGTCAGCGACGTGGTTCAACTCGACCTCCTGTCCGCGCCTCCGCCGCCCAAGCCGGAGAAGCTCTGCGGCAAATAGCGCCGGAGGAATCGGCGCGGCGTTCAGCGCGAGGCCGGACCGGAGCATCGTCGCACCGGCCAGCGAGAGAATAGTTGCTGGGCGCAGAAGCGCCCTTGCGGTGTTGCTCGTCGAGAGAGGCTCTGAGACAGAGTGCGGAGATTTGGGAAGACCCGCCGGTGGAGAGATGCGTTGGGCTTGGCACGCCGGGATCAGGCTTGACGGCATCTATAGATTTGCGTTAGGTTGCGGCGGTCCCATATGTGTTACTTTTATTAGGGGTCTGTTGTTGATTTGTGGAGGTTAGGTTCGCGGGCGCACATAGGTTTCTAGACGCGTCGCTTCACTTTGTGGATCTAAGGGGGCGGAACATGTTGCTAAACGCGGCGCGGTGGCTTGTGGCGTTTACCGCTGGTGAGGCGAGGACTGTGCACGTCCACGTGGATGCGGAGGGGGTAGATGGAGATCTATTGAAAGAGGTGGCGCATCTCGTGTACCCAGCGCGGGTGGAGGTCGGCAGCGCGGCGGTGGCGGGGCTGGGTTGCGCGGAAGGCGGCGGGGTCTGTAGCTTATGCGGCAGAGGCGGGGTTGTGACGTTGGGGGAAGATTGGTTTACCCACGTGACGCGGGGGGAGGCGCTGGACGCGCCGTGTCTGGCGGCCAGGCTCTTGGGCCGGGCGGCCAACAAGCCAGCCTTCCTCCTCGCATTGCTGGAGAGGAAGAACCTGCCCAAGGGGCCCAGCTTGGTGTTGCCAATGGGGGTGCTCACGCTGTATTTCTGGCGCCACGGCGGAGAGGGCGACTGTCTCGAGGATTCGGCGGCTCTGTGTTTCCACGACAGATGCGTGGCCGTGCTGGGGGTGCGGAGGAAGTGCGTAGAGACCGGGTATCTCGAGAAGATGAGGCGGGCGGAGAGGTTTGAGGAGGTTGCTGCGGTGAGGGAGGAGCTCCTCAGAAAGACCGCGGAGAAGGTCGTGCCTGGGCTGAAGCCGGTGTACCAGCCGCGGGGCGGCTTGGTGGGGAAGGGCTTCGTGCCTCATCTTTCGGGGGTCAACGCAGCCGGGAGGGAGGTGGACACCGAGGTGTTGGCGTCGCTGGCGGGCACAAACATCGTGTTTCTCGTGAGGGTCGATGGGGATAAGTTCGGCGAAAGGACGAAGCATCTGCCCGAGGAAGTTGTTGCGCAGTTCAAGTCGGCGGTGGCGGGGGTCTTCGAGGCCGGGCCGCTAGCGGCTGAGCGGGCGAGGTACCACGCCGCCGTGATCTATGCAGGCGGCGACGAGAACATGTTTGTGGCTTCTGCAAGGGGGGTGGATGCCGTGTTGAAGACGCTTATGAAGGCCAGGGAGTTCTTCAAGCAGGCGCTAGGCGGCACAATATCGGCGGGCGTGGTGGGCCTTAGGTATAAGCTTCCGATGTACCACGCCGTATATCATGTTAACAGAGCCGCCGAGGAAGCCAAGGAGGCTGGGCGCGACGCCGTCGCGCTGATATACCTCAAATCTATCCTGGCGGAGGAGGTGGGCATCGTAAAGTTCGACTTTCTCGAGGAAGCTCTGCGGCTCGCCAGGAGATATGCCGACGAGAGGCCGCCGCTGGAGGCCGGCTGCTTGCAACAAGCGCTTCCGCGCCTCCTAGGGCATGTGCCAGCCGCAACAGGTCTCGACAGGTCTGTGGCGTTTATCTTAAATACCGCCTTGCTTCTAGAGTTATGATTTCCTACGTCTTAACCGCCGAGACGCCAGTTGCGTCCACCCGCGCGCTTAAATTCGGCGAATACGCCCCCGCGACCGTGGCCTACAAGTACGCCGATGGGTGGATCCCCGCCACCACGCTCTACGGCCACTACTGCCACAAAACGCCGGGCTACTGCAAAGACGAGGGCAAGCTCTTCTTCTACCCGGCGCTCCCGGCGGCGGACGTCGGCGGGGGTCTCTACGGGCGGGCCGACTGCGAGAAGGAGGCCTGCGTATACGTGGACTTCTGCACCCTCACAGCGTTTAGGGGGCCCCAGAGGCAGGACTGGAACCGGCTGAGGATGGCGGGGATATACATAGACAGGCGGGCCAAGACCGCCAAACATGGCTTGATCTACGTCTACGAGCTCTACCAGAAGGGCGCCAGCTTCGTGACCGCGGCGAACCGCATGCTGAAGCCCGGACACCTGGGCTACAAGAAGACTTACGGCTGGGGTCTCGTGAGGCCCACCCCCCTATGCCACGTCTCCGAGAGGAGGGCCAGGCGGTTCCTCCTCCTCTCCCCCACGCCCACATCCCTCCTAGACAGCCGAAAAGGCGGCTCGGAGCGGCTACGTCAAAGAGGTAGCAGGCGAAAGCTTGGCCGCTGGTTCTACTACCTTTCCCTGACCAACCGGTATTACTTCGTAGGCAGAAGCTTCAACGAGGTGTACCTAATGCCCATGTCCGAGGTGGAGCTGGAGGAGGAGCTAAGACCCACCCAGCTGTGGGAGAAGCTTAGAGAAGGCCTAGACGACCTGAAGGTCTACACGGCGACCGGCCGCGAGGTGGGGGGCGAGACTGCGGAGCTCGTGAAGCGCAAGGCCGCGGCCACCATGGCTGCGCCCGTGGCGGCGCTATGGTGACGTACAAAATCACCACCCTGTCCCCGCTCCACATCGGCGTCGGGAGCCCAAGCGGCCTCCTGGATCAGCCAACCTTGAAGCTAGACGGCGTGCCCGCCATACCAGGCTCCACAATCAAGGGGAAGGTGAGATCCCTCTTCGAGGCCGAGGTGAGGCGGGAGGTAGAAAGGAGGATGCGCGCCCAAAGCCCGCAGGAGGCGGCGCATAAGCTGAAGAAGGAGGTTCTGGAGCGCGCTCTGGAGGAGATCGACGGAATAATAAGCGGCGATCTGCGGGAACACTTCCGCAACATTGCGCCGGACCCCGATATCGAGCCCTACGCCTACTACCCCCTCATATGCGACGCGATGACTCAGCTCCACTGCAACCCGCCCCACTCAGCCTATGACTTCGGGGACGACAGGTCCGAGACCATAAGGCTCATCGCCTCCTACATACTCCTCAGGAGGAGCGGACAGAGGCAGTACTGCACAGCCTGCACCTACTTCGGCGGCAACGGCCACCCCTCCCCCCTCATCTTCACCCCGGCAACAGCCGTCGGCGAGGTGAAGACAGCCGTCGCCACCAGGGTGTCGATAGATAGGTTCACGGGAGCCGCCAAGCAAGAGAGGCTCTTCACCCTGGAGTACGTCCCCCCACACACCAAATTCGAAGGCCATGTATACAAGGCGGAGGAGCTCAGCGACTACGTAAACGAGACACAAATAGACGAATTCCTCAAACACGTCGTGCCAGCCCTCCTCAGACGGATAAGAACCATAGGGAAACACAAATCCGTGGGCTTCGGCCAAGTCGAAGTAAAGCTTGAGGACGCCAGCCAGTCCGACGAAGACGTGAAAGAGTTCGTGCGGGCTGAGGTAGAGAGGCGCCTCGCGGAGGCGTGCAACGCAGACCTTTCAGAGCTCGCCGCGGCCCTCAGACGCGTGAAGGAGGTGGAGCAGAATGCCGACCGCATCGTAGAGGTGGTGGCCAAGTATAGGAGGAGGGTACTGGAGATGTTGTTATGACGCCGAGGAAGATAGTGGAGAGGTACCTAGAGGTGCGGCCTCTGCTTGAGACGCTGGAGGCCCTCGGGGCGCTCTGCGAGGACGACCTACGCAGGTTCATAGACGTAGAGACCCCGCCCAACTGTGACCTCAAGACATATATAAGAACCCTGAAGTATAGTATATGACCGACGAGAGGCAGATCAAGCTCTTCCTCTACCCGCACACCCGGCAAATCGTTGCAAAATATGCCGTAAAGATACGCGCCGAGTCCGAGCTCCTCGTCGGCGGAGGCTCCTTTGAGCAAGCCACGTCCCCCTTCGATATACCAGTCGCCAAGATGACCTGGGGCGACTCCTTCATACCGTACATACCCGGCTCCACGCTGAAGGGTCTTCTACGCGCGGCGGCTGAGGAGATGATGCGCACCCTCTTCAGCAACGCCTCTAAAAGCGTCGCCGAGGTCTTCGAGGGAATTGAGGCGGAGGAGGTGGGGACAGAGCTCGTGGAGAAGGCCGTCATCAAACTACTGCAACAGTTCGTCTCCCCAGAGCTGGTAAGGGCCGAAGACGTCATGAAGGCAAGCGGAGACAACCTCCGGCAGAAGGTAGAGAATGCATATAATGAGGAGGAAGTCGACGTCTCCAGGATACTCGCCGAGCTAAAGGTCAGCCCATACGCCTGCCCCACAGTAGTCGAGGGCCTCGCCTGCGAGCTCCCCCTACCCCCCTACAAAGTGCCATACCTAAAAGCGCTGGCCAAGGCCTCAGGACTCGACCCCCTCCCCTACCCCTGCCCCATCTGCCTCACCTTCGGCGCGCCCGGCTACGCCTCAAACATCCTCGTGACATCTGCATACCCACTGGGCCAGCTGGGCAAAGACTACTTCATCCTAGAGAGAACCCACGTGGCCATAGACCGCTACACCGGAGCCGCCGCACAGCAAAAGCTCTTCACCGTGGAGTACGTCACGGCGGGCGCCACCTTCCGCGGCTACCTCATCCTGACGGGACCCGAGGTCAGAGACGCAGCCAAATGCAACGAGCTAAAGACCCAGCTCGAAAACTGGGCCAAGGGACAGACACACAGCTACATCCCCTACTACGTAATCCAGTGCCTAGCGGAGGAGCTCACCAACGCCACGCTGGGCCGCCGCAAATCCACAGGCATGGGCCAAGTCAAGATATCAATCAAGAAGATAGACCAGCCGGAAAACTGCGACGAGTACCAAGGCCCCCTCAAAGACCTGTGCCGGTGGGTCCATGAAGCCGATACGATTTAAGGCAGAGCTGATACTCAACACAGAGACCCACACCACAGGTTCAGGACCAATAGAGCTGGCGGCACAGGTAGTAGCAAGAGGAGAAGATAGGGAAAAAACGAGTGCAAGCATAAACGCCCTCAGCGCGCTACTGAGTCAAGTTTCAGACACCCCGTTTGGGAAGTGGCTCTGCAAGGTGGATGAGTTGAGGATGGCTATAGAGGTAGCGAATAAACCCACCGTGGCGCTTCTGCCGCGGTTCTACAAGCCAGGTGAAGAGCCGGAGATATACATTACTGGCTCCTCAATAAGGGGCGTGTTGAGGGCGGCGCTGGACAAGAAGGCGCTAGAAAACGCCGTGGCCAGGCTAGAGAAGGTAGGGCCCGTAGAGCCGCCGAACGCGAAGGACCTATGCGGCGAGTTGGACGACCCAGCGCGGCTCCTCTTTGTAGACAGGCTCTCCCACGCCGCGATCCACCACACATGCACCGAGCTTTACACACTCCAATACGCAGACAAAAGAAAGGATCTCGTGAACCGTGTCGCGCAGAGTCTCGGCGTGAGCACAGGGGACTTCGTCTACCGCGAAGACCTGGCCTTAGGTCTCTCCGAGCTCCTCTTCGGCGTCACGGGGCTCAGATCATCCATCTACGTCTCCAACTTCTACCCAAGCGACTGCGTAGAGACCTACGTCAAAACCTTCAACGCGGTCGCCAGGAGCACTACCGCCCGCCCGTTCTACGTCGAGCTGTTGCCGCCCAGGACGAAATTCGAGGGATACGTCGAGTTTAGACCAACGCCATTCGTGACCGAGAAAGACCTGGAGGAAATGCTCTGCGCAGTCGCGGAAAAGACAGCAGAAGGCTGGAAGATCCCAATACAGATAGGGAAACGGAAAAAACTGGGATGGGGACAAGCCACGCTCTACCTCCGACACTATGACTAAGATACCATTTTCACGATACTTCAAGCGTGGAAAGCTAGAAGATATATCCGAGTACCTTAGATCTGCCTCATCATGCAAAGAGATAAAGAATAGTTCTATACTTGATAAATGTACTTTGTGTATTCCGCCTGCTGGTTTTATACATTTACAGATATGTCTAGACATTGTACGTTTTAATCTAGTACATTATCTGGAATTTTTCGATGAAATTAGGACAACCATAGGAAAAATTGTAAAACAAAGCAAGAGTTCTCTGTTCACTGTTGAAATTGATCTATCTCAGCCTTATTTTGTAAAGCATCCTGAGCAGTTAAGGGTCACGTATGTGCAGAGTCTGCACCAGACACAAGACAAAGACCCACGTTCATCTAACGTACTAGGCGCGTTGCGTTGGGGTCTTGAAAAGTATGTAATACTGAAGATAGCCACTTTGGATCCTTCAGGCTTTGGAGATTTTATGGAGGCTTGGCTAACTTCAAGAGGCGTCAAAGTTCAGAAAAAATATCAGGAAAAAGGCGTTGAAGTTCAGGATAAAAGTCTCCAGGAAAAGTTTAAGAGACTTGTTGAGAGATTTGCGACATACTATCCTCCCAACATAGTGTTCGGCACAAGTGGAATAGGTGAGACGCAACGCTCTGGAGAGAGTGTCATCGGCTCGGCTAGGGGGGCTGTTTCTGTGGCAAGACTAGAGGGGCATATCGGGTGTGTAAGGCTGGAGTTTTCTCTGGATCCCCCGCCTATTACCTACCGCATACTGGGCGAGCTGGGGGTAGCGCCGAGAGACGTGAAGAAGGCGTTGGCCTCTTTACTCGCCGTCGCAGCCGCCATGCTGAGCCCCAGCGAGATGTTCGACAGACAGGCGCCTGTGCCGCTTACGACAAACTTAAAGGATTCCGACTGCCAGCAGGTCTGCGTAGAAACGCCCTACGAGGTAGATTTGAATCTCGTCGACCGTATAATTGAAGGCTTTGGGTGTAAGATAAAAAATATATAAATACGATAATGAAGAGTGACATGCAACAACGGCAACGTTATAGTGCAAAGTTCATAGTAGTTGATGGCCAGGGGAACTGTACAATTTATCCACCCCAGGTCGGAGGTCAGCAACAGGTCACCAAATTCTGCATCGGGTACATGAGAGCCGTAGTGCCGAAGAGTGGAGGGTCTGGTGCCTCAACCACTGTCAACTTGTTATATACAGGTCATCCCTGCCACAGGGCCTATGTTATACTGGTCCCCACCCAGCAAACTGGGCAAACTGTGGTAACCGTTAAGGACAAAACACCTGTGGTAGAGATAATTGCATGCTTTGAGAAGAAACAGGATAAGTGGGAGTACAAACCGGAATCGCCGCCATTTGATGTAATATTTGATGGCATCTCTTTAAGTTGGGCGCAAAACGTTGAGCCAGATAAACAAGAGTGCGATAAAAAGCTAAAAGATCTTATCAGGCAACTGATATCTCAAGATGTAGACGAGATTGAGAAAAAATTATCCTCCTCTATCGCAATCTATTATGTCAAATAGCACCACAGTCCTTGTCGACCTCTTTTCATCGCTGTCATCTATGAAGGATATAAATGTAAAGTCTGTAAAGAGTGAATTTGATGAATATGTAACGGTACGGCTTGCGGCTTTACTCTGGCTGAATGGGCAACGTATGGATGCCTCTTATCTGCCACCTGCAGTGAAAAATATTGTTTCAAAAGCTTGCGATAATCCTCATGTGATCTACGCAACTCTGGGGGCTGTGGTTAAGGTTGCGAAGGTGAGTTAATGGGTCTCTGTTTTGTGGATCCGCACTTCGTCGTCGCCTCGCCTGACTTCGTCTACGCGGCGGGGGGTAACTACCTGGAGTTTGACTACTTCGTCTACGAGGAGAAGCACGGCGCAGTGGCGCCGGCAGCTTACGAGGACACGAGTAGGAGGGAGGAGCCTCTGGAGAAGACGCCGAGGTACTTAACAGTGGTGAGGCGGATGTTTCCCGTATATTTCCTCCGCGGCGGCGCGGCGCCCAGGGAGGCGGGGTTCGCCGTAGCGGCGCAGAAGACCACCGACGAGGCGCTGGAGGGGCGTTGGTGGGGGGAGCGGTACGAAGACGCCGTGGGCTGGCTCTATACGTACTTCCCGGACAACGCCCACGTCAACTACTTCATAGTGACCTCCTCCGCGGAGTACCTCCAGGAGCTCGCCGAGGACCTCGTGGAGGCGGGCAGGGCGCTGGAGGACACGCCATATAGGTTCCTGGGCCTTTACCTCGAAGCCAAGGGCAGGGCGATGTTGGGGGAATGCCCCCGGCACCTCTTCGGCGCCGCCGCCCAAGAGGCCGAGGTGCCCTCCTTCCCGCGGGCGCTTAGACTCCCGCCCAGCGACACGGTGGTCTTCACGCCCGTGTTGAGGTCCAAGCTCCTCCAGGACCAGTTCGCGTTGTTGATCTCTTACATGGCCGGCGGCTCCGACGTGGTAGACGGCGTGTCTCACCCCTCCATATGCGTCAAGTACTGTAAAGACGACTTGGAGTGGGCGCCGGAGAAGCCCATCATACTTCTGCGCGACTACGACAAGACGTCTCTCGACAAGTACATCGACAGGGTGGTTGCAAAGTTCGGCTTCGCCTGCGTCGTCTTCGTGCCTGAGTATGTCTATGTCTATCAGCGGGGCAGGTCGCCGACGGCGATGTACCTCCTCCCGCCAAAGGACTTCAAGGCCGTCGCCGATGTGAGCTTCGTCAGCGGGATTCAGATCGACGAGCTGTGGAAGCTGGGCAGAGAGGAATATGGCCACGGCTTCGTCGGCTTGGGCGACTGCGCGCCGCCGTATCTCTTCGAGATATGAGGGCATATACGGTTTCGACACTCCCCGAGCTCGTAGGGCCCGTCCTCGAGACGGTGCTCCAGACGAGGCTTCCAGACGGCATCAAGCTACCGGAGAAGCAGCTGTTTATCTGGCTGGGCGAGGACGACGAGGGCGTTGGGGTGTCGCTGGAGGGATCTTGGCCCACCGAAGTGCTGTTCGCACTGGCTCAGGCGTTTAGCCACTCCCTGGTGGTTAAGTATCCTAAGAAGGAGCTTGTGCACGAGTTCAAGATACTGTTTTACCACAGGTTTCTAAAGTTTAAGTTTGTTGATGTGGAAGTTGAGCCGTGTAGTGTGCATCCCGCCGTTCTCCTCCCGATGTTTTTCGGCCCTGGGAGGAGGGGGCTCTCCTGGGCCAGGGTGGCCGCGGGCACAGCGCTTTATGACCGCGAGGTCGGCCGGCTCTTCAATTTCGACGCCACGCTGTACGTGCTTGAGGAGCTTACGTCGCGCTTTGACAAGAGACTAAAAGAGGCTGTAGATAAAAGCGGCGAATACGTGGCACATGAGCTCGCCATGATGTACGCCCGGCCACAAGGGCCCCTTTGCGACTGGCTATTACAGCCCTACCGAGGGGATCTGGGAAAGGCGGTAAAGGAGCTGAGGAGTTGCGACTCCGCTGTGCTGACGGCCACGGAGTCCTTTTCGGCGTATTACCTCTACCTCCTCCAAGGCGTCGAAAGGGTGTACGTAATCTACACGCCCAACGTATACCATTTTGTCAAATATGCCCTTTCGGTCAAGAAGGAGGAGAAGCCAGATGTGGTTAGGATATTGGCCTCCTCGTACAACCCCCATATAAACTACCACGTCTTCAAAAAACTGATTAAAGACGGCGCATGCTACCACCCCAAGCACACCGGGCCAGCCCCTATCTACCTAGCCCTCAAGAAGCTGGAAAGAGAGGGAAAGCTGAAAAAGGTATCTTAGAAAGTCTCGTCAGTTGCGCCGCAGACCTTTCTAAAGGTCGTACAGACCCCTCCTTATATAACATGGCGGCAGAGAGGACACGGCGTTAATCCCGCAACAAATTAAACCGCGGGAGGCAGGTAAGGCATTAGTTCTCTGACTGCGGACGCCGAAGCCGCACTGTTTCAACCCTCTTGAGATTCTACCGCCGTTGAGCGGCTCCACGACAATCAAGTTTCCCCAACCGCGTTCAGCGATCTCTCGACCGATTCCTTGCCGTATTCATAGGGCACCGCGGCTATCACGGCTACATGCAAGCCCCCTGCGGTCCAAGCGGCGCGCTGGGCCCGTCTCCGCGCGGGGATGTAAAAGTGTTTCAATTCTCTATACGGAAATGCATAGCCGTCGTCAAGGTGGAGCAGGTGGTGCTGGGGAGGTTATTGTTTCAATTCTCTATTTGAGATGCATAATTTGATCAAGAAGTGGGCCAGCGGCTATCTAAAGATGTCTTTTCAATACTCTATTTGAGATGCGATATTCTACCACCACATGAGCATCGGCGGTTCTGCAAACGTTTCAATTCTCTATTTGAGGTGCCATGAGGAGTAGAAGAGTAGAAGACGCCATAGCGGAGATATGGTTTCAATTCTCTATTTGAGATGCACTGTGGCAAAGCTACCCACGCTGGCGAAGGTGGCGGGCGCATTGTTTCAATTCTCTAATTTGAGATGCGGGGATGGACAGAACCACGTTGCTTGAGCTACTTCTCCAGCGTTTCAATTCTCTATTTGAGATGCATATCCACCGCAATCCACCGCCTGGGCTGGTAGTGGCTGTTTCAATTCTCTATTTGAGATGCCTCTACGACTTGGCAGACTTAACGCTGATGTTCAGCGTCGGCGTTTCAATTCTCTATTTGAGATGCCCCTGACAGGCCTGCCTACGTCACTGCCTGGGTTGCAAACTATGGTTTCATTTCTCTATTTGAGATGCCCGCCGTGCCCATCCCCCAGGCGAAGACCGAAGCAGACTTGTTTCAATTCTCTATTTGAGATGCCGAAAGGCCTTTTACCTGGGTTCATGACCTCGAAGTTGGGCTGTTTCAATGCTCTATTTGAGATGCACTAATAATATTCGGCGTGGTGCTGGACGCGCTGTTGGTATAGTTTCAATTCTCTATCTTGAGATGCCAGAGGTGGGCTACGCCGTCGTCATGGGTCTCGCGCGCGGCGTCGAGTTTCAATTCTCTATTTGAGATGCGCCATGTTCTGCCGTCTAATGCTTGAGCCGACATGGCGGGGAGTTTCAATTGTCTATTTGAGATGCCTAGCACGTACTGGATCGACCAAGGCGGCGTGTTGTATCTGTTTCAATTCTCTATTTGAGATGCATGAAGCGGAGGTTAGGCGCCAACGTGGCCGTGGCGGTGTGTGAGTTTCAATTCTCTATTTGAGATGCCTTTGGTCGTGGTGGTGGCGTTTGTGATGTGGAACATATTCACGTTTCAATTCTCTATTTGAGATGCTGTTTCTGCTAGCGCTCCCCAAGCGGGTGTCTGCAGAGAGCCGTTTCAATTCTCTATTTGAGATGCTGTTTCTGCTAGCGCTCCCCAAGCGGGTGTCTGCAGAGAGCCGTTTCAATTCTCTATTTGAGATGCAGCGTGCTTGGGCTGAATATCAAAGAGTCCTTACACAAACGTTTCAATTCTCTATTTGAGATGCGGGCAGGCGTACGGCCAATACGCGACTGATCAAGCGCTGATGTTTCAATTCTCTATTTGAGATGCAACCCACGGCATGCTCTTCGAAATCGTGGAGCGAGCGTACTACATGGAGCAGTTTCAATTCTCTGTTTGAGATGCCGGGTCTTGTGGAGTTTTGAATGTATGGGTTTTTAAGTTTTTTGTCTGTGTTTTGGCTCGGTGGTGCTTGGGTTGGGCTGTGTGGGTTTCCGGGTCTTGTCTATAGGCAAAATGTGTCGGGTGTGTAGAGTATCTGCGTGTTTTTTCTCCTCGGCGTCGGCTTATGCCGAGAAATTGCACGACGTTTTATAAACTAGATCTCCGCTTTGCAAAACCAACACGGCGAAGGAGTGGGACGACTAGACAAAGATAAAGCGCATTTTGCACGACGATTTATAAACGCCGAATTTTAAACAGCTGGTTAAATATTTAACGCGGCGCCCAACCTCTTCTAAGCCGCTGGGCACACGCCGCGACGCTTGTCGGTCCCACGGAGGGGAGGCTGATTAGCCGTAGCCGCTTGTCAGAAGATATAGGGCGGCGGGCCGAGTCTCGGGCTGGGGCGCGGTGTGGACTTGCTGGATCTGGGGGGTCTGGCGGCTTAGGGGTGCGTGTTGTAACGAGAGGAAGTGGAGCGTGGCGGGCGCCCCGAGACTGCGCTTCTGTTCAAGGCCTGGGCCGACCTGGTCGAGAGGAAGTGGAGCGTGGGGGGAGGGTCGCAAGCCCTCGACCTCCGCCGTTCCGGGTGGTGAAGGGGGTCGCTGGCGACGTGGGGTTCGCTGTGGTGTCGGGCGAGGGCATCGCGGAGGTTGATAACACTTAGGCTTGTCCTCTCTGTGGAGTCTGGATGCTCAGACCTAGAGGGGGCCTGATATAGACTGTATGTCGAAAGGGGTGACTGCAAATATGCCTGCATCGGCGAGCACAGCTTCGTGATTGTGGAGAATATAGGGGTCGTGAATTGTTATATAGGCAATTTATTTGGGGGATTTATGCCGGATAGGTTGAGGGTTGACCTGCCCCCGGAGGAGTTGCCGGATAGGTGGTACAACATTTTGGCTGATCTGCCGGAGCCGCTTCCGCCGCCTCAGGATCCTGACAACGGGAGGAGGTTGGAGCTCCTTAAGCGGGTGGTGCCTTCGGAGCCGTTGAGGCTGGAGTTCTCGACTGAGAGGTATGTCAAGATTCCTGAGGAGGTGTGGGAGAGGTATATCCAGGTGGGTAGACCGACGCCTCTGATAAGGGCCAAGAGGCTTGAGGAGTATCTCGACGCGCCGGTGAGGATTTACCTCAAGATGGAGGGCTACATGTATACGGGGAGCCACAAGGTGAACTCAGCCCTGGCCTGGGTCTACTACGCCTTGAGGGATGGGGCTAAGTTCGTCACGACGGAGACGGGGGCCGGGCAGTGGGGGTCGGCTGTGTCTCTTGCGGCGGCTCTCTTCAGGGTTAAGGCTCATGTGTTCATGGTGAGGGCGTCTTACTACGCCAAGCCCCTCCGCCGCTTTCTCATGCAGATGTACGGCGCGGAGGTGCACCCAAGCCCCAGCGAGCTGACTGACTTCGGGAGGAGGTTGCTCTCCGAGAACCCGAACCACCCGGGCTCCCTCGGCGTCGCCATCACAGAGGCGGCTGAATACGCCTTGAAGCACGGCGGGAAGTACGTGGTGGGTAGCGTGATAAACTCAGACATAATGTTCAAGACGGTGGCTGGGCTCGAGGCGAAGAGGCAGCTGGAGCTCATAGGGGAGGAGCCCGACGTGTTCATAGGGGCTGTCGGCGGCGGGTCCAACTGGGGAGGCGCCTTCTATCCCTTCATAGGCGACGAGCTGAGGTCGGGGAAGGTCAGGCGTAGGTACATAGCCGTCGGCGCTCTGGAGGTGCCCAAGGTAACCAGGGGGGTCTACAGATACGACGACCCGGACTCCGGCAGGCTGTTGCCGCAACTCAAGATGTACACCATAGGGGCCGACTTCGTGCCGCCCCCCATATATGCAGGCGGCTTGAGGTACCACGGCGTGGCCCCCACACTCTCCTACCTCATGCACAAGGGCTGGGTCGAGGGCAGAGACTACGACCAGGAAACGGTCTTCAAGATGGCGCAGCTGTTCGCCCAGCTCGAGGGCTACGTGCCGGCCCCAGAAACCGCCCACGTCCTCCCAGCAGTCAAGGAGGTGGCAGACGAGGCCAAGAAGACCGGCGAAAGAAAGGTCGTGCTGATAAGCTTCAGCGGACACGGCCTGCTAGACCTGGCCAACTTTGCCGACGTGCTGGGGTTCGCCAAAGGCTAAGCCGCAGAAAGGCGAAGCCGACCAGCGGCAGGCCCACGCGGGCCCTCAAGCTCTGGTCGTTCCCTATTTCGAGAGGCGGCTTCTCCTCGGCGTAACCTGGGCATTGTGGACGCCGACCTCTCGCCGGGCCGCGAGGTTGCCTCCATAGAGGCGGTCGGTCTCGTAGACGACTCGACGGGCGAGGGCATATATTACGCGGACGCCACGGGCGCCTCGGCCGCGCAGGCCGCCTACGTGGAAGTCTGAGGCAGGCCGGCGGAGGCGGCTGGGATGTACGCCGAGCTGGCGCGGCCCTACGTCAAGGAGGTCAAGAGGAGCAGATGAGGGGCAGGTTGCTCGGCGTTTCGGCTCCATAAACAACTCGTGAGGCCCCTCAGGCGCAAG
>Ga0081519_100031_pt2 | contig 25151 bp, 25 predicted proteins | sample ConSprmetagenome_FD_70987 | JGI IMG/M metagenome (GOLD analysis project Ga0081519, IMG submission 70987) | Hot spring microbial streamer communities from Conch Spring, Yellowstone National Park, USA - C T=80-84 v2 (version 2) | ecosystem: Environmental > Aquatic > Thermal springs > Hot (42-90C) ...
CTTTGCCTCACTTCCACTTAAATATATAGAAATGGAACAAGCAATTGGGCGTGTTTATCGGACTGGACAAGACAAAAAGGTAGCGGTGTATTACTTACTGCAAAACGGAATAGACAAAACAGTGCTTAATATTCTAAAACGTAAGCAGAATGTAGTAGAATATTTGAGAAAGGAGGCTTAGGATGTGGAACCAAAGCCAATAACGGTATCAGCCTCGCAAATACTTCTTTTTTCAAGGTGTCCGTATGCGTTGCAATTAAAAATGCAAGTAAAGGAGGAGACACCAGCTATGAAGACAGGTTCTGTTTTTCATAGGATTGTTGAGTTAAGGTTAAAAGGACACTCAAGAGAGGAGGCAATTGGTGTGGCTACACAAGAATTTTTTGAACAAAACGGACACGCACCAGATGTGCTTAAGCAAGCTATACAATTTTACAACACTTACGAAAATACTCTTGAAAAGATAGTGAAAGAAGGCGTGATTGCAACAGAGAAAGAGTTTTACCTTGAAATAGATGATATAGCTATTATTGGTTATATGGATATTCTGACGCAAAAACGCAAGATGATTGAACTAAAAACTACAAAGCACAATAGACCAATTCCAGACTTTAAACATGTCTTTCAGCTTTCTGTATATTCTCTAACAGATGATGCGGACACATACCATTTACATTACATTTTCCCAGACAGAGTAGAAAACATTCAAGTGCAAACTATACCAAAGCGTGAAGTTTTGACAATTATAAAATCTGTGGCGAAACTGCTTGAGGTTCAGGAGTTTCCACCGACAGGTCTTTTGACAGGATACTGTCAGTTTTGCCAATATAAGAAGCATTGCAAATTCCACCGCTTGACCGAGAAGCCAAGCGGTGGTATAATTAGAGGAGAGGAGGCGAAACCATGAAGAGTTTATCATTTTTTGAGTTTTTTGTCAAGACGGGTTTGATAGTTGAAGGAGACGAATACGGATACATCTTTCCCGATTATGTGTTAGTCCTCACACAAACGCCAGAAGGCACAGAACTTAAAGAGATAAAGGACGCATTTTTCAGATGGAATGTGGCGGATAGAGAAGAGTGGAAAAAAGAGTTTGAAGAATACGGCAAACTCGCAAGAGAACGCAACAGATATTTTCTCTCCCTCTTTGCAGAGAAAAGAAACTCACAAGACTACTTCAAAAGAACGAAGGTAGCAATACGCATTGACATAGACGAACCGTTAAAGCTTGAACAAGTGCTTGAACTTGTGAATAACAGAGACCTTATACCAATACCACCAACGCACATACTCAGAAGTGTGAAGGGTTGGCACATCTTTTACATTACACAAGACTTCATAGATAATGATGACAGAGAACTTCTATACATGCTACACAGCTACACAGAAGAACTCAAGACGCTTCTCCGCAAATACGCAGACAAAATAGACCACACATACAGCATTGCAACAAGGTATAGCACCGAGATTTACGAACTAAGAGAACCCTACACAAAAGAAGAACTTCTTCAAGCTATCAATGACTATTACGGTGTTGAAATTCAGGTAAATGGGTTTAGAGTTAGACGTGGGCAGTATGGTAGGGTGCCTGTTTCTCAGTTATCTGAAGGCGTAGCTTTGACACTTTGGAATGCATGTCCAGTGTTGAGAAGTTTAGAAGAACGATGGGAAAGCCACACCTACCATGAGTGGTTTTTACTATCTTGGAAGTATGCTTTTCTCTATACTTTGACACAAAAAGAAGAATACAAAAATGAATTTCTGCAAAAATCTAAGCTTTGGAAAGGTAAAGTAGTAATTACACCTGAACAGCAATTTCAATACACATTAAAGTGGATGCTTAAAGACAGAGAAACTTTACCCTATTTCTCCTGTTCTTTTGTTCATAAGCATGTAGCAGATGCGGAAGAGAAATGCGAAAAATGTCAGTATGCGAGGTGGGTGTTTGATGAAAACGGTGAGAGAAAGCTTATTTCAAATTGGTTTAAAGACCTTTTCTATCTGGAGACAAGGCTTGAAGGTTTCAAAGTAGATGAAAGAAGAAACCTTTGGGTGAAAGAAGACACAGAAGAACCAGTTTGCGAATTGTTTAAGATAGAAGATGTAGTGCTTTATAACAAACCAAACCGCAAAGAAAAATACATCAAAATTTTCTACAGAGACAAATACGAGTTTATTCCGTATGTTCTTACAGCTTCTGCAAACACAGATTTTTCAGAGTTTATAGTTTTGACTTTCTATAACCAACAGCTTTTTAAACATTTATTAAATAAATACCTGACACTTTTCCAACTTTCAAGAGGAGTTAGAGAAATAGACAAAGCGGGCTACAAATACAATGATTTGAAGAAACGGTGGGATATGGTTATAGCTAATGTGGGTGCTTTTCGTGTAGAGGATTTGAATTTTTATATGTGGAATGACAGAACAAGCAGGTTGAATTACTATATCCCAGCAGTGAATGGTTCATTTGAAGCATGGAAAAATGCGTATCGTAAAGTAGTAAAAACAAAAGACCCAATAATGCTTATACTTCTTGGACACTTCGTTTCACATATCACAAAAGAGTATTTCAAAGACAAGTTTGTAGCAAGCACAGAACCAAATGTGTTAATCTTTTTGAGAGGTTTTACCACAACAGGTAAAACAACGAGGTTGAGAATTGCATCAGCACTTTACGGCACACCGCAAGTGATACAGATAACTGAAACCACAACGGCGAAAATTCTCAGAGAGTTTGGAAACATCGGAATGCCTCTTCCACTTGATGAGTTTAGAATGAGAAAAGACAAAGAAGAAGAAGTAGCAAACATGATATATGCAATAGCAAACGAAGCCTCTAAAGACACAGCATACGAACGGTTTAATCCGATACAGGTTCCAGTAGTTTTTAGCGGAGAGAAAAACGCATTATCTGTAGAAGTGCTTTGCAAAAACAGAGAAGGTCTCTACAGAAGAAGCATAGTGCTTGATGTAGATGAATTACCAAAACAAAAGAACACAGCTTTGGTAGAGTTCTATACAAACGAAATATTACCAATTCTCAAATACAATCACGGCTACATTTTCAAATTGATAGACTTCATTGAAAACAAGGTGGATATTGAAGCTTTGACACAGCTTTACAAAGATGTTGAAATTCTCAGAGATGAATTGGACAGAAGAAGGTCAAAGGTTTTGAGAGGGATTGTAAAATCTTTAGACAATCATCTTAAGCTTATATTTGCTTCTATCCATGTGTTTTTGGAACTTCTTGGTTTATCTGATGAAGAAAAAGCTGATGTTTTTGCTACTCTTGACCAGTTTATTCGTAATGTGTTTGCAAAGTTTTATGATACACTACTTCCAAAAGAAGAAGATAAGCTAAGTAAAGTGATTGATTATCTACGTGATTTGGCTGATGGGCTTTACAATGCATCTAACAATCCAATCAAAAAAACTACGATTAGAGGTCTCACTTTGAAGAAGCTTTTAGATGTTGCTGGTATGCAAACACCAACGACGGATATAGAACCTTATGTAAAGCTGTTGTTTATGAAATATTACTCATCAAACAAAACTTATGTCTATCTCGGTTCCATTTTTGTAGAAGGACGTAATCCAGCATGGTTTGAGGGAATGGTGGCACGTGAGTATGAAAGACTTATCTATATCAAACAACACCATCCAGAACTTTACAGAGGTATTCTTGAGGTTTTTGCGGAACTCATGCTTTCAATACACGGCGAGACTGGGCTACGCAGAGTGCATTCTATTTTCACTGAAAGTTTTAAGTTTGATGATTTGAAAGACTTCATAAATAACAATAACAATGATGATACACCACCAGACGATGATTTACCAAACGGAGATGATGATACACCACCAGACGATGATTTACCTCCAACAGAACAACTTAATTACGAAGATGAAGAAAACAACGAAGAAAGTGAAGAGGATGATGTAATGAAGAACTTCGTAGGTGAGGACGGTTTTTCTACACCTGAAACACTAAAACAATATCCAGTGAATGTATTTAAGTCAATTCTTAGACCTCAACCAAAAGCATTAGTAAAACCAGCGCTTTGCAACAGTATTGATGAGATACCAGCAAAATTCAATGAACCGATATACTTTGACTTAGAAACAGATGAAGACAGACCAGTGCTTGTAAGTATTTATCAGCCTCACTTTGATCGCAAGGTGTATTGTCTTAATCTTTTGAAAGAAAAAGTAGCAAAGTTCAAAGATTGGCTTCTCAAGTTTTCAGAAATACGAGGCTGGGGCTTAGATTATGACCTGCGAGTGCTTGGCTACACATATGAACAACTCAAAGACAAAAAGATAGTGGATGTTCAACTTGCAATAAAAGTCCAGCATTACGAACGGTTCAGGCAAAATGGTTCCAAAGGTGAAGGTTTCAGACTTGATGATGTAGCAAGAGATTTGCTTGGTATTGAGTATCCGATGAACAAAGAAAAAATCCGCATGACTTTTAAACAAAACATGTATAACACCTTCAACGAACAGCAACTACTTTATGCATCACTTGATGCATATATACCGCATCTTTTGTATGAACAATTAACATCAAGCACACTGAACAGTCTTGTGTATCAACTTGACCAATCTGCACAGAAAGTTATAATAGAAACATCACAACACGGCATGCCAGTAAAACTTAAAGTTTTGCAAGAAGAAATAGACAGACTAACCAAACTTCGTGCTCAGATACAACGTGAAATACCGTTTAACTATAACTCACCGAAACAAACCGCTAAATTCTTTGGAATAGATAATTCATCAAAAGATGTGTTGATGGACTTAGCATTGAAAGGCAACGAGGTAGCCAGAAAAGTGCTTGAAGCAAGACAAGTAGAAAAGTCTTTGTCCTTTGCAAAAGACCTCTATGACCTTGCTAAACAAAACAACAGCAGAATATATGGAAATTTCTCTACCACCACTGCACCGTCTGGCAGAATGTCTTGTTCAGATGTGAATTTGCAACAGATACCAAGACGGCTTAGACAATTTATTGGTTTTGAAACAGAAGACAAAAAACTTATCACTGCAGATTTTCCGCAGATAGAGTTGAGATTGGCAGGTGTGATTTGGAACGAACCAAAATTCATTGAAGCATTTAGTCAAGGTATAGACCTTCACAAACTTACTGCATCAATACTGTTTGATAAGAAGATAGATGAAGTAAGCAAAGAAGAAAGGCAAGTAGGCAAATCTGCAAACTTTGGTTTGATATACGGTATTTCACCTCGTGGTTTTGCAGAGTATTGCATTACAAACGGCATCAACATAACAGAAGAACAAGCACACGAAATAGTTAAGAAATGGAAAAAATACTACACGAAAATTACGGAACAGCATCAAGTAGCATATGAAAGGTTTAAGTATAGCGAGTATGTAGATAACGAGACGTGGTTGAATAGAACCTACCGTGCTTTCAAACCACAAGACTTGCTTAACTATCAAATACAAGGTAGTGGTGCAGAACTCTTTAAAAAGGCTATAGTATTACTCAAAGAAGCAGAACCAAGCTTGAAGATAGTCAATCTTGTGCATGATGAAATAGTGGTAGAAGCGGACAGCAAAAATGCACAAGAAGTGGCTAAGTTTGTCAAAGAGAAGATGGAAGAAGCGTGGGATTATTGTTTAGAAAAAGCAGAGGAGTTTGGCAATAGAGTTGCTAAAATAAGACTTGAAGTGGAGGAACCAAATGTCAGCGAAGCTTGGGAGAAAGGGTAAGTTAGTCTTTTTTCCTTATGTGGGAGGTAAGTTCTTCATGCTTGATGTGATTTTGAAGTTGATACCAAAGCATGAGGTATATGTAGAAGTGTTTGGTGGCTCTGCTAAGGTGCTTTTAAATAAACCACCTTCTAATATAGAAATATACAATGATTATGACAAACGAATTGCGAATTTATTTTATGTTGTTGCTTTTAAGTTTGAGGAGTTTTATGACAAAATTAACAGATTAATATATTCTCGTGTTTTAGAAAAGCAGTTTTTTGAAGATTTTCGTAAAGCAAAATTAGAAGAGTTAGGAGATGTAGATTTAGCTGTTAAAACTTATTTTTTATTGAGAGTGAATTTTTCAGCTAAGATAAATTCTCCTTCTTTTAGAGTATCCTATAGGCACAAAAAGAATGAAGCAAAAATATTTTTCAACGCTTTACTTGAACTTGAACGAATACATAACAGACTTAAAAATGTTATAGTGGAAAGTTTAGATTTTCGTGATTTGTTGAGTAGGGTAATTCACAGAGAAAATGTTTTCATTTACTTAGACCCACCTTATTACGGTGTTGAATATTACTATAATACAAACTTTACAGAACAAGACCACAAAGACTTGCTTAGCCTTCTTAAACAAGCTAAAGCAAAGTGGCTTTTGTCTGGTTATGCAAACCCACTTTACGATGGAGAATTAAAAGACTTTTACAGAATTGAAGTCCCAGCAATAAAACATTCATATGCTATAACAATGTATAACCAAGCCAAAGAGAAACCAAAAGCTATTGAAGTTTTGTGGGCAAATTATGATTATGATATAAACAAACAGGAGGCTAAGCTATGGAAGAACTTGTAAAACAGCTTTATACTGAACTTTATTTAACTATCAAAGAGATTGCAGACATTGTTGGAGATTATCCTCACAACATTGCTCCAATTCTCTGGAAAGAAAGACTTGAGAGGTCTGGTGGTAAAACTCAAGCACTCAGAAAGAAGCTTAAAGCTTTACCCGATAAACAGAAAGCGGAATACATTTACAAAGCAAGACAACTTGGTGTGCCTTATGAACTCATAACAAAAGTGCTTGGTTTAAAACAAAGAGAGGTAAGAAGACTTGAAAGAAGTCTATCAAGCAGAGTTTAAGTTCAAAGCTAAGAAAGAGAAAGACATCTACAAGCTACTCAAACGCAAAGTTTTTGATAAATCAATTAAGCTTTACAGCACGGTGTTTAGAGGTTTCCCAGACTTTATTGTTGTAAGTCTTCAGGAACCGTTTTCTAAACACCTCTCCGCTGGGTTCTACGAGGTGAAGCTGGTTCAAAAGTTTCCGCAGAACCCTGCGTCTCTTTTGTCTCCGTATCAGAAGAAAGCGTTTGATTTTCTGTCTGAAGCTTTTCCTTGCTACCTTGTTGTTGCAGTGCAGTCAAAAGGTGAGGATAATTTGCAACTGCACTTTCTGGTATTTCATACACAACATTGCCAATCTTAATCTTCATTATCCTCTCCATTATACACCTCCTTTTTCAGTTGTTCAACATCTTTTAATATGGTATTTAATATAACCTCAATACGTTCAATTTTCAATCTTACATCAAACATATGCCTGAAAAACGGTATAAGCAAACCTATAAACAAAAAGTTTAACAACTGAATGATAAGAATTAAAATAGGCACAATCTCACTCATAGTCTTCACCTCTTGCCTTCTTTGTAGCCCTGTAAATATCCACCATAATTTTAAGCCGTCTGTCCAGATATATTTTGCTATCTTCAGTTAGATACTGTCTGGCAAATTTGTAAAACTCAATGTAGTTCAGCAAAATCTTCTCCTTCTTCTCAAAATCTTTCTCAAAGTTGCGTATAATCTTTTGCACATCTTTTGTGTTGCCGATAATAGAATTCTCTACAAGTCTGTGCATTCTTTCAAGCATAAACCTTTTACCTTCATTGTCAAGGTGCTTGAACATAGCTATCATGTGCTTCATTTCGTTTGGGTCTTGGAGTTGCTTTGTATCTCTTAAGTTTATTACCTTGTAATAATTAGCTTCAGTTGGTCTTTTGAACTCTTGAGGCGTAAGACCACCAAGCCAGTCTGCTAAATTTTCAATAAAGAAGTTTGAAAACACACCATCATAGAATGTAGCCAAGTATCCGAGATACCAAGCAAGTCCGACGGTTGTGTAGAAGTCTTTTTCAGATAGCTTGTCTGCGTTGTGGTAGAACTCTCTTAATTCTCCGTAATTGCTTTTAACAAGCGGTTTGCCTTCAACCAAAGCTAATATTCTACGACCTGCTGGGATTATCTCAGGTAGCATTCTTGCTAACACATCACCAAATGTTTTATCACCACGCTTCACAGAACCAACTTCTCTTGCAAGATTTATGCCAAGTTGAACCACAGGCACAGGTAAGTTTAAATCATAAGTCATAGCGCTTGGACTTACAAGACCAGCTTCTCCAACACTGCTAACCATTCTCAAAATATCTAAACCTCTTGCTAAGATATTCCAGCCTATACTATCTCCAACCAATTCACCGCCAGCTAAGTATTTTGCGACCTCTCTACCGCTTGCTTCAAAGATGTAATATTTGGATTTTGGGTTAAGAACTTCTATACCCATTATATCGGCTACTCTGCTGTGAATAGCATAACCTAAACTTTTTTCATCCAAAATATCTGGAACATCTATACCAAGCAAAACACCTATAGCATTAGCAACATGCTTAGCCATTGTATAGCTTAATTCAAAAGGTGCAAAATATGGAACCGCTTGTGTGCCGACAGCTAAAGCAAGCAAAGAAGATAACGCCATACCTTTGCCCAGTGCCCGCAAATCACCTCTGGTAATATCACCAATGAACTTTTGCGATGCTTGTAAGCCAAGTGCAAGAGGAGAGAAGATGAACTTATACCACGAGATAAACGCCTCTGTAGTGTGCATATTTCTAAGAAAAGTGATACCGATTGTGCGTGGGTCTCCGCCAACGATTATTCTTTCTAAATCATCAACAAGCAATTCTTTGTTATTTTTATAAAAGTTATACAAATCATCAGCTATTGCTTTCGCATCATCTTCATTTTTGCTAAACCTTGTTAAAAATCTTGCTAAATCATCTATAACACTTCTAAAACCTACTTCGTCTTCAATTGATGCACGAATTGATGCACGGATAAGACCTTCAACCGCAGGAGTTATAGGGTTCAATGCGTGGTATTTATACAAACCATGTCTTAGTCCAGCTTGTTTATAAGCGGTTTTAACCTCCTCCAGAAAGTTTTTAAATGTAGCACCAGAGAATAGCTTCAAACTTGGAAACAGTGTAGAAGCCAAAGCCATATATTGTCCAAAGTTTGCTACAGTTATTGGTGTATTAAACATTGTATAAGCTGAACCGAGAAACAGATTAAAGGATTTAAGCATATCCAACATCTCGTTTCCAGTTTTACCTTCATACGCTTTGATAAAATCAAGCACAAGTTTTTGCAAATCTGTTCTGTTTTGTGGTTCTATTTCTTCAATAAATTCTTTCAAAATTCTAAAACCTTTCGCACCAGACATGTTAGCATAAACTCTACTCCACATCTTGGAAGAAGCATAATTTACTAAGCTATCATAATCTTTGAAGAGTATCGCAAAACCTTTCCCTTCACGATGAAATTCTGGTGCTTGCTTAAAAGCTATTTCTTCAAGGAAGCTTGCGATGTTAGTAAGCTTAGCCTCTACTCTGTCTGCTATTTGTAATGATTTAATCAGCTTGTTAATATCTCGTTTTGTTAGTTTGTCATCATCAAGCACATCTTTAATCTTTACCTCAAGCTTATTTTCAAGCATATCTCTTAAGTTTCTAAGTGCGGTGGCTGTGTTTTTTAGCTTGTGAGGAAAGATGCTGTTGTTATAATAAACAGTGAATTTACCATGTATTAGTTCTGCGTCTGCATCATCAAGTAGAGATTTTAAAACAGAGTTTATGTATTCTCTGCTGTTTGTCATGTTGTGGTATGGTATGTTGATATATTCATCAGTTCGTAATGCTATACGTCTGTTCCCGACCATTTTTCTTATATTCTCTATTTCTGCATCATCAAAGAACTGTTTCAATTCAGGCAAAAGTTCATCAAAAGTTTTACCTTTTGAAGTAGCTACTATCATAGGAGTGCCGTGAAGTGTTATGAAATTGTCATAGCTTGGATGATAAGCTGGTTTTAAAATCATATAATTAGGTTTATCTTCCTTCGCATTACGCCAAGTTAAAACAAGCCCGTGCCCTTCGTCCAGTTCTTTGAAAATCGGCTGAATTATTTCATCTACTTTGCTTTCTGTGATTTTGAAAGTATGGACTACTACATTATCATCTAATCGTCTAACGTGAATTATATCCGCTCCTTCTTCAAGTGCCTTACTCATTGCATGATTTAAGCTTGAAATTCTTTGCAGAGTTAAAAAGTTGTAAATCTCTCTGTCTTGTTTAGAGAGGTCAAGTAAAATTTTCTCTACTTCGTTAGCATTAACTTTTATAGAACCGTCTTCTCTAATGTATCTACTCAAAGCTTGCTTAACTTGTGGTTTGTTATAAACATACTTCGCAATTGCATTCATTTCAGATGCAAGTTGAGCATCATGCAAAAATGCTGTGGTCAAGCGGTATAGTGCGGATGCCGATTTTGAACCAGCATGTTTATAAAAAGCTTGTATTATGTTTTCACTCCAAGTAATACCTTCACCAACACTTTTATTGATAAGTGCCAAAGCATTCTTTACTGTCTCTATATCTTGGTTAATTTGAAGTTTAGTAGTTGTAAGATGCGTTAAATCCGTAAGAGTTTCTGCAATGAACTGGTCTGTTGGTTTGTCTAAAATTAGCTTAGCGGATGCTTCTCTTGTTAGTCTTGGTGCTTGTTTTAAAGACCTTGTTATATCTACGGCAATAGCAAGGTTGAATGGGTCAAAAATTACAGTAAGCGGGTTTCTGTCTTGCATACCAGCTATTTTCATTTCTGCAAAAATCGTGCCAACGAGTGTTGCACCAGTTATTACATCTGCACCAAGCCTAAGCATCGGAGTTAGAAAAGGTCTTGCAAGAATACTACCAACACCAAGACCTAATGCGGTTAGGTTTAAACCGACTGAAGCCCATTCTATATGATTTACAAGCCTTCTTGCTTTTTCTATCGCTTCATACTTTAAGTGCCCGTTCTCTTGCTGTGCCAAGTAGTTTTTCAGGTTTTGGTTAAAATTTGGGTCTAACTGTTCTGCAAGTGCGGAAAGATAGACAACTTTAGCATAATCTCTTTTTCTTAAAGCAAAGTCTATTTGCTTTGATATGAAGTTAGCCACATCTTGAAGTGCAGTTGGGTCTTTTCTTTCTTTTAATTCTTGCACAAAGTCTATAGCGTATTCACTAAATCCAAGATTAATCAGTTGTTTAGTTCTCTTTGCTAACTCTTTTGGTGTATCATAATCAGATGGCGCATAAGCAAAAGCTTTAAATCCAAAAGTTTTTTGAGTGAAATTATTAACCTGTTTGGCGGATGGAACTATGCGACCTGTAATAGTGTGGGCGAAGTCAAACAAATCAGAAATGCTTTTTTCTACTTGAATACCAACTTGTTTAATAAATTTTTCCAAACTCATTACTGTCCCTCTTGTATTTGAATTAAAGGTGAAACATTAGCAAGTTTTTGGTTCATTTGTTCCCGTTTAAGCCTAAGCGCTTCCCAACCCTGAGCAATTTTTGCCTGTTTATAAGCACTATCTATAGCAAGTTGTTTTTCTTTAAGTCTCAACTGTTCTCTCTGTGCCCATTTTTTGAAGTTTAGTTCCTCTTGGTCAAGTATAGCTTTAATCATGTCTTGTATCATATTAGCCTGTTCTTTCAAAGTTTGGAGTTTGTATGAGTAAATATCTTTCAATTTACCAATCATTCCTAAAGCATTTTGCATTTTCAGTTTGTATTGTTCTCCAATCAATTCAAACAGTCTAACCATATTTTCGTTTTGTGCTAAAGCTGGATTATCTGCAACTGCTATCAAATCGTTAATAGTGAGGTTGGTTGTGTCTTGGTCTTTGTTATGCATTTTCACTAAGTAGTATCCTTTTAAAACTTTTGGAAAGTTCTGGACAGCGAAATCCCAAGAGTAGTATCTGAAAAGTGTTGATATTTTTGATGGTAAGTCTGCACCAGTTATCTGAGAAAGCGGAGTTTTCATCATTTCCACAGTTATTATAGGCAACAACTCCTCAAGCTTCTTTTCGTATGTTTGGTAAATCTGATAAAAAGCGTTTGCATCTTGTTCATACTGCACCGCCAAAGCGTTAGATAGTTGGTAAAGTTTTATGAGTTCTGGGATAAATCCGCCAACGATGTCTTCATTTTGAAATTGCGGTTCAGCAGTGATTTGAGTAGTAGACGCTTTAGGTGATGCTTTGTCTGTGGGTTTAGGTTGTTCTTGTTGAGGTTGTGCTGGTGTTTGTAATTCAACTTGCGGTTCTTCTTTATCACGCCTTGCGTAAGCCATCAAACCAAGACCGCCCAACACACCACCAGCACCAATAAGCCATTTCTTTTTTGAACCTTTTTGTGGTTGCTGTGGTGTATTGGTTGTTTTACTACCTCGTTTAAAAAGACCAAGAAGTCTGCTCATCATAGGTTATAAATATAAGCGTTATTTGTTAGGTTTCTTCTTTCGTTTCGTTTTGTTAGATTTCTTCTTTGGCGAAGTTTTAGGAGAAGGAGGTGGCGAACTTGGAGGTAAAGCTTTCGGAGAAGATGGAGGTAAAGCTTTCGGAGAAGAAGTTTTCAGAAAAGGTGGTGGGCTTACTACTTCTCCTTTAATAGTCGGCGGAGGTAGCTCTTTTAATTGTTGTATTGGTGAAATTTTTGTATTGTTTATTACTTTACCTTCAATTACTTGCGATGTTGGTAAATGTTTTGGTGAAGCTTTCGTAGGAGAAGATGGTGAAGCTGGTGGTGAAGCTTTCGTAGGAGAAGATGGTGAAGCTGGTGGTGAAGCTTTCGTAGGAGAAGGTGGTGTCGGTTTCGGTTTAATAGGTTTAAACATCCCACTAAAAAGCCTACCAGCGAAACCAAAAAGTATGCTAAGAGGGTCTATAGCTTGTTCTATAAGAGGTATTTCTCTCGGCACATACTCAACTTTACCATCTTTTCCTACTCTTGGTTCCCATAACACACCATCACGCCAAAAAGCTTGAGGTTGTGGTTTTTGGTCTTTTCTTTGTTGTAATTTTCGTTTAATTTCGTTTGTCCCACCAGTGGGTCTTTGACCTGCGCCACCTCCTCCTTGTCTAACAACAGGTTGTTTTACAACAGGCACCTGCGGGGGACTAATTTGTGGAAATGTGAGTTGTGGTTGTTCTAACTCTATACGAAAAGGTTTGGAACCATCTAAACTAATACGAAAAGGCTCGGAACCGTCTAAACTAAACCGCCAGCTACCAGTCCCTCCACCGCTTTCTGATGCTTCTGTTTTAGCAGTTTCTGAAGAAGCTCCTGCTTCACTAAGAATTTTTTCTAAAATCGGTATTAAGTGCGGTTTTTCTGCAAACTTTTCAATATTTGCAAGGAACAGCAACTTATACTCATCAGGCAAGTTAGACTTACCTATAGCTTCAGCCAGTTTTTGTTGCATTTTACCTGCTACAAATATCTTGTTTAACTCTTGAGGATTTACAGAACCAGCTATATCAATAATCTGAAGTTTAGCTATAAGCGGTGCGTTGGCAAAGTCTTCTCTCATTTTCTTTGCTTCAAAAAGGAAATTAGCTATATTTAACTTTGTCTGGTCATCAGACTGCGCCCACTCATTGACTTTGTCCCAGTTAATTTTTCCATCACTGACAAGTTCTGGTGCGTGTCTCTGCAAAACTTCTACAAAGTCGGTTAGTTCTGTATCAGATAGTTTTGCTATCTTATCCTTGTTTGCATACAGTTTTACCAAATAAGGCAAAGCTTGTTCGCTAATAACCTCAGCTAACGCACCAAACGGGTTCTCTTGCTCAATTCTGGGTAAAACCACTATAGTCATGCTTTACCTCCTTAATAACCAATAAGCCGTAGCAAGTTGTCCAAAGGCTGGCAAGTAATCTAACAAACCTTTTCTATAAATAGGCTGTGCAATAGTCGGCACACCCATCAACGCTTTTGCTATATCCAGTCTTGTTTGATAATCTAACAGCGTCGGATCAGTCTGAACAAGCTTGTCTGTTATGTTTGCGTAAAATTCTGGACGCATAAATAGATAGTTTGTTAAAGCTTGAGTTCTTGCACCAGTCAAGTTAGTCAGTGCTTGTGTTTGGTCTCTTAGAGTTTCAAACGCTGTTCTGTTTAGTATATCTGCTAAAGTCCATTGCTGTGCTTGGGTGTTAAGCAAACCCAAAGCACCAAGCCTCATGTTCTGTCTTGATTGTTCTGCTTGAATTATGCTTTGCTGTCTTGATAACAAATCGCTAAAATCTCTTGTAATATCAGTTCTTGCTTCTCTAAAAACTTCTCTCAAATCTGTTGGCATTGCTTCCATAGACGCTATAGCCATATCTATGTAAGGTCTTGTAAGACTTGCAGTAGTTTGTGCAAAGTTTGGTGTTTGATTGAGTAGTTGCATTAATATGTTAGCACCTTGCTGTGCATAGGGTGGGACTTGCATTTGTATAGAATGGGAGCCTTGTAAATTACTGAAAGCCGAACCACCAAGCACACCACCAGCAACACCGCCAATTGCTTTTCCAATTTTCCCACCTAAAGCACCACCTAACTTACTGCCCACTTTTCCACCAGCCCAACCACCAAGCAGAGCACCAGCAACACCACCAATTACTGGCAAAGCTCTTCTAAATATTCTACCGAGTTTCATCTTCAATACCTCTCCATGTAAAATTTAAGCTGTGCCCTCTTGTGTCTCTGTATAGACTGAACACCTCTTTCCATCATCTCTTGCAACATCTTAGCTTGTGCTTCAATATTCAAATCTGCGGTGAAGTATCTCTCAATCCAGAAACTCAACGCATGCAAAAGCAGTGCTTTGTTTTCAAAAAGCAAAGGATGAGATTGAGTTGGTTCCACGAGATTGCTTCTGTAGGTATAAACATAGTAATCTGCTATGTAATCTGTGTCCTCTGCAACAGGACAATCAAAATACAATGTTCCGCCTATTGAGTTTGTGTTTGGTAAATACAAAAACCTTGTTGGAACACCTTTTATATCCGTAGCGTAAGCATACATCACTTTCACATCTTCATCACCAAGCAGTTTCATTCTGCGTTTTTTGTCTATTACTTCGTTGAATTGTTTGATGTCTTCAGTAAATTCTATGTAAAATCTATCTTGGAGAAGTGTAAAGAGAGAAGATTTACGCATATAGTTGAAGTTGTTCCGCTTTTCCAAGTCTTCAATTACAAGCTTGAAATAGAAGAAAGCAAGACTGAGGAGTTGTTCGTTGTAAGGAACCTTTCTATCCTCTATTACAAGACGAACAAACTCCTCATTTGTCATGATTACAGTGCTACAAGTATTCCACCTACTGCTTGTCCTCCGCTTTCACTTGCAAACCAAGTAGGTTGTTCGCCTCTGTAAGTAAAGACACCTATAGACATAAACCTTCCAAAGTCGCCAGACTGAGTTTTGAACTCTTCAGGTCTCACAATTGCTTCTCTTACTGCATCTCTACCCAAGAACACACATATAGCTTTATCAGACAATTCAGGTTGCAAGGCTCCTATTACAGTATCAATCCACTTACCGTTATCTTCTATGAACTCTTGCCCGTAGTAGGTTCCTATGTAGCCTTCTCTGAACGCCCTCGCATCTTGAAGTCTTGACATTACTGTTTGAAATTCAGGGTCAGTGCCGAGCCTGTGTTTTGCTTGTTCGTTGATTATAACTACATACCTGCCAAAACCTCTACCATCATAGCTTGGACAATAAAGTCTTGACAATTCTTTTGCAAACAGTCTTATTGCTTCCATGTTTAATTCCGCAAGTGCAGGTGCAGTTGCCATGTTGTATTGAGTAATAGTTATTGGGAACCCGCTTTCTACAGCGAAGGTTTTAGTTGGTGCAAGAGACCTACCAACATGCACAGTTAAGCCAGTTGTAGTCCAAAGACCAAGCACATCAAGATATGCTATACCGTTTGCTATAATATCTCTTTCTATAGAACCGACAACCACTTCTTCAACATGCTTTCTGATTTCACTTTCAAGGTCTATAGCAGAGAAAATTTTAGCCCTCAAGGTCCAAGGAGATTGAACGCCTCTTTCTTCCACCACCACAGAATACTTTTTGTATTCAGGGTGCACAGAAGGTAGAGGGTCAAATTCATCAACCGTTTGCCAGTATTGAGAGTAAGGTCTTGTGGTCTTTTTCCACATTTCAAAATATCTGTCAGTGCCTTCTCTGAAGTCAGTCCATTTGGAGACAAACCGTCTAAAAGTCAATTCAGGAACAACCCGCTTCATAACCTCTTTCATAATAGAAGCACGGCTAAGCCTTTGAACGCCGACTTCAGTAGAATAGCTAAAAAACTCATCATCAGAAAAACCTAAATCACCGCTTGGTAAAGCGGTAGGTTGCCAAAATATCGCCATGTTTATCACCTCCTTTTATTAAATATTAAGTTCATCTAAACTTTCGCCAAGTCTTAATTTACCTTCACCGTATTTACCTTTGTCAGAACTGTCTTTGTAGTAAATCATACCCATGTTTTTGTAAGTAGCATATTCTAAAGCTTTTTTGTAGTCGTTATGATAGTCCTTCATGGTGTAAGTTGGAGTTTCTGACCGATTGGAAGCACTAAAATAACCATAATTTGGTATTTGACGAGAAGGTAAAAAGTCTTTCACTATGCCTGCTAATTCTACTAATATTTCGTTATAAGCCTCTTGTAAATAGTGAAAATAAGTATCTTTCATTTGATTTTTAGCCAAGTCCATCTGAAGTTTCATTTCTGCACGTTGTTCAATCAAAGGCATGTATTTTAGTATTTTAGGGTCTCCAAGTCTGCTATTTATAAAAGCAGTTCTTCCATACTGCTTCCAATTCTCCCAAGCCGTCTGAGTTTGATAGTCGTAATCTGTTTGTTCTTCTGCTTGTTCTTCATCTTGAGGCTGTTCAGCTACCTGTTGTGCTATTTGATTAGTCTCTTGTTTTGGAGTATTTACACTAACATCTCCACCTAACTCTTTAACAAGTTCGTTCAACAACTCTTGCAACTTCTCATCCATTACATATCACCTCCATGCTATATAAACATAAATAAGTTTGAAATTTTGTCAATACTTTGGTGTTTTTATCACCAAATTTGAGTGCTTGGTTTTTCTGTAAAGCGGATAACAAATATATCTTAAAGCGTCGTGGATGTGTTCATAATAACCATCTTTCAATAATTTGCCGTTATCTTCTATTTGAAACTCTCCAAGCAAGCCGTTTAAAGTTATATGGCAGTTTTGATAAACTCGTAGCCACTTTTTTCCTTGTATTTCTGTAGTAAGCATATCTCGTATGGCTTCAATGCTTTGGAATTGAGGAACCCGCATGGTTTTGATTGTTAGTCTAAACTCATCTTGAATTTTCTTAAGTAAAGTTATACCATCATACTGGTCTCTCTGATTTCCTGCCACATCGCCCCACCACTCTACATCGTGTATAGTAAGACCAAAATTAGCTTTTAAGCGTTTAGCTACATTTTGCAAAAAGATACTAACAGGTTCGTTCTCGCCAAGCAATTCATCAATCACAACTAATCTGCCGAGTTCATCTTCAAACAACAGGACATAAGCAGGTCTTCTAAAGCCAAAGTCAATGCCCGCATAAAAATTATAGTAAAAAGCTAAGTTTGAGTTGATGTTAAAGTCGTGATAGATGTTTTCTTCAGAAAAGTAGCTTGTGTATATACCGTTGCCTTCAAAGTATGCGTTGCCCCATTCACCAAATAGCATTACTCTTCTGTAGTAATAAGGTTTATGTTCCATCTGTGCCAAGTATGTGTGCGGAGGATTAAAGCGTTTTGCTATATATTTATCACCCTTTTCACCAACTATTTCATACCGTCTGTTATTAACAACATAATAAACTTTGTCTTCAAAAACATATTTATCCGCTTTTTCCAAAAAATCTTTTGAAACCTCAACATAAACAAAATTATCATACACACTGGATTTTATGATTTGTGTAAATGGTGTAAATTTTCCGTTTTCCTTCACAAACCATTCATAAATCCAATGGTCTTGAGGAACGGGATTAAGATTTACAATACCACGAATAAACTTATGCGGATACCTAAGCCTCTCAGACGCTTCTTCAAATGCTTTATAACTAATTCTGTCTAACTCATCAATAATCACAACATTGAATTCATAAGACCTAACAGTCTTGTATTGTTCGTTTTTATCGGACAAACTCAAATAAAAAATCTCAGACTGATTTACATAAGAGTAAATTCTCTGAAGTTGCTTGTTTTCATCATAGTCTATACCAAGCTTGATACCTTTTTCAGTGCAAAGTCTAATAAACTCATCAATCAAAGTGTTTTTTAGGTCTCTAAGACTTTCCCGTGCTACAAGTATTTTACTTTTGCTAAACTCTTGGTCAAACATCAAACGCAAGAGAATAAACAAAGTAGCTGTAGTTTTTGCAGAACCTTTACCGCCAACAGACATTATCCAGAGTTTATCACCGTTGAAAAATGCATTAATTATTTCATTTTGCTTAGGCGTAAGAACTATATCTTTCATGGAACAACTTTTTGTATCCTAAACTGCAACCAACCGCTTGGTATTTTAAACTGGTCTCCTGCAAGGTATGGTTTGGCTACTATATCAGTTTTTGCTAAAAGGTTTCCACCTGAACTTGCATCATACAAAGCTACCTGAACAACTGGATTACTTATTGGAGCTACATCAGTAGATGCTATAGGAAATGTTATATCATTCAGATTTGAAAGCACGATATAATCTGAGTTGGTGGTAGCATCTACGACTACAAAACCAAAAGCTACTCTACCTACTGGACACTCGGAGCCATCTTGTCTTATCAAACCAACATAGCTATTTTGAATTATATTACTCGCTACCGCTTGTGCATACGCTTCAGTTATTTCCGTCGCCATGTTTTATCCTCCTCAGATATAAATATAGCACAAGAGAATAGATTGTTATCAACAAAAATGTTTGTTGGTTGTTCTATAAGTTGTGCTTGGACATTTAAATCACGCTTTACATAAATCACAACTCCCTTTTCCACTCTAACAGTTCTACCTGCTTTGATTATTCTCACCATGCTTCAAACCTCCGTATTCTACAAGCTTGGTCTGTAAATAAGGAAACCACAAACTCTTCTCCACGCAAAGCTAATCTGTAGTTTATTCGTGTTGCATGAAGTGTGTAGTTAAAAAAGTTCTGAAAATCAAGGAACCTGCTAACTGCTACCATGTGTCCTAAATCGTAATTTGTCGTTTCAAGAACTTCTAAGCTTATACCATTCAACCAGTTCTTTTTAAACTTTACTGTAAATTCTTTTGCGAGAGGCAAGTTTGGTTTTTCTGGGTCTATAATATCTTGTAGAGTGTAAAGATTTCTATCATAGACTACATGATATTGAGACAGATACAAATAATTTGTTGAAAAGTAAATCCTCTTATCTCCCTTACTAACCCACACAAGATTGTTAAACAAAGAGTTTCTGAAAAGATAAAAATTTTGAGTTTCTCTCACAAACTCAATACCTTGTTCTTCAATTTCAGGAAAAGGGCATATTCTTTGCAAGAGTGTTTCTTCAGTTCGTAAATAAATCAAGTCAGAAATTTGAAGACTAAGCAAAACTGTAGCATCATCTCCGATTAGATAAAGCAAGTCGTTTCTCTTTATAAGTCTTGGATTGACTTTTGGATTAGCAAACACTCCGTATGAATAAGACGGAAGAGTTATCGTGCTTCCATTGTTTGCTGTTGCAATACTTCCTGCATCATCCATGCTGTAAATATAAACAGTGGTCGGAGAAGTTGTAATAACTGCAAATAGATAAGCCGAAAGTTGATAGACATAGACAATGTTAGATGGTTCTGAAATTGTTATGGTTTTAACTTCATCTGTTGCTGTATCTATAACTAAGCATGTATTGTTATCTGTAAAGCAAAAGATAACATCGCCAAAAACCACCACACCTGCAAATTTAGTGTATGTTCTAATTGTATTTTCGTAAAAGACATCATACAAACCTCCTCTACTTAAAACTAAAAACACCTTGTTATTCAAAACAAAACCTTCTACAAAGTTGGTAGGTAAAGTAGTTATTTCCAAGTATCTCTGACGCACAACCTGAGGAAACACGATATACCCATCTTCAGACAAATACACCGCATCGCCTTTCATATTCACTATCGGTAGCTTTGTTAAGTTGATGGCATCCATGTGTCGCATGAACTCCACACACCTCCAAATCTTTGCCAAGATGTATCTCTGCAATTAGCTATAACTGGAACTGATACACTGTTAATGTTGTTAAATACGCTTAATGTATTACGAATTGCTTTGTAATAGCAAGTTGTCAAAGAAACTACAGAAAAAGTCGGATGATTGTTCCGTATCGCAATGTAGTTCAAACTTGTTGTATTTACTACATTAAAATTAAAAGAAGAGTATCTAAGCCTAATATACTCGCTGTTTAAAAACTTTACACTCTTAAACAGTGCTTGCTTGTATTCAAATGTTAGAAACGGAACTGTTTGTTTATCTAATTTATGTTTTGTTGCAACCTTAAAACTAAACTCTCGCCCAGACACAACAAATCTGTTGCCGTAGTTTGTTTTGCTTCTTACTTGATACTCAACACCATCAATAAAAACTTTTTTAACCTCTTTATCTGAAGTTTTAACTACATAAGGAAAGATTAGTGTCATATTTTCTGTTGAAGTATCAAACTTTATTCTATACTCGTAAGCATTAGTAAAACTAACAACATTTATAATAATCCAATACCAGTTTCTACTTTGTGCATCAATCCACTTGCCTGTTGGAAAAGCACTTAACCAAGAATTAATCGGCGGGTTTCGTATATTAAAATGAGAAAGTGTAGGTTTTACTTCACTCATCACTCATCCTCCGTAATCGGATTATTTGGAGAAGAAGTTATGATGTTTATTTGTATTGCAGTCGTAGGAGACGCTTCTTCTTTAACACGAAAGGACTTAAAACTGTCATAAATCGCTTTTTCCAATTCAAGCAGTCTCGCTTTAACCATTGCTATCTCGTTTTTTGTCCTAACTGGGTTCTTTATACCAAGCACATCCGCTTGTCTTTCAAGCTTTTCAAGATTGCGTTTTTCTCGTTCTACTTCTTCTAAAAGCTTCATATAACCTTGCAATTGCTTTTCAATAGAGAAAATATCTAAACTTTTCTGATTAATAGCTTGGTAATTTTCATACTCTTTCAATAGTTCGTTAAGTCTTGTGTATTTCATTATCTCCATAGCTTTTTTACCTCACGCAAGGCGAGAGGTAAGTTTGGTAAATCATCTTGCATAGAAATAGCAGACACACTGCTAACAAGCTTTTCCATAGTTTTTATAATTTTAGCCTCATCAAGAGAAGAAAAGCATTCACAAACACACGCATCAATACCTTCACCTTTAGGAACATAATATCCACCTCTAATTTTCATCAAAGCTTCAAAGTTAAACCGTGCATCTTTTTCTGGGTCTGGTGTATCAACATACACAAAATATTCTTTTGCTTCTTCAAACTTTATTGGAACTGCTACATAATACTTGTTTCTAAATTTTGGCTCCGCTTTGTTTAACACCACATCCGCAAAATTTGTCATTGCATATCGGTAGCCAAGTCCGAGTGGATATGGCATCCTTACTGTAATATCAAGGAAATAATGCGTAGAACCTCGTGGGTCTATAAATTCTTCCGTGCTTATAAAACCTCTATACTTTAGCTTTTTCAAAACTGGGTCAAGTTTTAGCATTGTGTCTTGTAGTGGTTTAGGAACCTCTGCGAAGTTTTCACAAACTCTACCTATATACACACCTTTTTTGTATTCTACGCCAACCATTAACGGAAATACAAAACCTTTTTCATAATCAAATACTGCATCAATTCCTACTTCTACAAATCGTTCATCAAGTTCTAACTTCTCTTCAACTATAAACTCCATGCGGTCTAAAAAATCTCCAAACTCTTTACGAAGTTTGGTTTCGTAGTTTCTTTTTTCTGTTTCATTATTTATTATAAAAGTTTCCGCAGAACCACGAAATATTGAAAGCTTTACAACACAAGGTGGTTTGATATTCTTAAAACCTTTTACAATTTCGTATTTTGGGACAGGTATTCCCACAGACTTTAAAACCGCTTTAAGAAATTTTCTGTCAAGTTCAAGTTCAGTAGCCAAACCACCGCCAAAGGTGTCATAACCTTTCTTTGATAAAAAGTCAAACAAATCACCACCATACACATCAAAGCTTACAATCTTATCAACTTTGTCTATGTATGAGAAAAAGTTATGAACCTTTTTTATACCGCTAAATCCATAACCTGTCGCAAAATCATCAAAGCTTGGGTATGGTGAGATGTAGTCAGTGTAATAATACACTTCATGCCCCGCACTTGTCAAACCTAATACAGGGCTTAACTCAATACCTGTTCCAAATACAAGCACCTTCATGATATCATCGCCTCCAGATATTTTTTCTGTGCAGTTTGTAAATCAAACTCACCGTTCCAAGACCTTGCAAGCAAAGAAAAAGGTTGCACATCGAAAACATCTGATGTATATAGTTTAGGAAAAAGAATTGGTCTAATAATACCGTCGTAATAAACAAGATGCTGGGTGAAGTAAATGTATTGACCAGTGCTTGTCAAAAAACCTTCTCTTGCTGGTCTTTCTGGGTCTGGAACAGTGATTGGTTTATAGACTTTCAAAGCGTTTTTAAAAGCTTTCACTGTTTCAAAGTCTGGTTTAAAATCGCAAAATAACTCATTTCCAAGCTTTTTGCCTATGTAAATACCGTCAAGAAAGACAAACTTCACCGTTTTTGGTTCGTATTTCATCGCTTGATGGAATGTGATAAACTCACCCAGCAAGTTCATTGCTAAACCTCTTCAAAAGAAATGCTTTGACTTTGTCTTTATCTTCTTCTTTTTTGACTTGTATCTGCTGGACAAGTCGTTCTATCTCTTTCACAAGGTCTGTTTTTTCATCAAGTCTATGAACTTTTTCTCGTAATCCTTGAACCTCTTGTCGCAACATCTCTAACTCTTTTTCTATTCTTTCCAAACAAGTTTTTATTTCTATCAGTTTTCGTGTTAGCACATACACAAGCACAAGCAAAACTACGACAACCACACTATAACCTACTAACAGTTCATACATTATTACCACCTCCTGTTGCGATGTTTAGATAAGTCAAAAGGTCTTCTGGTCTTGTTGCTACTTTTTGAAGTATTTCTTTATCACTAAGTATCTGTTGAATAAACTGTTGCATTTCCTCTTGCTTCTTCTGTTGTGCTTGTGCCATAGCTAACATTTCTTCTGGTGTGGGTATCCGCACAATCTCAGACGGCAACTGCATAATATCTGCAATTCTTTTCACAATAATTGGCACATTGAGGAACGGTAAGGCACCAAGATTGCTGAACAGTTCAATTACAGACAAGAGGCTTTCAAGTTCTTCTTTTTGTCTAATCACACCGCTTAGACCTTCTACTCTGATTGTGATGCCTTTATAGATGTTTTTGACTACATAATAGTATTTTGGTTTGTCCTCAAGTAATGCTTGATTGACCATGATAGTTAGTTCTTCTTGTTCTTCTGGAGTTAGAATTGTGAAAATCTCATCAATAAACTCCTGAACAAACACAGAAAGCATCTTTCTAACCGCTTTAGCTATAAACTCTTCTTCTATACGGTTTATCAAAGTATTCACATATTGCATGTTAAGTTGAGATTTTATCATTATCTCTTTCGCTGTAGGTCTGCCTTTTGATGTAGGTTTGCCCTCAAGTATTTCAGATATTGCACTGGCATTTTGTGCTTCCATAAGTATCATCTGTCTGAAAGGTAATGCATTTGGGTCAATGCTTGCTAATTGAAATGTTCTAACCGCTTGCTCTGGTGTGTTGGTTTTAAGAACCATATAAGGTGCTATCTCTACTTCACCTTCTGTATCAATGGCTGTGGTATTTATTTCAAACGCTGTTGCGGTGCTAAGCAAAACTCGGTCTATGAAAGACCTAATCAGCCTTGTATCCTCTTTGTAATAATCCCATATCAAATCTGCATAACTTAACTGAAAATCAGGCGCATAAAAATAGGTATGCACTATTGGAAGAAGATTGTCTGCATGATTAACCGTTTCCACATCAACAAGCTTTGTATCGTTAAGAAGTGCAATTTTTATAGGAACAGAAACCATATTGTTATTTACATATCTACCATATATGTAAGTCATTTTCACATAAGACCTCTTTTGAGTGCTTTTAACCATATACTCAACACTTTCTTTTGATGTTGAAATATTGTAAGGTTCAAGTTGTGCTGGTTGGATTGTCCAGAATTTTTGCATACGATAAGCTTTCTCAATAGGAACATAAACATCGTATGCATAGAAAGAACCGTCATTTGAAATGTAAAAGTCTAATGGATGCAAAGCTTTAACTAAAAGTCTTTTTTCCACATCACCAAACTGGTCTATTTCTAAATCAGTATCAATAAGCAAAGCAAGGTGTCCTGAAATGAGACCATAAAACAAAGTCAAACCTACTTCTTGAAAGAAGTTTGACTTATAAACCGCTAAATCATAACACTTTTTAAGAATTGAAGGCATCTTGCTTTGTGGGTCAGATGCATAAAAAGTAAGCAAGTTTTTACTTGCCCTATCTACAAGAGACCTGAAATAATAGTAAGCAAAAGCAAGTTTTTGGAAAAACATGCTTGACTTTATACTACTTTGCCATCTTAAACTTGGTTCTGGTATTGTGGAATTGCCGTTAAGTTCTCTGATGTATTCTCTGACTTTAGACTGTCTGACACTATTAAGACTTTTCAGTTCGTTATACACACTAACAGCAAAGTTTTCTAACTCGCTTTCTTCTATAACAAACGGTGTGCCTGTGTAGTCTCTTAAAGTTATCATACAAATAAATATAACACCACTTCACCAAAATTTCATCTTATCTTGCCCAGTGCGGTAGTATTGTCCATATTGATAGACTTTTTTAGAGTAGCTGTAATTTATATCACAAGCATTTCTGTATTGCTTGCAACTTACACCATCAAACCACACGCACACATCTTTACGCCTGCACTGTGCTTTGCAATCTTCCCACTTCAAACTACCCGCCCTTTGACACTCTCTTAAAACCAAATTACCGCCATTATACCGCTGATACATTATCCAAAGCGGTTCTTTGTA
>Ga0081519_100051_pt1 | contig 24652 bp, 34 predicted proteins | sample ConSprmetagenome_FD_70987 | JGI IMG/M metagenome (GOLD analysis project Ga0081519, IMG submission 70987) | Hot spring microbial streamer communities from Conch Spring, Yellowstone National Park, USA - C T=80-84 v2 (version 2) | ecosystem: Environmental > Aquatic > Thermal springs > Hot (42-90C) ...
GTTTCTGAGGGGCTGTTGCGCGGCGTTTACAAACTTCCGGGGCCTTGTGAAGGCGGCGACTGCGACGTAATTGTGGTGTCGCCAGAGCCGCTGAGCCGGGAGGTTCTCGACGTGGTTGAGCACCTGGCTGGGCTGTACCAGTTCAAGCTCTACGACGGCGACAGCGAGAGGAGCGAAGTGACTAAGGTGCTCCACAACTTCGTAAAGATGCAGGTCAGCAACTGTCTGGAGACGGCGTCACCAGCCAAGGCAGTCTACAGCCTTGCGAAGACCTACGGTCTGGCCGTCCAGGAGGAGACGCGGCTAGACGAGTGGAACGTCGGCAAAATAATCTACAAAATAGAAGGCCTAAATGTCCCCGTGGTGAAGGAAATCTACTACTGCAACAGTTGCATCAACTTCCACATCAACGACCAGTTCATAGAAAAGTGCCGCTCCTGGTGCTTTGCAAAATAACCTCCTTTCTTCCTACATCTAAGATACCAAACAGATGTGCATCGTGTGTGAGTTAAATCATTATTTCTAGCATTGGGGTCTGCCCTGGCCTTAAGCAAAAGCTCCACGACGCCGACACGGCAGTGTCTCGCAACATAATGTAGCGGCATCTCCCCCAAGCCGTCTTTAACGTTTATATCGGCGTTGCGGCTGAGGAGCAACTCCGCCACTCGGACAAGCCCCTTCTCGGCCGCAATGTGGAGGGGGTACGCCAGCCGGAACCTCGGGCGTTTGGGTTGGCGCCTCGTCTGGCCAGAGGAGAAAGGAGACATACACTCTGTGGCTACAACCAAACATCTACACGAGCCTTTATTGAACATCAGCACATCTGTAATAACGTACGTTGTGCTGACAGCGAATCATCAAAATTGATATGCAACACACCTCCATGGGAACGAAAACAACAATACTAAGTACAGAAGAAATGGAAAACATATTATATGACTGCGTAATTGGGCAGACCACCCCATGCTATCTTGATTTGAGCGAAGTCAGAGATCACAATGGACGGTCATTGCTACATTGGACTGCGAATCTGGGACTGAAAGAAGAGACGGAATATTTGTTGACATATATCAATCCGAACGTAACAGATGACGAAGGGCAGACACCACTGCATATTACAAGCGACCCCGAAATAGCGTTAATTCTTATTAGACATGGCGCCGACCCCAACCTGCGCGATGGCAAAGGCCGCACGTCGCTACACTATGCTAGGTCTGCAGAATTGGCGGAATTGTTAATCCGCCATGGCGCCAATCCCAACATTGCCGACAATGAGGGCAATACACCGCTACATACCAGCGACGCCATTGAGGTTATCCTCCGTCACGGTGCCGATCCAAACTTAAGAAACAAGAAAGGTTTGCCGCCAATCTTTTACACTGAAAACTGCAAAGATATGATGTTGCTACTCCACGCTACTGACAGGGACATCGTTGCTAATACGAGAAATGAGCATGGCGAGACATTGTTACACTTGGCAGCACGATATAATTGCGTCGAAGCGGCACAGATTTTAGTCGAGTTCATCGACATAAATAGCAGAGATGCCGATGGGAACACAGCGTTGCACTTGGCATGTATTTATAAGAATTTCGAAATGATAAAATGGTTATTAAGCGCCGGTGCCGATTTGAAAATACCAAACAAAAACGGCCTTATACCGCTGAAGATGATTGTCGGAATGTGTAGGAACGATATTCCATGTGCAGAAATCTTAGAGATGGTTTTAGAGATGGCTGATGTTGAAACAGTGGATATAAAGATGGCATTCAACACAGAACAGATAAAATTGTTACAGTTGTTGTTGCGTCGCAACCTACTCCAAAAAATACTTCAAACATAATTTCTTTTTTTCTTCGTTTTCAACTCTCTCAATGTGTTTCATTTACGTCCATTTTGTTTGAAAGAAACAAATCATGCAACAGGACGTAGTCCAAAGCTTGTACCTGTTTGGCGTATCGTTGTAGTTACACCGCCGTAGCGCAGTGGCGGCTGGGGTTGTGCAATTATTGTGTATGTTTGGGCTAGCTCTCCAACTGTGCAATGGTTTTGTCTTCTGCAACAGTACTTTGCGGCGTTACAGCTGAACAACGGCTCTACAACGCGCGCCCAACCGCCAGGTTGACGCGTTGCCGCAGATACTGCAACAGCCTAAGCTTTCCCGATCCCGACAACGAGCAGTTCATAGAAAAGTGCCGCTCCTGGCGTTTTGCATAATAACTCTTCTTTTTCCCTACTGTATGTAGTTTGCAGAAGGTTCGAAGCCAATGTTGAAATTAGGAGGTCAGGCGGCATTACATGTTAGAACTCCATTCAGTTTTTCACAAAAAGCAGAAGGGAAAAAGGTGGGGTTAGCACTTGCGGAGCAGTTGCACCATTTCGCGCAACTCTCTTGAGAGCAATTCCTCGAACGGCGTTCTGTCCAGCGCGTCTCTGGCATTCGCGTCGGCGCCGTACTGGAGCAACAGCCGCACTGTCCCGGGGCAGGTCTTGCAGTCAAACTGGCAACCGTGCGCCGCAAGGTGTAGCGGCGTCTCGTTCAGCTTGTTGCGGGCGTTGGGGTCGGCACCGCGGCTGAGGAGCAACTCAACGGCGCCGACCCTGCAGTACCTGGCGGCCCAGTGGAGGGGCGTTTCGTCGTAGCCATCTCTGGCATTTGCATCGGCACCGTGCCGGAGCAATGTCTCAACTGCCCGGGCAAACCCCTTCTCGGCGGCCAGGTGGAGGGGGGTGCGCCCGCCGAGGCCGCGGGCGTTGGGGTCGGCACCGTTTTCGATGAGAAGGAGTGCAATGTCTTCGCATTGGTTGCAGTAGACCAAAGCATCATGTAGCGGCGTGTTGTTGTATCTGTCTTTTGCGTTTACGTCGGCGCCGTATTGAAGTAGCAACTCTATTGCACACTTCAGCCCATGGGCGGCGGCCCAGTGGAGAGGCGTCCTGCCATAACTATCCAATATATTGGGGTCGGCGTTGTGCCGAAGCAACATCTCCATGATTTCGCAACCGCCGAATATCGCCAAATGTAGCGGAGCTCTTTCCTGGCTGTCTTTGGCGTTTGGATTAGCTCCATACTTTAGCAACAATGCTACAGCTTCTTTGTCGCCGCGCTCAACAAATATGTGCAGTAGCTTATCCTTTATCTTTTGGTCATCGCCAGTTTTGAGGTATTCCAACAAGTAATATATACATTCATCGAGGACACAGCTCTTTATGTTTTTTATGATTTCGGGGAGTTTAGTTTCCATGTATATTATTGCTACACCTCTTTTTAGCTTATTGGCCGCCGATGTCTGTCAGTTCAATTCCACTTTTTGGAGAAAAAAGGGGGTTACCCGCAGATCTCGTACAGCCTTCCAAACGCCTTCCCGTAGGTCTCTGAGGCGAGGCCGACTTCTCTGATTTCTCCTTCCACGAATTCGTAAGCAGTCACGGGCTTATCGGCAACAGGCATGCCCTGCGCCTCGGCCACGTAGCGGTGGCACTGGAACGCTTTGCGGATCCACGGCGAATGCGTCGCCACCACGAGGCGCGCCTTGGCGGCTGACGCCAAGCCTGCGAGCCGGAAGACGACGTCTGGGTACACTGAGTCTAGGAGGCCGTCGATCAACAGCCACGCATCCTGTTGCATTCCCCTCTCCAGCGCTTCGGCAAGGAGGTCGGATGAGGGGCCGCCCAGCCGCGCGTCACCGACTGGTCGCAACAACCCGGCGAGTTGTAGCAACCGCGTCGCGGCGCCAGCGACACCGGGCGACTCAGGCGGCGTAAAGCCATACCTCAGCGTGAGGAGGAAGCCCTCGTAGAGCAGGTACGCCTCCTCCTTCAATCGGTACGTAATGTTGCAACCGACGTCTCCATCCTCTTCCGCCATTCCGCACTCCAGAACCGCGTTGCCGACCCTCAACCTGGCGAGACCGCCCGGACTTAGAACCCGCTCGGACGTGCGTACCGCCAGCTCGTAGTCCATCGAAAGCAGTGCGAAGAGGTAGCGGAGGAATGTAGACTTCCAGTACCTCCCCATAATTATCGTGACGCCGCTCAGCTTGCCCCCGCCTTCAAACAGACTGTCTACACGCCTAACGCTGAATTCGAAGTCCAGACTTTCTTTTCCGTATTTCATGTGAGTAGAAATGCCGACGTTTTTAAGCTTGTAACATGTTTGAAAACGCAGTGCGGCGGCCGGGATTCGAACCCGGGATCGACGGCTTGGCAAGCCGCCATCCTCAACCAGGCTAGACTACCGCCGCCGGCTGATCGCAAAGCCCACCTTTTAAGTTTTTCTCTATCAGCAAAGACGGGCTCTATTGACGCCGCACAGATTTGAAAGCTGTGTTGTGCTTATGCGACGGATTTGAATCGCGTAAAGACGCACAGAAGAGAAAAAAGCGGCTGGAAAAATGTTTTTTGATTAGAAGAGCATCTCGGCGATGCACATGTATCCGCGTCTGGCCGCCACGTCGCGCGGCGTGAGCCCTTCATTGTTTCTGGCCGCCGGGTCGGCGCCGACCTTCAGCAGTTCTTTGATGGCTCTTATGTTGCGGTTCTCAATTGTGGCATGTAGCGGCGTGTTTCCCTTGTTGTCGCGGGCGTTCACGTCTGCGCCGCTTTCCGCCAGGAGCTTCACCGCTCTGGCGCCTCTCCACCACAGGGCCGTGTGGTGTAGCGGCGTGCGGCCCCTGCTGTCTCTCGCGTTGACGTCGGCGCCACTCTTGATCAGCAACTTGGCAATGACGACGTCCCCCACCAAGGCGGCCACGTGGAGGGGCGTCTCGCCGTAGGCGTTCCTCGCATTGGGATCGGCGCCGCGGGACAAGAAGAGCTCGACAACATCCGCATGCCTGTTGTACACTGCCGTGTGGAGCGGCGTCTCGCCGTGTTTGTTTGCTACCGTTGGGTCGGCCCCCGCGTCCAGGAGGAGCCTCGCGGCCTCGACGTTGCCGATCCTCGCGGCTATGTCTAGCGCGGTTTCGCCGTGTTCATTATGCGCATTTACATCTACGTATTTAGCCAATATAGGTATGGCCTCGTGGCAGTCGTAGATAACTGCCGCATGTAGTAGCGTGTGTCCGCTAAAACGCCAGCCCCCGATGGCCTCCGGGGGGAACATCTCCATGGCGTGTACGCAACACTGCTTCACGGCATTGTGCAGGACATCCTTCACATCTGCCTCGTTCATGTACGTAGAAGTGCTAACCATATTTAAACCAATCCGCCGTCTGGGCCCCGTTGCAGAAGCCTGGCAGACCGACCACGTCTTTCACATCTTTCCATTTCATCCAGAACTTCCCGCTGAAGATAAGCACGACATCAGAGTTATCCACGCAGACCCGAACTTCCGCCACTGGATTCCCACGTCTTCATAGGCTTAGCACAGCTCAGCTCCGCCGTTTCTCAGCAGGTAGCACCTCCCCTTGCCGGGCAGGTCGGCGCGGTGCACCTCCACCAACGCGGGAACCTCCAGCTCGGCCAACGCGGCGAACAGCCGTCTGGCGTATTCCTCCTGCAGTAGGTCTATCCCATCTATAAACAGAAACGCACCTATGCGTCTGGCGGTTGCCGCGGCGGTTGCGGCCTGCGCCAGCTTGAGCACGGCTTCCGACACGGCATCCTCCTCGTACTCTTCGCCGTCTTCCCCGCGGAAGACGGCGGCGGTCTGCTGCGTGTAGGAATCGCCCCAGAGCTCCAGCTGGAATCCCGCCGGCCCCAGAACATCGTTCACAAAATCTAAGGCCTCCTCCAGCGCGCCGTATGCCGGCAGAACCTCCTCCACAAAGCGGGAGAAGCTGTAGGCGCCGCTTGCCTCAGTGCCGAAGAGCCTCACGCCGTCTTTCACCCATATCAGCGGGATGTCGGCAACGCCGACGCCGGTGTAGAAATCGCCCTCCAGCCTCATCTCGCACCGCTCCATCCTCACAGCTACATGTCCCCATGCCAGCTCCACGGCGTGTCCCCCCAGCTCAACTACGGCCTTCTCGGCGCCGCGGTTTATAAGCGAGGCCGCCTCCCTCGCCCCCACAGACCCCCTCCCCAAAACCCTAGAAGCCACAGAGAGAGCCCTAGCCACAGCGGTCTTCCCAGCGCCGTGTGGACCGCGCAGGAACACTACACCGGAAAGATCAAGCTCGGCCTTTCTAATCGGCCCGACGTTGTTGAGAACAAGATGCATATCCGCGTTAAAATAGATTACTAAAAACTATCAACCCAACCTGGCGACTTGCCGCAGTTGTCAAAACTAAATCAGCAACAGCCACAGACCGATCTCTGCGAGTCTCGGTGGGAGACAGAGCAGACCACCCTGTGCAGTTATTCCGTACAACTCTCTGGAACGTTCGCCTGCTAGACGCTCCGGCGGGAGTTGGCATATGCCTGGAGACGCTAGATTTTTAGCTCTACAAACGGCGGCTTTGTGCTGTATCTCGGCCTGGCCTTTGTCCTTTCCGGTTTCTCCAGCACAAAGAGCTTCTCGTGGTATATCAGCAGGAAGTCGCGCCCCTTCACCCTTCTCCACACCTCTCTTGTGGCCTTCATCTTGTGCTGAACTTTAATGACCTCCTCCTTCAGCACGAACCCCGCGTCCAGCAACGCCAAGAGGGCGTAGTGCGACGCCGGCACGTAATACTTCTTGATCCGCGTGTCGCCGACCAAGACCCCCAGCATGCCGCCGGGCTTCAACACTCTGTAGGCCTCCCCCGCGGCCTGCCTAAACAGCGCCAGGTACTCCTCCAAGCTCCTCGCCCTGGAGAGGTCGCCCTCCTCTCCGCCGTACCTCACCGAGCCGAAGTACGGCGGATGCGTGGCGACTAGGTCGACGGAGCCGTCGGGTATTTTGTCCAGCCTCCTGGCGTCTCCGTGGAACACCCTGTACCACGCCTCAACCTTCCCCCCGCTGCGCCTCTCCAAGACGCGTACAAGGTGGTAGAGCCTGTGGTGCGCCAGCATGACGGCGCCGTAGTTTATGTCGACGGCCACGCAGTTCCTGCCGAGCAGTAGCGCCTCGATACACGTGGTGCCGGAGCCCGCCATTGGGTCTAAGACGGTGTCCCCGGGCTCTGTGTACTTGAGGATCAGCGTACGGGGTATCTGGGGCGCCCAGTTCCCCCGGTAGTCGCCCCTGTGGGTAGCCCAGAAACCCCTCACGGGGAAGCTCCAGACCGTTGTGGACACGTCGCCGAGCTCCTCCGGCAGAGGCTCAAGCCTCTCAACCTCAATATGCTCCAGCGGGATCGTCTGCCTTCCAGCGACAGCGCTCTTGTTCCTCGAAGCAAAGTCCAAGTACTCCTCCACAGAAACCTCCCTCACACAGCTTACTCATCCGCCTGCCTTACAAACATTTAGGCCGCCGCTTGCCGCTGAAGACGGCGGGCTACCGGCTGTTTTGAACCGCCTAACCGCAGGGAATTCCCCACAGGGAAAAGTTCCCTGTGAAGGAATCCCTGCAGGTTCATCCCTGCAACCGCAGTCTAAACAACCAGCCAGCCCCGCAACCTCAGCATCTGTCTGCCGGAGCACAGCCTAAAACGCGGCCGTTTATGTTTACCACCAGCCGGCTACAGCAACACGTTGACGCAATGTGCGCTACATCTTTTAAAGACTGCAGACGCAGTACATGAATGAAAATGTGGTCTCGGCAGGTTTGACAGCGGTGTTGGCAGGGCTTCTCATGTGCTGATACTCCACATCTTTGGTTCATAATAATACTGCTCATGACAGCGGCAACCATCATTTCAGATACGCATTTTACATCTGTCGAAGCTTTCAGCTACTTCGGCGTTGTACAAAATTCTGTTTTGGTAGCTACCACGATAGCCAGAGCACACTAGAAAGCAGATGTTGCAGAAAATGGAAACTGAAGAGAGCCAACCAAACGGCTTAGCACCTGCACAGTCATATCACTGCGGCAAAGCGCCTTCTGCCAAAGTCCCGCAGGTGTATCTTGTCGAAGTTGCCGTCTTCATACCGGATTATAATATGGCCGCCGGTCCTCTCTACGGCCGCGACACGCCTGCGTCTGTAGAACGTCGCCACTTCGGCGCCGCGCTCCAGAAGCAACTTGAGGAGCTCAAACTTCTCCTCGGGCGTCACGGCAACGCTTCACGTCAGCTCGGCGGCAACCTGCACCTCCCTCCAGAGGAGTTCTGGCGTCTTCAGATCCTTAGTGACGGCGCCGTCTGCAAACACGTAGTAATCCCACTGCTTAAGGACTGCAGCCCTAAGCACGAATCCGCTGTGGGTCTCCACTACCGCGGGATCCTCCAAATCGGCTAGGAGCCTGAGGAGCGGCAACGCGTAGCCCAGGTGGAGCGCCGCCTCGAAGCTCTCCACAAACAGCAAAGGCGAAGCGCCCAGCCTCTCGGACAGCTTCCCCGCCAATGTGCAGGCCGCGGCTATGAGGGCCACCCTCTGGACGCCAGACGCAACACCTTCTTCGTCGAAGTGCATGCCGCCAGACCTGTAGTAAAGCCTGTCCCCCGCCACAACCAGCTCGTGATCCGTAATATCAGACAGCACGTCGTTTACCTCTTCCATGTACTCGGCGTATTCGTCCGCACCCGCGGCGCTCCCCCACTCGGCGCCCCACAGCGCCGCCACGCCTGGCGAGACGAGCTCGGCAAGAGACAGCGTCCTGACCCCCCTATCCACGACGGCCACGCCGTCCAGACGGACGCGGATCAGGACGTCCGCCGACAGCCGCTCGTCCAGACCGGTTGCAATAACCCCCGAGACCTCGCGTCGATACAGCACCTCGCCAGCCCTCGCGACCTTCACGGCCACGGCACCCCGCGGCCTCCGTGCAAGCTCTATCTCGTAGTCGTCCAACGCGATCTCCCCGGCCTCCGCCCCACGCGAAATCAGCGCAAGCGCCTCGGCCGAAGTAGCTTCTCCGCCATTCAAGACCCTGACTGCGAACCCCAGCGCCCGCGCCACGGCCGTCTTCCCGGAATTGTTGGGACCGTAGAAGATGGTCAGCCCCCGCAACGCCAGCTGAACGCCGCCTAGGGGTCCGATGTGCGCAAGCCTTACCGCAGGCATAGTGCCCCCGCGTATTCGATGTTGTTCGGAGGCCATTCATTTACACGCACCTCCCACGACGGGGCGGCCCTCGAAACAGCTATCTCCACCTGGTCAGGCATTCTGTATTCGGCGCAGTACCTGCGGAGCCCGTCGGCAACATACACAACGACTGCGCCAAGCACCACGATGAAGCGGCGCGAATAGTTAGGCGGATGCATGTAGACGGCGCAGGCAAACACGCGGCTGACCGCGTCCCAGTCGACCTCGTGGAGCGCGTTGCCGCGCTCGTCGTAGCGGTGGACGCAGTAGTTGCGCATAGCAGGAATCTCCAGCGCCCTTCTGGCGGCTTCTCTAAACATCTCTAAGCTCATAGCCCCACAGTGGCGGCGGCCTCTTCCACGAGCTCTCTTACGCGCCTTTTGAAGAGCTCTACGAACTCCCTCGCCTCGTACACGACCCCTCTGTATGCAACCCTTTCTGCAACTGCCACAGCTCCGCGCACCTCCTCCACCGCGGAGTTATACCTATGGTCGATGTCCAGCCTCCTGTCGCCGCTCACCAACGTGATTCCGTTCCTCCCCACAGTAGCTACCTCGCCTCTAATCTCTATCTTCACCTCTTGACGCGCCCTTATTGTAATCGTAAACGTCGGCACAACTTTTGCAAACCCATCAACCACATACCGGACAACGTCGTAGTAGCCCACGTCGATGGGGGGATTCTGTTGCCGGGCTCCCCCCACCGCCCCGGCCGCCTCAGAGGCGGCCGCACTTCGGCCCACCTGAACCATGATGCAAAGAAATTCTACGATTAAAAATTCTTCACTGGAAGATTTATGACGCATGCCTGCCGGTTGCAGGGAGCGCCCTACAGGGAAAAGTTCCCTGTAGGGGTTTCCCTGCAAGCATGTTGGTTCCGATGAGATGCCGAAATTGAGAAAGCAGAGCTACATCATTTTAGCCAGCAGTCTAGGTTCTGCTATGGACTGCGAGAGATTGCTACTGGCGATGAAGAAATGGGGATATCGCGGCGTGTCGTATAGTTATCTCACAAAACTTTTAGGCCTGACGCCTGAGGAGGCAGAGAAGTGCGGAAAAAAGGTAGGAATTGACCTAGGATACGGAGTTTTATTTTTATTACAAGGCGAGACTTGACAGCTCTCCACACAAAATACTCTTTTTTTCTTCAGAAAAGAGAAGGGAGTTGTTGAATCGAAAAATATGTGCTTCGAGTTAAGAGATAACCGTGAGGTCTAGCGATTCGAGTAGCTTCTCGACATAACGTGGAGGCAACTTTTCTACAATCCACGCTTGATGCGCAGACTCTCTTATCAACTTGCATTGTTCAGGCGCCAGCTTGCATATAGTTATGTTAACATTTCGCATGCCTCTTTCCTCGACTAAATACAGCAGTACATCCACGTCGCCGTCCAAGTAGTACAGCCTGCCGCGTTCTGTTTGGCCGAGAAGCGGCGCCAGCGGCGAATCAAATTCGTTGAACGCAGGCTCAACCGCTTCGAGCCACCTTCCTCTGAGCTTCAGAGCAATAGGCGCCATAAAACTGTTTTCTGCATGTCTGAATTCTGCCTCAATGAGCTTTATCTTTTTCCACGTGTCTTTCTTCATAAAAGGGGAAACACACAGGCTTATAAGCCTTTCAGTCTTCTGCCTCCTTATGCCACCGCTTACTACCACATTACAGATATCTAAAGTAGCGTTTATTTGTGTCTCAAGAAGCGCCTTACTTTTGAGCGCGTACTAGCTAGCCGCTTGCCCATTGGGCTGTCTTCGGCAGATATCTAGCGACTGCAGACGCCAGCTCCTCGGGGATCTCCATGCCCTTGTAGGCGGCGTAGAACGCCATGACTGGTATGTCGTCCACAACTGCGTCGTTTTTGAAGTGATCGAGATACGCGTCTAGAAACGCCCTCAAGACGGGCCCGGGGAGCCTGTGCCGCGCCGCCAGCTTGTCTATCAAGAGCTCCCAGTTGGCGCACCCGAAGTAGTAGCACGTCACGACCCCCCTCTCTGTGGCCTCGAAAATACTGCCTCTGTGGTTGGCCGCCCGCCTTGCCATGCCGAGGCGCTCCAGCCGGGCCGCCTTTCTGTATGCCTGGGTGAAGTGCAGGTTGAGATCCCGCGCGATTCTGTAGGCAGTGGCGGGCCCCCTGAGTATTATATATCGCAAAACCTCGGAAAGAAGCTGGTCATTGTCGAGGTGGCAGGTAGAAATCAACTTCAGCATGCAGATTTGTGTAGTTGTGGATAAAATCTTTTGTTCAAAACCGAAGCGTCGTAATAAGAAATGGCCAAAGGAAAAAAGAGGGGGTTAGTGGTACTCTACCCACCACGTGGGCTCTTTTCTTGATATTTTTACGAACTTCTTCAGCTTTTCCATGATTTTGTTCTTGGTCAGCTATTATGTTGAATTGTTTCCATATTATGCATATAGTTGCCAGTAGCGGTGATGCGTAGTAGTGTTTATTGTTGGCGCTTTCTTCCTGTGTATCTGTGGCAGTTCGCGAGACTTATGGTGGAGGTGGCTGTCAGCTGGCGTATGCGAGCGGTTCTGTTTCGGCAATTACGGATGGATGTAAATAGGAATGTGGGGAGTGTTCAGCAGGTGGTTTGCGTTGTGTTGTTGCATGCTGGGCATCGCATTTTGCATGCGTCTAGTTTTTGCCGTGGGTTTTTACTTTTGTCTAGTGTGTTAGTTTCCCCCAGCTAACACGCCGTTAACACAAACACCCCCAACCCGTTAACGGCGCACCCAGTTCGACAGAAACATAATTTTGAACCAGAACGCCACAGGGATTTCTCCACAGGGATAATCATCCCTGTTAGGTAATCCCTGTAGGGGAATCCCATCTGTGCCAGAGGGGTTGATGCCATCTAAGCTTATAAAAGGCTAATTTTTGGTGAGCATTGATCCAGTTGATAGTGTGCTTCTGATGGAGATTCTTCTGTGAGTTGTGTCGCTTTGTTCACAACTATTACCATCTACAGCATGCTCGTGTTTCCTGAGAACGGCAAACCAAAAGAAGACTGCTAAAGAAATAACGCCTCTTTTTATGCACAAATTATTTATATCATAACCTAAACTAGAGACATATGACGGGGCGAGCTCCTGGCTTTGGGCTGAAATGTCCCTACTGCGGCTTCGACGCCAGAAAGGTAAAGGAGTGCTACATAGCTGAAAAGAAGCGTTACGTCGTGTATTACGTCTGTATGAGCTGTAGTAGCCAGTTTAAACACGTCGTAGGCGGGAGGAGAGAGGTGGTAGTGAAGGTGGGCTCTCCGGATTCGTACTACCTCCTCTTCAAGGGAACTCTTGAGAACTTCCTCTTCAGTCTACGCGACTTTGTGGAGAGGCACTCCGGGCTGATTAGGCAGTTTCCCGCTGGCACCTTCCTGTGGGGGGCCAGCCGGGTGGACAGCCGAATTAAGGCGGGGATAGGCGTTTTTCTCTACGTGACAAAGAACCAGTACAACGAGGGCGGGCTCGTCCTCTACGGCCGTCTCCTCGACGTGAGGAAGTTCTCGGGTAGGTACTGGCCCTCCGGAAAATGGAATTATCTCCTTCCCATAAGGGTGGAGAGGGTGGCAGAGGGGGTGATAGAGAGCCCCAGTGACCCAGCCAAATGGCGTCTGCTAGACAGACGGCGACTGGGGGATCTGGGCGTAAAGATACTGCCAGGCATACGGACAGTGAAACCTGAGCTGGGGGAGAAGCTGAAGGAGTTGTTAAAGCCGTTAAAGTAGGGACGTGCGGCTCTTCACAGACCTGCAGACGGCAGAGACGTACAGCGGCTACACGCTGACAGTTGCCGCATATTCCATGCCAATTTTATTCTTCACTACATCCACCTACAGGCCCAAACTGCCATAGGCGGCGTGGCTTACATCATCCGCTCCTCCCAACGAAGCTCTTTTTACTGCTTCGCGCCAGCTCTGAAGCTCTCTCGATGTCGCCGCTGGTTGCTCTGAAAAGTTTAAAGTTTTAAAACACTCTTAAAAAAGGGTTTTTACATAGCTCTGCTTTCACAAAAGCGCATCTTCAGACGCTGAGCTATAAACTGCTCTAGTTGCGTAATGTCGGTAAGGACAAGGTTGCCGTTTTCTATTTTGGCATAGGCTTTTATTCTAGAATTAATCATCAAGAGAGGATTTCGTTCGCTATTTCCTCAAGCGATGTAACGGCGGTCTTCTTGTCGATTTTCTGTCTTTGGAACAGCTTGTAGATTATGTACGTGGCTAGCTCCAGCGTCGCCAGTCTCTCCAGCCTCTGTGCCGCCTCCGGCGGACACTCGCAGTCGCACGTCTCATTTATCTCTACGTATTCCATGAACAGCGCCATCATTACCTCGTGAAGCTTGTCCAAGACCTCGTCCCGGCTTTCGTAGAGGAGGTCTTCCAGCGTTTTGCCGCCGCCGACCGGAACGTCCAGCCGCAGGACCTCGGCGTACTCCTCCACGGCGCTTTCGAGGCTGGCCTTCACGGGGTCGGCGCCTAGCCGCCTGAGCGCCTCCAGAACCTCTTCTATCTCCGGCGCGTACCGCCGTATTGCCGTAGTGATATTGGAGATTATTTCGGCTACGTCCTCTCCCGCTTTCTCCTCAACCTCCCGCAACATCCTTTGCCTGACCTCGTGGAGCCTTCTGTACTGTGGAGCAAGTTCGCCAGTGCGGTGTGTGAAAAACAGCTCCTCAGCGAGGGCACCGAGCCCTACCGCAACAGCGGCTTCTCCAGCCATGCCTCCTCTAGGTTGCATACACATGTGAGCAGGTTGTCTCCTGCGGGAGTTCGGTGGAGGTAGTTGAGGCGAGCTCGTAGATTATAGCGTTGTCAGTCACCTCAGCCACCACTGAGCCACATACTTCCATGTCGCTGAGGACGTCCAACACCTCGCGGGAGAAGGGGCCGTATTTGTACTTCCAGCGGAACACCGTAGCGCCGAACCTCTGGTACAGCTCCCCGTCGATGAGGAAAAGAAGCTTTATGGGCTTGGTGCGGGCCACGGGCTCGCGCCGCAGTACACACCGAATCAGGTCTGCCCCATAGATGTCGGGTATGACGTCCACGCAATGTTGGCACGTTCGGGTATAAAAACTCTGAACCTAACTAACAGTGCCTGGCTCTCAGGCGGACGTCCGACGCGTAGTGCGATTCTCGGTATCTGTTTGGTTTCTGAATAAGCAGGACACAGATGTACCAAAGCGGCGGTGATAAACAACACGTACTGGATCCTCTGGCACCTGTCACAACCTCTCTGAACCAGGCAGAACTCCGCAACCAAAGCCCCTTTTTTTCGTATCCCTTCTTACGCGCTGAAAGCGTCTGCAAGACATCTGTACACTGCATTCCTCTTTTTACTGCTGTGATTGAAGACTGCCTTTGGGCGGTTCTTGAGAGGCCGCTTCAGCATGTTTGCAGGGAAGACCCAACAGGGAAGAGTTCCCTGCAGGTAGATCCCTGCAGGCACATATAAACACACGCTTAAAATTTAGAAGTGAAGCATTTAAAAACTCGGGAGTTCTCCCTGCAAATGTATGCGGGGAAAATCCGGCTTAGAGCTCAAAATGAGGTAGACGGATCTGCGTTAGAAAGGCATGAAAATGCCGGCGGCGCTGTGCAACGCTTTGTCAACGGAGTTGCAACTATTCTGGAGCTTGACAAAAACAAGCTGATCAAATACATGCCGAAGTTCCTGCCTCAGCTTCTGATGCAGGAAAGCCGCCGGGAAGACGTAGCGTCTGCAGTTGAAGACGCCGTTGTGCACATCTTAGATGCTTTCTCAGACCACGAGGCCTGGGATTCATACTACACATCACATGCGCCGTCGGCATACATGTTTGCAGCCGCAGTTGCGGCCTGGATGTACCTGTATTCTGAGCACTACGGCTCCGCCATACCAATAGGCTGTCCTCTGTTCAGCGAAGCCGTCAAGGCGGCAGTTGCTGAATTCTTCGCAACAAAAACAGCCCGCCCAATCACAGAATCAGTAGCGCGCATCCGCGACTTCAAGTGTTGGCAGACATGACTGCTGAAGCCAAAGGCCTGACACTCCAGGCTCTTGCTGTTTCAGCTCTTTTCACAGCCGGGCGTTTTAACTGCTTTCTTTTCTAATTCAGCGATGTGCAAGGCCGTTTTTCTGTCTGCATATTACTCTTTCTTTCAAGCCTATGAAGAGCATAAAGGCGAAGTAGAGGTTTCCCGCGAGCGCTATCAAACCAAATATGAACAGCTCCAGCGACGCAAGCCATGCCCAGTACAGAAGCAACGCCAACACGGCCGCCAACGCGGCCGCAACCACCACCGAGTTCACCTCACCTTTCACGGCCTCGCGCCTTCCACAGATTTAAAAACAACCGCCAACATGCCTTGCAACGCCCCCCAAGGGGTTGCAACACGCTTCATCCACAGCGCTGTTTAGGCGGCACTGCAAGCGCTCTGCAGAAACAGCAACACCAACGCCCTGCCCTTGCGGCCTGTCTAAACCAGACGTTCCGCCTTCTGTTGCGCGTTTCTGAACAGAAAGCACCGCGGTGGGCTTTTTCATATTCGGCCGGCTCGGACTTTTCATCTTCATCGTTTTAAGCCGGCTGTCTGTTTCACTTATGGAGCAGGCACGCGCCAGTGACCGGCGGTTGCGGCATTCGATGCGATGCGGACAGGCGTACGGAGCGGATGTGCGGAATATGTCAGTAGGCGTGCTCTACCGCGTCGGCGCCCCGCTCAGCGCGGTGGGGCCTTGCGCAGTTGCGGTGGCAGGCACAAGAGAGCCTACGCCGTGGGGCAGGCGCGCGGCTCGGATGATTGGCCGCATGCTGGCAGAGGCGGGCTACGCTACTGTGACCGGCTTGGCGCGCGGCATCGACGAAGAGGCCGCCCTCGGCGCACTGGAAGCAGGCGGACGCACGGTAGCCGTCTTGCCGTACCTCCTGGAGAGATGCGGCAAGCTCAGCCCGCGCGCGGCGTGGCTCCTGCGCACCGCCGCATCTTACGGCGCGCCGGCGTCTGCTGTTGCGGAGAACTTGGTAAAAGACGACAGCCGCGTCGGAATGTGGCTCGCCGCGCGCAACAAAATTATTGCACGTATTGCAACAGCTCTTATCGTGCCGGAAGCAAGGCTCAAACAGACACGTTGGGGCACGCGGCACGCCGTAGAACGCGCGCTGGAGGCGGGGCGCCTCGTAGTGGTGCTTAAGCCCCGCTCAGGAGGCGGCGGCGTAGCCGAGGCGTTCAGCTACTTCAGGCACCGCGGCGCGGTAGCCGCGGAGGATACAGACGAAGCCCTCGACATGATCAAGCACCGATGCCGCCTCCCGCATTAAAGCTACGAAGACGCAAGTCGTTGCGTTAAATCCTCATTTTTTCCTCTACATCATCGGCAAGAAGTCCAGCTGTTGCAGGTTTATAAACTTGCCGCATTTTTAGCAGTATGATAGCTATAAAAATGCCGAAGCCTAGGGCGGGGCCGGCGGCGAGCCAAAGACAAGCCGTAGCCTTAGGCCTAGCTTTGGCAGTTGCTTTGAAGAGAGTGGGCAACTTCGAGGTCGCCGAGGCCTTGGCGTGGAGGGGCATCCCAGATGTTGCACATACGAGCGGCGAAAAGGTAGACATAGAGCTTGACCGTTGCGTCGACATCGGCATTGCAGACAGCATCGCCAGGATGTTTGCACGCAGAAGGTGGGATGGGATAACGGTGGCATTAAACGGCGAGTTGGGCAAAGTTAAGTTAGGAATCGACATAGACATCTACGCCAACGAACGCGTGCCTGTGAAGGCGGGGATAACCAGCGAAGGCGTCGGAATCCTCGCCGAGCCGAGGGGCTACGTCGGAGGCGAGGTCGTCGAGAGCTTTTACGAGCTTTTCGACGTAGAGCGCGAAAAGATGAAAGCGTTGGTCGAAGAACTCGTTGCCGAGATGCGTTGCGCGGCGCTGTGGAAAGCCGTAGCTGGGGTATATGCACTGCGGGGCTTCAGCTTTGAGCCAGAAGACGCAATACCGCTGTGGCGCAGACTTGGACATGTGGCGAAAGACCTATACAAGCTGTTGCCGCCGGGGCTGGCTGAGCTCCCCAAGAAAGTCTTCAGAGATGCAGTGCCGGAGTTGCTGAAGCTCCTTGAGAAGTACTACACGGTGAAGCTCTACATAGACGCCGTGCAGATGATACCGCTGTCAACCAAAAGCCACAGAGACGCAACAGCACTGCTGAGAGACGTGCTGGCAGAAGCGGCGAAGAAGACGGCAGGAGGGGCTGGATTCGTAGAGGCGGTGAAAGAGGAGCTGAGGCGAAGACCGTAGGCGCGCGGTTGCGGCAGGCCTGGAGCTGATTCTTTATGATGCCTACCGAGCATAGAGCCGTGCAGGAGGCCATCCTCTGGCGGGGGCGGATGAGCTGGCGGGCCAACGCAGGCATCATAGGTGTTGCAGTCTTTTTCTTCATAATGGCGCTGGCAAGCAACCACCCGTTCCTCAGCGCCATCTTGCTGGCTGTCGCTGGGTTGGCGTTGCTCTACGCCTATTTACGCGTCATCGCCACCGAGTACATCGTCACGTCCGGCCGCATCTATGCGCGATACGGAATAGTCGCCAGAAGCATAACGCAGACCAAGCCCGAGTCTGTGGTCGCGGTCAACGTAGAGCAGGGGATTTTAGGCAGGCTGTTGGGATACGGCGACATCATGCTCATGACCCCCGGCGAGGGGGGCCGCGGCTTTGTGGTGTTTAGAGGAGTCAAAGACCCAGTAAAGCTCAAGAAGACCTTCTTCGACATGTTAAAGAAGATAAAGGAGAAGAGCCGCCTCATGGAGCTCCTCCGGGAGCTGGAAAAGGAATGCGCCTTCGGCCGGCTTCCAGAGGAGCGGTGCATCAGCTTGCGGCAGAGGTACGAGGAGGAGCTGAAGAGGCTGGAGTAGCGCCGCCGACAGCGATGCAGAAGAAATGTGAAGAGCGGTAGGGACTGGGGGCACGTCATAAGCGAAGCCGCAGAAACAAAATAAGCTGATGACAACGTCATAATAAAAAGAGGCGGCATTTAAAAAAGGGAGGATGTTGCGTTGCACCTACGCGGAGCCTATAATACGAGGCACAAGCTCTGAGGAGCGGGAAGAGCCGACATGTAGATATGAGACATGTACGTTAAAATGTTTGAAATCACATTTTTCCGCTTCACAGCTTCTCCAAGATTTTATGCTTCAGTACATAGCCTTCGGCTCGTAGGTAGCTGTACAACAGCCACCCCATGTAGTCTGACATCTTCTCGGGGATGTCCAAACCCAGCATCTCCTTCACGCGCCTCTCCAATTGCCAAGGCTTCCAGCCGCCGTATTTCGCCGCCACCTCGTCAAGCCTGGCGGCGACCGGCTCCGGCAGGTGGGGCGGGGGCCCCGGCCACGTCATCATCAGGCCGAGCTCGGTGCTTATCAGGTCTGGGCTGAGGGCATTCAGCGCGTCGTACACTTCATCGCTCACGGGGCCGTGTGTCCAGAGGTAGAATTCCGCCCTGGCCAGAGGGCGCCCGCCGTATCTGTACTCGTAGACAACGCCGCCATCTACGTCGTACTGAGCCAAAAAAGTCAACAGCATCAGCTTAGCTGGCTTCATGAGCCGGCGGCGTAGCAGGTGCACGATTACGTCTGAAGTCCTGTATTCCATACCTGTCTGCATCTGTGCATTTATAAAGACTTAAATACTGCTGTGTACCTGCGGGCATGTCCGGCGGCAGCAATTCTGCTCATGCACGTCCACCTCTGCAGGCCTACTATGACAGAAAAGCAGATATCCTCTCCACCGCCGCGCGGGAAGGCGAGCCTAAATACGTCGTCGTAGGCCGCGGAACTTTCGTGATCTTCGCAGACGAGGAGGGGATCTGGCGGATAGACCTAGAGGCTGAGAGCTGGGACTCCGACGTAGATGAGGTGCTTCCCCTCATGAAGGTCGAAATAGCGTAAGAAGCGGCACAACTTACGCAAATTCAAAATCCTTTAGAAATCTCTGTACATGAAATTCGCCGCATCCATCTTTGCATCGAGATATGCAATGCATGCATAAACTTGCCTGGATAGGAACAGCGGCCGCCGTTAGTTGAGGTGCGGTTTGCAACATTGTACTTCAAAAACTAGCCGCTCTTCACGAGACGTCGGCGCCGATGCGCCTTAAACACAACGCAAACCATTCCAAACTAAACAGTTGGCGTCTACAGGCCTCTATCCGCTCAACACCTTATATGGACCACGTCTTACGGCCTCGCTCAGCAGTTGCTATAGAGGGGTGGGATCCGCGGACAGCCCATCTGTAGAGTAAACAGTGCGTTGCCCTCTGCCGGCCTCGTCTCAGCGTGCTGTCATTAAGATGGGGGCCGCAAAGGCGGGATCCCACAGCCCAGAGGCATGCCGCCTGAAGAGGTTGTTGAAAGCTCAGTCATCAATTCAACATAAATCGGCGCATTTCCCTCCACGTGAACCTAGAGAAGGAAATCTTAGAGCTTCTGAGGCAGGAGGGCCCCGTCACTGTGTACAGAATCGCAAAGGCGTTCGGCATCACCTACGGTGCGGCGCAGTGGCACGTAGGCAGGCTCCAGCGGCTCGGCCAGGTCTACACCGTGAAGATAGGCGCGAAGCGGTACGTCGCGCTTAGAGGCACCGCGCAACTCGACCTGCTCCAGAAGGTGACCGTCAAAGACGTGCTGAACGCGATGATAAATGCCCTGTCTGCATGCAGCGTGAAGCCGGAGATGACCCTCCAAGAAGCCTTGAATAGGCTAGATGCCGAAGCGCCCCACCTGGCGGAGGCGCTCCGCCTAATTGCGCGGATCAGGTAAAAGCCGTTCATCATACACCAGCGCAACAACTCCTTCATGCACCCGCTGATCCAGCTGGAGCGGTGGATGCAGGTGGACTACTTCTGCCAACACTGCGGCTACGAGTTCGCAGAAAGGCCCAAGCTCCCCACCAAATGCCCACGGTGCGAAAAAACGCTACACAGGTTCGGGAGGCCGATAATCACCCTGCGCCCCAGCGCCCGAAGCCGCCGAGCCGGATAAACTGCGCTACAGGCTGTCCAGCCATCTCTCCACGGCGTCTGCAAGCTCAGCAAAACGCCTAAAGCCCTCTAGATGCCTCCTGCCGCAGACTATAACTACGGCGTTTCTCCTGCGGTACACCCTGGGCTCGCCGCCCGTAAGGGCCTTCACCACCGCGACAAGCCTCTCCGCATCCGCCTCCCTGCCCCCGGGGGCGTCTACCCTAGCCCTGGCATAGCCTGCAACTTCGCTCCTCTCACCGTATCTGCCGAAGGCAACCGCGAAGCTACACATCACGCCGTTTGCCTCCGCCGCTATCTTAATCCTCAGCAACTTCTTTCCTCCTCTGCCTACATCAAGTTCGGCGCCCCAGCCAACCACCTTCACCACATACCTCCTGCCGCCCACTTCGACCTCCCTCTCAAAGCCCCTCAGCGTCATGGAGCCTCTAGTCCTGCCATCCTCCACAACCACTCTAACTTTTTCGTAAACCCCTCCGCCTTTTTCCCAAGCCCTCTGGAGTATGTGCCCTACGAATTCAGCCGCCAGACTCTGCCGCCCTCCCTCGCCGCGTGCAGAAAGCCATGCAGCATGCGCCAACCCCTCCCTAAGGATCCTCACGTAGCCGCCGCGGCCCGTCTTTTTGACCGTGAAGTGCTTCCCCTCCACAAGCCCCATCTCCCTAAGCCTCTGCGCCTCCCGCTCTACGTTGCCGGGGTTTGTGGAGCCGAACCTGACCTCAAGCGCGCCGTTGCGCATAACCCTCACCAAGTACTTCGGCCAACCCCTCCTCACCCCCCTCTCCAGCTTCTTAAGCCACTTCTCAGCCCTCCTCCCGCCAACCCAACCCCTCGCCGCTGCTTCCCTAACGATTTCGGCAACCGCCCTTCTGAGCTCCTCCCGCCCAGTTGCGAGGACGTCTGTGTAGGCCTGGACGTACCACACGCTACCCATCTTCTTCACCTCTGCATCGACGCCTACACGCCTCAGCAGGCCGGCGGCGTGCTCCACGCGGTTCCTATCCGCCGACTGGAATATGAGCCGGATGCCGTTCAGCAGATACACGCCGTACGCCGCCGCATCAGCGCCATCCGACAGCATCAGGCGGGCGGCGGCGCACCTGCCCCTAGTCAGCCTAAGCCCATCCCAGCAGACCAGCATAAAAAGATGTGCCAGTTGCCATATATTCATTGAGGTTCCATATTTGGGGCTACATCTAGATGTCGTATGCGCATGAAGCTGAACAGGAAGTGCCCTGTCTGCCGTGCGCACTTAGACTTCGTGGAGAAGAAAGACGGCGTCTACGTCCTGTGCAGGAGGTGCCACACGTCGGTGTACATGCCCGCAGAAGCCGCCGCCGAATACGCCGACGACTTCCCCACGATGATCGAACTCATGACAATAGAGCTGGCGGACATGGCGAAGAGGAGGATCAAAAAGAGGGGAATTAGATAATGGGTAGCCGAGACCAGAAGTACAGGCTACAGTCTACAACTCAGCAGGCATCTCCTCGATCTCGAAGTGTTGGCTCAAATACTCTCTATGTTGCCAAAACCGCCTACCCACTAGAGCCACGAGTCTGCGTCTTGGGACATCCTCGGGCCTCTCCCCCGGTCGGGGCCTCATTATCCGCCCGGACAGTTGCACAGATAACAGAAGCTCGGCAACGTCGGGGTTCCTTCCCTCTGCCTTCATACGCCGCCTGGCTACAACATGTAGAGACGGCCACAGTACCACAGCAAAGTCGCACCATGCAATGTCGACTCCGACCCGCATTTTCCCCCAAGCATCAGCAACAACTACACCGCTTGGGGGTATCTGTTCTGCACTCTCTGGAGGTTCATATGAAACTTGAAACGGCAGGTTCCACTCAATGACGCGTCTGGCCGACGAAATGGCGAAAATTATGATGCATTTTGCTCCCTTCTGCTTGGCCCACTTGATTAGCATGTACAGGTACAGCCCTAAGCCTTGATAGCCGTCTTTATAGAAGAAATCAATTTCTTTTTCGATTAACGCTTTTGGCTTCATTTGCGGTCTAATTTCAATTTTCCTCCCCCATCCCTCGGGGGGCCACCCTGGAGGTGGAGTTGCGGTGAGCATCAGAGATGGTATGTTGGAAGGAAACTGGCGTAGCTCTAGGCAGTGCAAAGCCCCGTCTTCTATCCAGCATGTCAAACGCAACATCTGCAACAATGAATATATTACATCCTCTTTTATCGGCTCCGCATCTATAAGCTTCGCTTCAGCGTACTCCTTTATGGCGTTTACGTCAGTCAGCTCTGAGGTGTCAACATTAAGTACTTCCGCGATTTCAGACAGAGCTACTGAACGTAGCGACGGAATGAATAGTTCTTGTGCCTCATCCCAAATAATGTAATCTACATGAGGGCTTATCTTTATGGCTCTGCCATAATGTCCCAGTACGATGTTGTACTGGGGGAATAGTTCTTCCTGGATCCAGTATCCACAAGCATCTTCAGGCACAATATTCTCTAACTCGCTGTACGTCAATATCGAAGGCGCCTCAATGCGCTGAGGGCGATACAATACACACCTGCGGCAGTGCTTCTGCGGATACTGCCACCGATATATGCAGTACTGTTGTGCCCCCACAGTTAAGATCGCCGAAGGTTGCAGAACGGTGCCCTGAATAATCGACACAAGTTCCCGCCACTTTTTCATGGCCAAAGTCGCTGTGGGGAAGAACATCGCCATCTTGTGGCCCTCCCTTGCTAATATTGCAGCCACTTCAAAAGCCATTCTGGTTTTCCCCCATCCCGTGTGGGCCACAAAAACTACATTTCTACCTCTCTTAAGCTCGCCTATTATCTCACGGATTAAGCTCTCCTTATCCATGCCTCCAGTTGTCATTGATAGAAACGTTGAATCAGCGGCCTTCGTAAAACTGTGTATGAAGAGTACACCTTGTATGTGCAAACAATAAAGCGGAAAAAGGGGGTTTACTTCTTCCTGCCCAGGAGCCTGTAGACCTTTATGCCGGTGTACGGCGACGCGGCAACTGCAAACAGCACAGGCCCGCGGGCGGTCTCCTTCTCTACAACCTCGTAGCCATCTGTCTCGAATGCCCTCTTTGCCTTTACGTCGTAGAACTTCAGCTTCTGCTTCTTCGACATGGCTCAGCGGAATTCGGCACCTCTTAAATATTTGTTCAAGACTCAAACAACTCTAAGATCTTCTCGGGCGGCATGCTGGGAGCCGCCATGCTCACCCCCTTCACGTCGCTGGCCATGTACCTAAAGACGGTGTACACGTAGCGCCGATTCAGCCACGGAACGCGTCTGACGTAGGCATCGAGGAGGGCGTCCAGCTCGTTCTTAGACCCCACGTCCAGCGCCGCCGCCTCAAGCGCAATTATCCACCTCATAAGCAACAGCTCCTCCGCCGCCTCTACATACGCCCTCCTGGGCTCCTTGCCTGCCTTCAGCGCCTTGTACAAGACGCGGCCGAGCCGCGTAGGGCCTCTTGGCGTTGCCAAGTGAAGCAAGTAGAGCCAGCTCCTCCAAACATCCGGCATTTTTCTACGCCGAAGCACCTCCATCAGCTGTGGAGCAAGTGCCTCCACCACCACAACCTTCTCCAGAAGCGTTAAGAGCGGCGGAAGCGCGGCGGCGTCCTCCGGCTTCGAGCAGAAGACCTCCAGCACCGCGTCCACCGCCTCGGCAACCTTGTCGGGCGTCAGCCCCAGAGGTTCTGCCTGACGCTCTGCATCCGCGCCGGCGCTGTAGCCAAACAGCTCAAGCCTCTCCAGAATCCAGTACTGGTAAGTTTCCAAGTAGCGCATATGTGCGTGCACCAAGGCCTGCGGATCCAAGCCCTTCGCCTCGGCATAAAGTCTCAGAATTACTATTCTCGGCGCCATGTCCAGCCAAAACTGCCCAAATTTAAACTGATGCATCGTGAAAGGAGCATCGTGTTCAGCCCAACCGCCCAGACAGCCTACCGGCTTTGTTGAACCGAAGCCTCACAGGGAATCCCCAACAGGGAACTCTTCCCTGCAGGGTTTTCCCTGTGAGGCTTTCCCTGCACAGGAGCCGACTGCAGTTGCTACAATTAGGCGCCTCTTCCTGGACACGCCAGACGGCGCTGCTTCAGCTGTTCCTTAAACAGTCGGCATCCTACCTCTACAATGTCCGCTCTACATGTGGATGAGCTCAAGAAGCTTGCACACAGCGGCGACGAAGAGGTTGAGGAGGAGTTGCTAGCGTTGTTGAAAAAATACGAAATTCCAGAGGAATACGCGGAGGAGGTCAGGCACAGGCTGAAGGAAAGCATCAGAGAGGAGGTCAGAAGGAGGGGCTTGCCGGGAGAGGAGTGGCTCATCGATGCCCTGTACAGAATCCTAGTCCGCATGGCCTACGCCACGTTATGACGGAATTCAACTCGCCGTGATAAAAGGTCCCCTCACCGCCGTCGCCGCCGAGGACCACATACCCCCAGACCCCCTCTGGAACGCCCTCCAGGATCTAGGCGTCCTCATCACAGCCGCCGAACCCGCCTTCGTCGTAGTTAAAGACAGGAGAAACCCCGGCGCCTACACCCTCTGGCGCCCCGACAGACACGCCAACGCCATAGACTTCAGAAGACTCCAAGGCC
>Ga0081519_100052_pt1 | contig 24527 bp, 21 predicted proteins | sample ConSprmetagenome_FD_70987 | JGI IMG/M metagenome (GOLD analysis project Ga0081519, IMG submission 70987) | Hot spring microbial streamer communities from Conch Spring, Yellowstone National Park, USA - C T=80-84 v2 (version 2) | ecosystem: Environmental > Aquatic > Thermal springs > Hot (42-90C) ...
CTATTATTTTCAAAAACATTTTGCTTCTGAAGAGGCACTGATGAAGAGCATAGAATATCCAGAAGAGGAATTTGCAGTTCATAAAAATGCACATCAGGAATTTTTAAAAGCCTATTTACAGAAGGTTCAGGAAGGGAATATTATGGAGCTTTTAAAATTCGTTAAGAACTGGTGGGTTTCGCATGTGCTCCATATAGACAAAAAATATGGCGAATTTATTAAGATGAAAAAATAAATTATGAGGGGGCATGGAGGATGAAAATATTAAAAGAAGACTTTGAAAGAGGGATAAAATTTAGGTACCGTTTGAAATATATAATAACAACTTTAATTATAATAGTTTTAGGCATGTTTATTTTAACATTGTTAACATATTTAGTATCAAAACGCATGCTTTTAAATATGATTGAAAGAGATTTTGAATTTAAATGGAAAAAAAATTTTCAGTTAGTGTGGGAACCTTTATCTACCCATGATCAATTATATCTATTGACAGGTGAGGTGCCTTTGGAAACTCAAAGATTCTATTATAACTATTTAAAGGAAAAAATCTTAAGCCAACAACAGGTCAAGGTAGAAATGATTGTAAGCGATAGTGTCGTGAGCCTGTATGGTCTTGGGCATTTATCACGAAAACCAAAAGATGAGGTAGAGCAAAAGGCTCTTACTACTGGAAATCCACAGTTTCTCACAAAAGACTTTTATAAAACAGCAATTGTTCCAATCAAAGCAAAAGATGAGTGTTTATCTTGCCATTCAAATGTATCTCCAGGAGATACTCTTGGGGCATTAAGTATTACAATACCTTTTATCGATATGTATAACACAGTGCGTAATATATCTATTATTGTATTATTTTTGGGATTTGGCGGATTAATAACTATTGGTTTACTTGTGAGTTACTCATTTAAGAAATCTCTTTACGATCCTTTAGAGAAACTTTCGGAGTTATTAATTGCAGCGTCGAAAGGTAATTTTGGTATAGATCTACCAAAAGATTTGCTTGAAAGATCTGATATAGTAGGATTGGTTGCCAATTCTGTGAACTCTTTATTTAATACTATTAGGTCTTTTTCTAATAAATCGCTTGAATATTCAAATAAACTAACTACTCAGATAGATGATGTTTTTAGAAGTATTGAGACATTAAATGATAAGCTTAAGACTCTTTCACTTAAGTTTGGAATTATCAGCATGCAGATAGATGATATAGGTTTTATTTCTCCAGATTTGACAAAAAATGTTAGACAAGCTAACAATCAAGTGAAAGAACTGAAGGCTAAGATTGATTACATTGCTGAAAAGGAGTTAAGTAGGGAGGAAAAGGAACAATTTTTAGATGAAATTCAAAAGCTTTACCAGGGTATATTAGATAACACGATAAAGATAAGCGAGGGAGTAGAAAAGTTATCTGCAAGTAAAGAAGTTCTTTCAAAAACTATTGATGAAATAATGAGTATGATAATGGAAACTTCAACATATATAGATAAAATAAGTGAGGAAGCATATGAACAATTATTAATTTCGTCGTATTTGCATGCTCAGGCTATCAGTGTATATACCTCTCGAACAGAGCAATTGATAACTGAGGTTATAGAAAAAGAGCTTGATAGATACTACCTCAGATTGCAGGCTCATTTAAAAGGAATTGATAAGCTTGATCCAATGAAGCATGGTGATTTTAAAAATTCATTAATTGGTCAGTGGTGGTTTTCGGAAGAGGGTAATAGTTTTAGAGCCCGTTATTCTTCTTATGATTTTGCGAAATTACAAGATGATTTAGAACAGTTATTTAGTCTTGGTAGATCTATTATTGAATCAGTTGACAAAGGTGAAGAAGGTGAGGTTGATTCTTTATTCCAAAAATATCGAGCTATTTTAAGACGTGTAAAATTAGATTTAGATGAGTTGAGAGAGATGCTTAGGGAAGGGGGCAAGTAATTTCAAGGATGGAAAAGAAAATCGGGTTTCATGAGTATAAAATTTTCGTAACTGAATTAGTTAATATTTACGATTCTTATTTAAGTGTTAGGGGAGATTATAATGATGGGATTAACATAAGTCTTCTTGATAAGAAGATCAAAAACATCGTGGATAATGTTTTTTATGTTGCGATTGCTGGTGAAGTAAAGGCAGGAAAATCAACGTTCATAAACAGCTTACTTAGGGAAGAAATTTTACCTGCCGATGTTTTACAGGCTACTTCTTCTATAATAGAAGTTTTCTACAGCAAAAGACCTTTTTTGAAAATAACTTATGCGTCGGGCAGGGTAGAAGAAATTGAGGAAGAATCGAAGAAGATTTTTAAAGAAAGGTTAAAAGAGGTAGCTGCGATACCTGATGAGTATAGAGATATTCCAACAAGCTTAATTGATTATTGGCTACTTGATCATGGTGAGATCCCAGAAGTTAATGATGAATTTATTCGTTATTTGGAAGAAAAATCAAACTTAGACAATCTTTCATCGCAAGTTGATAAAATACGCTCCTACCTTCAAAAAAGAAATCTTGACAACATTACTACAAGAATTGAGCTTGGTTATCCCTTCCGGGTTGGCTTAGAAAATATTCGCTTTTTGGATATGCCAGGTGTAAACGCAGTAGGTGGGGTTTATGATATAGCCTTTTCCTACCTTGATATGTCAAATGCCATCCTTTTTATACATCCAATAAAACCAGTTGAATCAGAGTCTTTTAAAAATTTTGTATCCACCATAATTCCTAAGAAAAACAAGGATATGGTATTTCTGGTGCTAACTCACGCTGGTGTTTACCTTGAAGAAAAAGATCGACTTTTGAATGAAGCAAGGAGAATATATGCCAATTTAATTCCGCCTAATAGAATATTTACAGTTGATAGCATTCTTAAGTTGATCCACGAAGATTTGATGAGGGGAAAGAAGCTTGAGGACATAAAAAAAGATAAAGCCAAAAGAAAATGGGTAGCTTTTGTCCTTGACCTTGCTGATGAGCTTGGAATGCCTCCTGAAAAAGCCTTTTTGGAATTCTCAGGGTTTAAAGAATTATTGCCCGCTTTAGAAAATTTTTTGATTGAAGCTCCTATTTTAGAACTTAGAAATATAGCACAGACTATACATACGGGTTATGAAGAATTAGAAAGAATGTTAAATGAACATTTGAGTTTACTTCTTGTAAGGCAGAAAGACTTAGAAAGGTTTGAAGAAGAAGTAAAGCAAAGAATAGATGGATATAAAAGGCTCCGAGCAGAAGCATATTTTATTTTGGAAGAAGCTGAAATTAATTTTAAAGGCTTAAATTCTCCTTTTGAAAAGGCTTTACAGGAATTTAAAAGTAAATATCAAGAATTCATCATAAATTCAAGAAATATTGAGGAATTGCGAAAACATTACAGGGATGCAGAGGACGAGTTAGATGAAATTATAGGAAAATCGCTTTCCACAATATCTAGCTTTTTCCGAGAAAGGTTAAAGGTCCTTGGAGAAAGTTTAAATAAAGAATACAAAGTAACCATTCCAAAGGTAGATTTTGCAATTTTGGAAGAATCAACAAAGAAAAAATTAAAAGAGAAAGAAGAAAGGGATGCTTTAGGTAGGGCATGGTCTTTTCTACTTCCATGGAGATGGCTAAAATTAAAAGAACTTTTTAAATTTAAAAAGGAATCAGCTTCGACATTAGAAAAGAAGCTTTTACAAGAATTGAAAGGGGCAGCTATTACTCAAATTTCAAACGTTCTCGACAAGATAAGGGATGAAATTTTTAAAGCTTTGGATTACTATAAAGGGCAAGTGAGACAGATACTAAAAGAAAGAGAAGCTCAAATTGAGAGATTAAAGCTCGAAATAAAAACAGCAGAGGCTCTTGAGTTAGAAATTTTGCAAACGGAGAAAAAGCTTACTATGATTCAGCGAGAAAAAGAAAGATTAAACAGGTTCTTGGAGAATTTAAATGTTACCTAAGGAAAAAATAGAAGAAATTGAAAGAAAAATATTAGAAGATTTGAATTCTCAATTAGCTGTGGTTAAAAGTGAAGTAAATTTTTTCATTGACAAGGATTTGAATCTATATTTTCTTAGAGAATTTATAAAAAGCTACACACCAAAACTTTTGGAAAAAAAAGCTGAGATCCTTTTAGATACATTATTAAATTATCTAATGTCAGCTCTTTTAGAAGTTATTAGGGATAAAGATATATCAGTAAAACAGAGCGTAGTTCAAGCAGATATAAGAGAAAGAGTAAAAGCTTGGGCTTTAGGTAAAAATAATGCTTTTAATCCAACAAAATTAGAGTTGAAGGAAGACGAAGAGATATTAGAAAGGTTAAAAGAGGTTGCTCCTGGATTGCTTGTTGCTATAGGAGGAGCTGCTGCTGCTGTTATTGTTTCAGATAACATTCTAACGAAATTGGTCCCAGGACTTTCAACCTTAGCTGGGTCTGCTTATATTATCAAACAATTTAGAGAGCGAGTTCAAAGGCTAAAAAGGATTTGGAAAAAAAATGTTGAAAATTATTTAGATATAAACAAAAAATTACTTCATAGTTGGTTAACAAGTGTAATTGAGAAATTTCATAAAGAGGTCGCTAACCTTTAAAAAATCTATTTAGCTTTTGAAAGTAAATCCAACAGAATTTTAATATCACTGTCTATTTGGCCTACAGTTAAAAAGATAATTTCGCGTTTTATTTCTGGAGTTTGCACAACTTTTACTTTATACCCCTTGGGGTCAGCTATGGCTAAACCTATAGCACCTTTTCTTTTTTCTACCTGTTCTAAAATATCGTCGGGATATTCTACATCGATTCTGTTTTTAGGATTTATAGGGAAACCATCTAAAATTTTTTGTGAAAAAATAGTGTGAGTTCCTTTCATGCGCTTTGCTACTACAACTTCAATTGGAACATCTTCCCACCCAAATGATTTCCAATTTTTTTCTATACCCAAAAAGATCTTTTTTAAATCTTCTTTTGAGAGACGGGATATCGTATTATTTTGATTGACAATTACTTTTGTTGAGGCTTGTCCTAATACAATATAGGTAAAAACATCCGGATTATCAATAATTAATCCCTCTTCTTCTAAAAGCTGAAGAAGGACATCAAAGGGTAAGCCAAAGAAACCTGCGTTTACACGCCTGTTGTATAGTTCCCAGGTTCCTAAAATTGGACCTACAGGGACAATTTCTAACTTTTTATTTGTTCGTTTTTCAAATTCCTCTTTTATGCTTTCTAAAATATCTATAGTCCCCCCACCACAAGCTACCTTTATAACATCACCTGAACTTGTAAAACCAAATCTGGTGTACATAAGAATAAGAGATCCTACCAAAACAAGGACATGAATAAAAATTTTGATTATTATGTATTTCGAAAATCTTTTCATTATCATCTTCTCCTTTCTGGCATTTTTGGAGGTATTAAATAGTTTATAAGAGTTAGAACCTCATTCTTGGGTGTTTTTTTATAAGCTAAGTAAATAAACCTTGAAACCTCGGGAGTTTGTATAACTGTTACGCTCCGGTCTACATAAGGTTCTTGTATTATTCCAATAGCGTTTTCTCTAAAGGCTACAACTAATTTTAGTTCCTTAGGTGACCTTACTGTTATAAATTTTATTCCTAAAGGGCTATTGCCGATGATGTTGTTAAGAAAATATTTTTGAGCCTCGCTTGCTTGTCTGCTAAGGACTAAAAGGGGAGGTAAGTCTTTCCAATTAAAATGGGACCAGCTTGTAATTTCCCCTCTCAAAATTTGAGTAAGCTCAGATTTTGATAATCTAGTTACCGGATTTCTTTTGTTAGCAATAACTACAATCCTTTCTTTCCCTATTATTACTTCCTCAAACGCTGTGGAAGGAATTTCTATGCCCTCATTGATTAAGAGGGCAATCCAATTTTTCAGAGGGATTGTATCAACCGCAAGGTCAGCTCTATCATTATAAACTTCCCAAAGGGAAAATTTGGGACCCATAGGAATAAAAGTTATTTTAATTCCTGTTTTCTCTTCGAACCTCCCCGTTTTTTTCTTTAGAAATTCAAGAGATGATGGGCTACCCACAATTTTAATTTCCGCAGAGTAAGCTGAAGAAAGATAAAATATTAAAGTGATAATAAAGTTTGCTAAAAAAACTCTTAGCAACGGTTTCATCATCCGTCCTCTCTATTACTTGTAGGTCTTAGTATATCTTGCACCTTCATTATATATAAAATCTATAAGTTTTTTAACTCTTTCTGTAGGTTCTCCCTTGGTAATCAAAGTTATGTCCCTAATTAACTCCGGTATTTGAGGGACTTTAACCCTTTCATCAACTGCTCCCCAAGAAGAGATGCCAATGGCTTCAGGAAAATTGGCTATAGTTTCTTTTATCTCTTCAACGGTGTTAACTTCCATAATGTCACCGTTGACTTTTTCGTTATCTAAAAAGAACTCGGTAAAGAGCTTATTTGTTCCAGGTATGAGCCTGCCCCAAACAATGAGAATAGGAGAATCTTTCCCGCCCACTTCTTGCCAATTGCGAATTTTGCCTGTAAATATGCCTTTAATTTGTTCTTTAGAAAGTTTGTTGACCGGATTTTCTTTGTTCAAAAGAACTACAATGCGGTCTTTTCCAAGATGGAATTTTTTGTAACTTTCAGGATTTTTGACCTCAAGGTTGTTCTTTTTTAAAAGGTCGACCCATTGGTCAAAGGTTAGACCTGCAGCTGCGGCTTCTACCTCCCCACTTTCTAAAGCTTTAAAAGCGTTCACTGGGCCTGAAGGAATAATGATAAGCTTTATTCCCGTTTTCTCTTCAAAGGGTAATTTTATCGGTTTTAACACATTTTCAACCGGTGCTGCACCTCCAGCAACATATAAAGTTTCAGCATATCCTATGCTAATACAAAGGAAAATAAAACTTATAAGAAATTTGCCCACAAGTAAAAATCTAAGTTTCATAGATACTATTTTATAATTAGCTTGTTCAAAAAGTCAAGAGGGAATTTGTTCAATTTGGGTAAACTGTAGGTTTTATTCTCATTAATTTTTTTATTTTTTTTCTTTTTTTAAATTTTAGAAACTCTTATAGCGCCCTTTTCATTGTATAAAAATTTTTTCGGAGAGAACATGGAAGTCCCCAGATTTAATCACTTCAAACCCCACTTGGCCTTCTTGAGTTTAACCTCTCATTCAGTGTTAATCTTCCAAGCTGATTAATCGTATAAATAAACCATTTTATCTCTTTTGGATACCTCAAAAAGATCAATAAGGTAATAAGGAATACGCTGTATCCTTCTATTTTTTCATTACCTTAACTACTTAGAAACTTAGAATATATCTGCCCCATCTTCCCCTTAATCTTAATATCTCTTCCTTTTCTTTTTTATTCTTTGCGAGCACCTTCTTTAAAGAATTCCAGAATTCCTTTTCTCACCCGAGGCACCCTTACCCCCTTCATTTCTTCTAAAGCTGTGAGGAGATCCATGCTATAAAAACCGTTAGCATAATCTTTTGTCTTTTCAAGGGAATTTTTCTTTCTTCAAGCCTAAGCACTTTTAATAGTGGTTTGATTAATGCCTTTACTAACTGTTGGAAAACCCTAAAAGTTTCTTTTGGAGTTGGGAGTTTAATTTGTTTGGTTGTTTCATGAGTGCTTCCCTTTCTTTTAAGTGATTTAAGTTCGATATTTCTTGAGGAAGCTCCCGTGCCTTTTTTTGTCCTCTCAAGTTATAACAATTAATGAGACACTACCATGTCAAGTTACCCAAAAGTCTAAAAATTAATGTCAGGTTATTTCTGAAGATTGCACAACTTAACTTTATATTTCTTAGGGGAGCTATGACTAAACCTATAGCGCCTTTTATTTTTTCTACCTTTTCTAAATATCGTTGGGATGACAAAAAGAAGAGTTTCAGGATGATCATCCTACCATGTTATCTCAAGCGTAAACGAAATGATCTTTAATTTTGTATCTTAAATTAAAAAATTGCCTTTCAATACATTCCTTCATAAGGGCTTTCTAGATAATAAAGGGCACGGTTTATTTGAGGTTCTGAGCCGATGAGCACAAGAAGGTCCCCTTCCTTTAAAACAGTTTCGGGCTGAGGATTTACTATTAACTCATCTCCTCTTTTTACAGCGATAACAGTTGCCCCAGTCTTTGCCCTTAAATTAAGCGCCCTAAGGGTTATCCCTACAACGGGATGACCAGGCTTTACGAGATAGGTTTCAAAGGTTAGCTTCTTTAGAAGCTCCTCTGGATGAACTTTCTTCAGTTGTGTTATCATCTCTGTTCTCAGGGCTTCGTAGTGTTCGCTTTTTAAGTCTGAAACAAGCTCGTTTATTACATTGAGAGGGATTTTAAAGTATCGTAATGTTTTTTCAAAGAGGGCAATCGAGGCTTCGTATTCCTCAGGGATTACTTCATTTGCTCCGAGCTTTAAGAGTTCGTCAATTTCAGCAACAAACTTAGTCCGGGTAATGATAAATATGCTGGGGTTTAATTCCTTGGCAAGCTTTACTACCTTTCTCACGGCAACGGGGTCGGTGATAGTTATTATCAAAAGCTCTGCTGATTTTACACCGTATCTTATAAGAATTTCCGGGTTTGTGGCATCACCAAAGAATATGTGTTCTCCTCTCTTGCGATAGCGTTGAACAGTGTTTGGATTTAGCTCTATGACTGCATAGGGCACATCTAAAAGCTTTAGAGCTTGGGCTACATTCCTTCCGCAGATTCCAAACCCAAGGATGATCGCCCGATGAAGATGTTTATGATGTGGCTTTTCATGCTCTCTTCTGACAAGGTCTTTATGTTTTGCTCGGAAGATTTTTAAAAATCTATCGGTCATTTTGTCTGCTACCCCTATCACAAGGGGAGTTAGAAATAGAGTCAATGCTGATGAGGCTATAAGGATTTGAGAAACATCTAGGTTCAGAAGGTTAAGCTTTTCACCTTCAAGAAGAAGAACAAAGGAAAACTCCCCGATTTGGAAAAGGTAGAAGGAGGATAAAAAGGCAGTGCGGAGGTTTTTGTTGAGAAGATATACGACTAAGAAAACTACCATGGTTTTTAAAACAAAGATAAAAAGTAGGACAATTAAGGCCTGCAAGGGATTTTGTGAGATAGTAGGGATAGAGAGAAGCATTCCGATAGTGATAAAAAAGAGGGCCATAAACAGGTCCTTTAAGGGTTTTACTTCAGCGATGGTTTGATAGGCGTATTCTGATTCTGCGATGGCAAGCCCGGCAATGAAGGCACCAAGCGAAAGGGACAACCCGAGTTTATGGCTGAAAACAGCAACTCCAAGGGATGTTAGAAAAATGCTTATCAAAAAGAGCTCCCTTGAGCGGGTTTTTATCACCAATACCAAAAGGGTCGGGATGAGCTTTAAGGCAAGTAGAAGAAGGATTGCTAAAACGCCGAAGGCTTTAAAGATTTTAAAAAAGACCTCAGAAAGGGTTAAAGATTCATCGGCGAGCATCGGAAGAAGAAGCATGGCAAGAACAACAGTTAAATCCTGAAAGATTAAAATCCCAAAGATATACCGCCCGTGAGGAGTGTTAAGCTCCCCTCTGTCTGTTAAGATCTTTAAGACCACAGCGGTGCTGCTAAAGGAGATAAACAACCCAAAGAATATGGCAACTTTGATGTTAGGAGCTACTAGGGCAAAATAAAACAAGCTGGAAAAGATTGAAGTTAGGACTACTTGAAGCAAGCCGGCAACGAATACTTCTCTGCGGTAGGCTAAAAGCTTCTTTACGGAAAACTCAATACCGATAATGAACAAAAGGAGGATGACGCCAATCTCGGCAATGCTTTCTACTACGTGCGGGTCTTTGATCAGATTAAAACCCGATGGTCCGACGATAAGCCCTGCGCATAAAAAGGCAGTCAAGACGGGAAGTCTAAGCTTCAAGAAAAGGAAAGCTAAAATTAAGGCAAAGGCAAAGGCTAAGACTATGGCGTTAAGGGTGTCGACCAGCATGCTCTTTTAGTTGAGCCCTAAGCTTTCCTTTATACCGCTTATGATATATTCTACCGCAATACTTGCAAGGATTAGCCCAAGTAGTCTCACCAAGGCTTTTGTGCCCGTCTCTCCAAAAAACCTAAAGATGTAGCCCGCAAAGAAGAAGATGGTAAGAGTTAAAAGGGAAACAATGGCAATTACTCCTAATAACCACAACTTTCTTTCCCAATCTATTCCTTCAGAAAGGATAACCGTGGTCGTTATGGCTCCTGGTCCAGCTAAATAGGGAATTCCAAGGGGCACAATGGATACATCTTCTCTTTCTTTCCATTTTTCTCGCTCTTCAGGCGTCTCTTTTATGGCTCTTGTCCTGGCATAAAGCATGTCGATAGCTGTTAGTATAAGAAGTAAGCCCCCAGCCACCTTGAATGCAGAGAGTGAGATATGGAATAGCTTAAGAAGATTTTGTCCAACGAATAAAAAGAGAGCTAAAACGATGAAAAGGGTTAAGGTTGCTCTAAGGGCAATAAGTTTTCTTTCTTTTTCTGATACCCCTTCAGTTAAGGTTATAAAAAGTGGCGCTCCCCCAATGGGGTCAACCACGGTAAATAGGGCAAGAAAGCTTTTTATTAAAAAGCCTATCTCCATCGTTCAGTAAGGTAAAGCAATATTCCCGGAATAGCAGAAATTAAAATAAGAGAATAACCAAGGAGTCCAAGGGCAACTCCATACTCAAGGGGGTAGCCAAGAAGGTGAAGAAAATAGCTTAGCGTTCCTTCTCTCACCCCAAGTCCTGAGATGCTTAAAGGAAGGGCAGAAAGAAAGCTAACTATAGGAATTACTACAAACAAAACCCTCAAAGGAAGGCTAAGGAAAAGGGCTTTGCTTAAAAAAACATACTGAAGCACAAAAAAGACCTGAACCACAAAGCCTAAAACAATGGGTATCAGATTTTGTGGGAAAAAGAGAGGCTTTAGGGTTTCAGGATTTTGGATCTTTGGAAAAAATTTTTTTCCAAGAAGGTTTATCAGGAAGAATCCTAAAATTGCCGAATATATGATTAAGAAAAGGGTCTGCTTGAGGGTCGGAGGCAAGAAGTCGCCATACAAAGGGAGGCTTAAGGATAAGATGACGATTATACCAAACAAACCGTAGCCTCTGTCAAAGAGGAGGCTCATGCTTGCTTTTTTCCAATGTAGCCCCTCTTTGATGAGTAAGCCTGCCCTTAGAGTATCTCCGGCAACGATGCCTGGGAAAACGGTGTTCAAAGAGAGGCTCATGAGATAGCCCTTTAAGTAAAAGCTTAAAGGTTTCTCAAATCCCCAAACTTTGCAGATTTTCTTCCAACGAAGCGCTACCAAGGTTTGAAAACTCAAGACGCAAGTAAAGGCTAAAACATAGTAAATAGGGGAAAGGTTTTTCAAGACGAGAAAAAGTTTATCCCACTCGGTTTTTTTTAGTAAGTAAAGGAGCAAACCAAAGCTTATGATGAACCTTGCCAGAAAAAGAATGACTGATTTTATTTTTTTCTTCATTTTGTTAAATGTTTAGCTCTTATTCCTTGCTGGGAAAACCCTGAAATAGGTAAGGTATGGGTTTGTGGGGTGCATAAAGGGGTTTTCGATGATGGCAACAAGCTCATTCTTTGTAGTAGCAAGGCGAATGTATTTTTCAGTAGGGTTAAGGGAAAGTTTTTGGAACCTGACCCAAGATAGAAAGGAAGAAGTTGGAATCCTAATCCCTGCTCTAATCTTTTGGGCAGATTCTTCGTTTACAATTACCTTGGGTAAGAATTCTAAGGCTTTTTCAAGAGGAATAATCCTTTTTTGCAGAGAGTTTCTATCTTCCTTAGCTAACCGCTTGACCTCATCAAGGCTTATAGCTTGGTCAAAGGTAAAAACGGATTTTTTAAGTCTCACTAGACTTTTAAGCACCGCTCCGCATCCAAGCCTCTGCCCAAAGTCATGCACCAAAGCCCTTACATAGGTGCCTTTACTGCAGGCAAGCAAAAATCTAACCTCTGCTCCGTTCATCTCAAGGATCTTAAAATCGTAAATCCTTACTGTCTTGGGGTTTTTCGTTATGATAAGCCCGTTCCTGGCATACCTATAAAGTGGTCTCCCTTTATACTTTGCCGCTGAAAAAGGTGGAGGGGACTGCTGAATTTCTCCAATAAAGTTAGGAATGACCCTTTGAACATCCTCCAAGGTGATCGAGCTTGGGTCGCTTGTTGCTAAGACCTCTCCAGTTATGTCATAGGTGTCCGTGGTTATCCCAAGCTGCATAACTCCTTCGTATAGTTTATCTCCTTCAAGAAAGATCTGGGCAACTTTCGTAGCTTCATTTAAAAAAATTGGTAATACACCCGTGGCTATTGGATCAAGGGTTCCGCCGTGCCCAGCTTTCTTTACCCTGAGAACTCTTTTTATCTCTTCAACAGCATCCATTGAAGTTAACCCTTGAGGCTTATCGATAACAAGAATGCCTGATAAATTCTTAAGATCGTTTGTCTTCATCTAACCACCTAACTCAAGGTGAGAAATCTTTTCCTCTAAAAGCTTTATGACCTCTTCTAAAGATTGAGAACGAACCTTAAACCCGCAGGCATAGGCATGTCCTCCCCCTCTAAACTCCTTAGCTAAGGGTAGACAAGGATAAGGGGGCTTGCTTCTTAGGCTCACTGATATATGGTCATAATCAAGCTCTTTTACTAGGATAGAAAGCATTACTCCTTCTACATCTCTAAAAAAGCTCGCCAAGTCATCAAGCTCTTTCCCATAGTGCTCAAAATCTTCTTTAGTTAAATAGGTTATAATAACCTTTCCGTCTTTGAGAAGTTTCATGCGATTTAGGGCACTTTTAAGAAGATTGATCTCCCCAAGTGTCCGGTTTGAGTAGATGGCGTTGGCTACTGCGCTTGGGCTTGCCCCAAGCTTGACGAGCTGTGAGGCCATCTCAAAGGTCCTTGCGGAAACATTTTCATACCTAAACCCACCTGTATCGTAATATAATCCAAAAAGGAGTAGAGTTGCGACCTCTTGAGTTATGAAGATGTTGGTAAAGGTGAAGAAATCAAAGAGTAAAGCTGTGGTAGAAGGGGAGGATGGGTCGATTAGCTCTATTTGTTCTTCAGCAAAGGGCTCGCAATCTTCCTTATGGTGATGGTCAAAAATGATGGCAAACCTTGGTGTGTTAAAAACAGATAGCACTTTCTCGTTAATCCTTTTCGGACAATGGGCATCAAACACAATAAGGAGCTCAGGGTGGATGCTAGTTGATAAGTCTTCTACTTTGGTTATGGCTTCAATGCCTGGCAAATAATAAGCCTTACGAGGTATATCCTCAAGAAGCAAGGTAAGATTTATTTTCTCTTCAGCCTTTAATTCGCTTGGGACGACGCTTTGCAAAGGAAAATCCTTAAAAGCCTGATAAAAAGCTAGCATGCTTGATATTCCATCAAGGTCGGGAGCAGTATGAGTGATGCAAAGGATGTTTTTGGCTGAATTTAAAACTTGGTAGGCTTTTGAAAAGTCCATCAAGATTTTTTAATCCTTGCAAAGAGTTCGTAAAGCCTTTTTTCTTCTTCTTCTCTTAGGTCCTGCTTAAACTCTATGTCCGGAAGAAATTTTATAGTCATTCTTTCGGCCAAAAGCTTCTTAATGTAGCCCTTCGCCTTGGATAAAGCAGTCTCTATCTCAGCTGGATCAGCATCGTAGACCCTAAAGTAAACGGTTGCCTTTCTTAAATCATCGCCAATCTTTATTTCAGTTATACTTATAAACTTTTTAAAGATTGGATCATTTAGCTCAAACATGATGATTTCGGACAACAGATCTTGAAGGAGACTTGCAACTCGCTCGGCACGTCTCCTCATTTTTTCAGTATCCTATAAGGTCGATTTCTACTTTTATGATTTCAAGGTCTGAATTTTTTTTAATAAATTCAATAAGCGTTGTCAGTCTACTGTCCACAAACTCTCTATCCTTTCCGACAAGGCTTACTCCGAGGACTGCCTTTTGCCAAAGGTCATGTCCGTCAACCTCAGCGATAGATATTCGCTTAAAGTTAGCTTCTATCTTTTGAGTTAGAGCCCGCAAAATCTGCCTTTTTTCTTTTAAGGAGTTAGGGTAGGGAAAGTAAAGCTCTATCCTAGCAATTCCTACAACCATTTAAGAGCTCCAAAGCTTCTGTTCAATCTTTCTGGTCTCAAAGGCTTCTATAATATCTCCCACTTTTACGTCGTTAAAGTTTTCAATCTTAAGCCCGCATTCATAGCCGGCTTGAACTTCTTTTACATCCTCTTTAAAGCGTTTGAGACTGGCAATTCCGCCGGTAAACACTACCACTCCGTCTCGGATCACTCTAACTTTGTTGTTCCTGCTTATAACACCCTCCTTAACATAGCATCCAGCCACGATCCCAACCTGAGGCACTTTAAAGGTAGCTCTAACCTCTGCAACACCAGTGATAACCTCTTCATAAATAGGCTCGAGCAACCCTTCCATCGCCTTCTTGATGTCTTCTAGAAGATGGTAGATAACATCATAGAAGCGGATGTCTACTCCTTCTTGCTTAGCTATTTCTTTAGCTTGCGAGGTCGGCTTAACATTAAAACCAATGACGATAGCCTCAGATGCCGAGGCAAGCATTACATCACTTTCGGTTATGGCACCAATTCCTTTCCTGATTATCGATACCTTAACCTTATCAGTTGAGAGCTTCTGTAATGAAGCATCCAAGGCTTCGAGCGTTCCTTGGGTGTCTGCCTTAAGGACAATCTTAAGTTCTTTGAGTTCACCCTCTTTTAGCTTTTCAAAAAGCTTCTCTAAGGAGATCTTAGTTTGCTTTGCCGCTTCAGCTTCTCTTGCTTTTCTTTGCCGATACTCGGCAATCTTCCTTGCCTTCTCTTCATCCTCAACGACGATAAAGTCATCCCCTGCCTGTGGCAGCTCCTCAAATCCTAAAATTTCAACCGGAGTAGAAGGGGTTGCTTCCTTTACCCTTTGTCCAAGGCTATCCAACATCGCCCTAACCCTACCAAAGGTTTGCCCTGAGACGAATACATCTCCTTCTCTAAGCGTCCCCTCTTGAATTATGATCGTGGCCACTGGTCCCTTGCCTTTGTCAAGCCGACTTTCGATTACCCTTCCTCTTGCTGGTCTATCGTAAGCTGCTTTAAGGTCTAACATTTCAGCTTGAAGTAAAACAAGCTCAAGAAGCTCTTCAATGCCAATCCTGTTTCTGGCTGAAATGTTAGCCATAAGCGTGTCGCCACCCCATTCTTCAGGGACAAGCCCAAGCTCGGCAAGTTGTGCCTTAACCCTTTCGGGATTAGCGTTAGGCTTATCGATCTTGTTTATAGCCACAACTATTGGCACTCCAGCTGCCCGCGCATGCTCAATGGCTTCCTTGGTTTGTTCCATGACACCATCGTCTGCCGCTACCACAAGAATGACAACGTCTGTAACCTGAGCACCTCTTGCTCTCATGGTGGTAAAGGCTTCATGACCAGGCGTGTCAATAAAGGTTATCTGTCTTCCATCCTCAAGCGTTACTTTATAGGCTCCGATGTGTTGGGTAATTCCGCCAGCTTCTCTACTTGCCACATCAGTTTTTCGAATAGCGTCAAGAAGAGTGGTTTTCCCATGGTCAACATGCCCCATAACTGTGACCACAGGTGGTCTTGGCTTAAGCTCATCTTCATTTGGAGGAACATACTGTAGAAGAAGCTCCTCCTCAACCGTAGCCTTTTCTACTTTGAACCCAAACTCATCGGCAAGAATTGCCGCTGTATCAGCATCGATAGATTGATTTATGGTGAGAGGTAGCCCCATCATTAAAGCCTTTTTCAAAAGTTCACCAACCTTAACCCCCATTAATTTAGCAAGCTCACCAACTTGAATGGTCTCATAAACCTTTATCTTCCTTTCCTTAGGGGGTAGAGTTGAGGGTCTTGAGGGTTCTTTGGTTGGCTTTTCCTTTTTAGCTAAAATTTTTGGTTTTTCTTCTTCCTCAAGTCTTTCTTCAAAAAGCTCTGTAGGCTCCTCTTCAAAAAAGAAATCTTCAATTTCCTCTCTTAATTCTCTTTCCCTCTTTAAAGCCGAGGGCTTTTTCTTAGGTTTTTTCTCTTCAAGTTCGACCTTTATCTTTTCCTTTTTCTTTTTTTCTTCTTTTTCAAATTTTTCTGGAGTTGGCTGAGGGGGAGGTGTTATTTCTGGTTTTTCTTCCCTTTTTCTGTAGCGGTCTCTTCGTGGTTTAAATTCTGTAACTATCCTTTTTACAGATGGTTCCTCAGGTTTTTCTGTTTCTTTTTTTTCTTCTTTTATCTCCTTTGCTTCTACTATTTCAACTTCTACCTTTTCACCTTCTACCTTAGCCTCTTCGGAAATGAGCTTTTCTTCAGGCTTTGGTTGAACTTCTTCTGTAGGCTGAACTTTCTTTTTTATGATAAGTTTCCTTTTTTTAGGTTGTTCCTGAGCTACTTCAACCTCTTCCCTTTTAATTACTATAAATTCTTTCTTAGGTTTCAACATCTCTTTAATTCTTTCTGCTTCCTCTTCCGAAAGTAGACTCTGATCGTCTTTTATGCTAAAACCAGAATCTTTCAACTTCAAAATTAGTTCTTCTACAGTAAAGTTTAGCTCAACCGCTAAATCACTAACCTTAATCTTTGGCATCAAAACCGTCCCTTTTAAATAGCTTCTTTAGCAAGGTCTTTTTTAAAAGATTTTCATAATCATAATATTAAAGCTTTAAAAATCAAGGGAGACAAATAAGATAAGAGATACCTTCCTTTGCTTGGAAGGAACAGGGTAGGGGAAGTTTTTTGAAGCTATTTATTTAACCGACCCATAAGGCGAGGGTTAATGAAACAACCTTTGCTGGTCTTGTTTTTTGACTACGATTAAGTAAAATAGTCAAAGCATGTCCTACTTAGTCCTTGCCAGAAAGTATAGACCACAAAGGTTTTCCGAAGTTGTTGGGCAGTCCGCGGTTGTTAAAACGATCGTTAATGCTCTAAAAAAGAACAAGCTTAGTCATGCCCTTCTTTTTGCTGGGATAAAAGGAACAGGTAAGACCACTTTAGCAAGGATTGTAGCCAAGGCTTTGAATTGTCAGAATATCAATCCCGAGGAGTATGAACCCTGCAACCAGTGCCAATCCTGCGTTGAGATAACGAAGGGTATTCATGTGGATGTCTTGGAAATAGATGCAGCCTCAAACCGTGGAATAGATCAAATTAGGGAGATCATCGAGGCTCTAAAATATGCTCCCGCAAAGGGTAAAGCCAAAGTTTACATCATCGATGAAGCTCACATGCTAACTAAAGAGGCAAGCAACGCTCTTCTTAAATCCTTAGAGGAGCCTCCATCTCATGTTTACTTTATCCTTGCCACAACTGAGCCAAACAGGCTTCCCCCTACTATTCTTTCCCGTTGTCAACGCTATGAATTTAGACGCCTTGATTTTAAGCTAATTTTTAACCATTTACAGAGGATATGCGAGCTTGAAAACTATCAAATTGAGCAACCTGCTCTTGAACTCATAGCAAGAGAAGCACAGGGAAGCCTAAGAGATGCCCTTTCTCTCCTTGACCAAGCAATGGCTTACGGGGTTAGAACCAAAGAAGACCTTCTTTATAGCTTTGGCTGGCATGAAGAGATTATCTTTGAGGACCTAGCAAAAGCCTTGATTGAGCGAGACTTAAAAAAAGCTATGGAACTTGTGCAGAATCTTTATGAAAAGGGAGTGGATATTATCTCCTTTACCGAACGGCTAACCCACCTCTTTCGGGAGCTTTTTTTAGCTAAAATCTTTTCTCAAGAAGTGCTTGCGGATAAAGTAATAGATTTTCGCTTGCTTAAAGACCTTCTTTTTTTGGGAAACAAGGAGGATTTTCTTTTAATCTATCAAGCCCTTTACAAAGGGCTTGAAGCTATAAGGCGTTCTACCTATCCCCAATTTCAGTTTGAGTTGATGATAGCTAAAATATGTGAATACGAAAAGTTTATCTCTATTGATACGCTTCTTGAAAGATTACCAACCGAGGCTTTGGTGGCTCCTGAGCTGAAGCAGGAAGGAAAGGTCGAGCCTAAACTTGAGCCTAAAGCAGAGCCTAAAGTTGAGACTAAAGAAGAGACAGAAGTTGAACTAAAAGCAGAGCCTAAAGAGGAAGCAAAAGAAGAAAAAAGTAAGAGGCTCCTTGGTGATGCTTGGGATGAGACCTTTACGCCCAACAAGGTAGCAAAGGAAGAAAAAAAGGGACTAAAGTGGGAAGAGTTTCTTGATATAGTAGGGAAGGAAGGTGCTACACTTAGAGCACTGTTAGAGAGCGTTCCTAAACCTGAAGAAAGGGATAATAAGATGGTCTTCCTTCTTGAAGAGGATTATCCTCTTTTGACTTCAGCCTATCGGGATAAACTAAAAGACCTTGTGTTAAAATTTTTTGGGAAGGAGGTAGAGTTTGAAGTAAAGAAAAAGAGGCGAGATCCTGAGGAGGTAAAGAATAGACCAGAAGTTCAAACCATCATGAACATCTTTTCTGCAAAGATAGCCTATATACAACCAGCTAAAGGAGAGTAAAAATGTCCTTACCAAAGGAATTGCAGAAGCTTTTTAAAGAAGTGCAGCGGATGCAGCAAAAGATCGAAGAGATGCAAAAAGAGCTTGAGACGAGGGAGATTGAGGTCCAAGTGGGTGGGGGTATGGTAAAAGTTGTAGCCAATGGAAGGCAGGAGATAATCCGCATAGAAATAGAGAAGGAGTTAATAAACCCAGAGGAAAAAGAGATGCTTGAAGATCTAATCGTTGCAGGAGTAAACGAGGCTCTTCGTAAGGCTAAAGCCATGTTAGAGGAGGAGCTCTTGAAGCTTACCGGTGGACTTCCTCTACCGCCTGGGTTTAAGTTGCCTGGTTTTTAAAATTTAAGAAGGTATGCTAACCGCTTCAAAAAACATCTATCCAAGGGTCTTAAAAAGTTTAATTGAAAAGTTAGCCAAACTCCCTGGGCTTGGAGAGCGAAGCTCAACAAGGATCGTCTTCTATCTCCTTTCAAGGCCAGAACTTTGCGAAGAGCTCTCTTTTCTTATCTCCGAGCTTCCTAAGAAGGTAAAGCTTTGTAAGAAATGTCGAAACCTTTCTGAAGATGAGCTCTGCTCAATATGTCTTGATAATTCTCGCAACCGGAGATTGCTGTGTATAGTCGAAAGCCCAGTCACCTTATACGCCATCGAGAGCCTTAGCCTCTTCAACGGAACCTACTTTGTGCTCCACTATCTTTTATCTCCGAGGGAGGGGATAACGCCTCATGACCTACCTTTAGAGGAGCTAAAAGGTTTGATTGAAGAAAATGAAGTAGAAGAGGTTATCCTTGCCTTATCGCCTACGCTATCTGGTAATGCAACTGCTGAATTTTTAAAGGAATTTCTATCTCCCTTTAAGCTTAAACTTAGCAGGCTTGCCCTTGGCATACCCTATGGTCTTGAGATCCAATTTGTCGACCCTTTAACCTTAAGAAAATCCTTAACGGATAGAGAGGTGTTGAAGAATGGATAAAGATTTTTGTAGGAGGGTCATTCTTGGAGCCTTTGTTCAAGGCTATTTTCACAATCTACGCGGGTCCCTCCAAGGTGTTTATCTTCCTCTTCAGCGTATCATGCTAAATTCCTCAAAATATCTAACAGAGGAGGGCTTAGCCCTTTTCCAAAAAATGATGTCCTCCCTTGATAAGCTTAACAACCAGCTTAACATTGCCTTGGCTGACCTTAGCTGCGAGGATGAAGGACCTTGGGACCTCTTTGAGGTCATGCAAAAAGAGATGCTTTTTTGGGAGGCTGATTTAAGGTTTAAACATAAAATAAAAAAAGAGGTGATAGAAAAATCTAAAGCTAAGGTTAAGCTTCCTTACAACATCCTCCTTGGTGTACTTTGTCTTGTTGAGGCGGAGCTTTATCAAGCTCTAAGCGAGGGAAGTGAGTTGAAGATAGCCATTTCCTCAGAGCCCAAACCTTGCGTTACCTTCAGTTGGAGCGGATCCTTACTCTCTCAAAACTTAGAAAAGGTCGCAGAGCTTATCAAGCCTTACGCCACGCTAACTAAGAACGAAAACTCTTTAACCTTATGCTTCAATCAGTAGATGAAGCCTCCCTTGACCTTAAAAAAGAAAAGCTTTTGCTTCTTGGATTATATCTTAAGGAAGGAGCAACTTTTAGGCTCTGCAAAATATTCGAGGAAGTAGAAATAAGCCGAATCTTAAAGGTTTTTCCTTATTCTGAAAAAGAAATTTTCAGAATCGCTAAAGAGGAATTAAAGAGATGCGAAAGGTCAAAAATTCGGATTATTTACTTTAAGGAAGAGGACTACCCGGAATTACTTAAGAATATCCCGTATAAGCCACCTTTTCTTTATGTTTTAGGTGAGCTTTCTCTTAATTCTGCTTTAGCCATCGTGGGGACAAGAAAGCCAACCCCTTATGGCAAGGAGATAGTCGAAAAATTTGTGCCTGAACTTGTCGAAGCAGGGTTGACCACTGTATCAGGATTAGCCCGAGGTATTGATACCTTGGTCCATAAAACTACCCTAAAGGAGGGAGGTAAAACAGTTGCCGTCCTTGGAACAGGGCTTGACGTCATCTATCCGCCAGAGAACAAAGACCTTTTTTTGAAGATCCTTGATTCCGGCTCAGCTATTGTTTCTGAGTTCCCCTTAGGAACCCGCCCAAAAAGAGAAAACTTTCCCCGAAGAAATAGGGTCATTAGCGGACTTTCACAAGGTGTTTTAGTTGTGGAGGCTGGAAGAAGAAGCGGAACATTAATCACCGCAAAATGGGCTCAGGACCAGGGGAGGGAGGTTTTCGTCTGCCCAGGAAACATCTTTTCCGAGCAGTCCCAAGGAACGCACTACCTCCTCAAAAACGGAGCTATTCCTGTCACCTCAGCAGAAGACATCCTCTATCACTTGGGAATAGAGTATAAGCCAGAGAAAGGAAAGGAAGAAGTAACCTCCATAGAGCTTTCTCAAGAGGAAAGAAAGATCCTCGAATGTTTAAGTAAATACCCAACGCATTTTGAAAATCTCCTTGCGCAAACAGGATTTGACCTTCCTCAGCTTTTATCCTTGCTAACCGAGCTTGAGCTTAAGGGGTTAGTGAAGAGCCTTCCCGGAAAGTTTTATCAAAGGCGTAGCTGAGCCTTAACTAAGTCTAAGGTGTTATTCACCCGAAGCTTAAGAAAGATCTTCTCAAAATAAGCTTCCATGTCGGAAAAGATGCTATTTAACACCTCTTGAGGGAGGTCCCACCAATCCTTTTTAAAGGCTCCAAAGCCCTTTTTCCTCGTTTTGTAGATAAATTGAGCTTCGGTAAGCCCTTCCTTCCATTCTTGAGCAAAGTTTTGTTTCAGATAAGCGTAAATTCTCTGTCTAAAATCCTCGGGCAAGGCTCTATGGTCGTAGATGAAGTTCTGCAAACCCGTTGCCAGATGCACTTCAACGCACTCGTTATCTGGGAAAAGCTCGAAGTATTCTTCAGGAAGGGTTGAGGCTCCGTGCTGAACTGCTCCAGCCAACCCAAACTCTTCTCGGGCAATCCGAGAAAGGGTTCGAAGAACTTTAAAATCTAGAGCAACCTGGGCTATTGACCCATCAGGTAAGACCACTCCTCCATGGCTTGTGCCCGTCTGAACGCTTACCTTTGATAGACCAACCTCGCCTTTGAAGGTTCGCTTAAAGCCTTCGAGAAAGGCTCTTAGCTCCTCAGGGGTGCTGTTTTTACCCCCGATCTCACCGATTTCTCCGCCAAGGTTTACTGTGATTCCCTTTGGTTCTATGCTTCTTATAAATTCGGCAATCTCAGCGGTAAGCTCATAGTTTGCCCTTTGCTGTTCCATGATGTCTTCTTTTTCAAGGTCAACAAGGGTTGAAGCATCGATGTCAATGTTGTAAAACTGGGCGGTTATTGCTTGTTCGATCAAGTTTATAAGGAGCCTTTTTTCAGCATCTGGTTTTGCGAAGTAGGATTTTCTGTTTGCTTGGAAGTGGTCTCCCTGGAGAAAAACCGGACCAGGATAGGCTTCATCCCGCGCTGCTGCAAGAACACATACCGCATACTCAAGGGGGCTCTGCTTAGTGTAGCCCATCTCCGAGCGGGCAATCTCAAAGATCACCGCCCCTACATTTAGCCTTTTTGCAACTCTAAAGATAATCCTTGCAAGGTCATAGGTCAAAATCCTAAGGTTAAAGGCTGGCACAGTAAACCCAAGGAAGCCTTCGCTAATCTTCTTGTAAAGAGGATAAATAGACCTTCCTACATATCCTTCATTGTTTAGGCTTCCCAAAAGGGCTCTTAGTTTTTCCTGCTTTAAGCTTACGTTTTCCTCAAACACCGCTTCATAGACTTTTTCTCTAAGACTCGACATCAAACGCCCCCTAAAATATCTACACTTTGAACTGGTCGGTTAGCTCCTTTATCTGGTTTGCTACCTCTTTTATGTCCTCTGCTTGTCTCTTTAGTCTTTCGGAGAGTTCTTTTAAGGCTTCGGCCTCCCTCTTTATCGCTTGAGCCTGCTCATCAGTTATCATTACCTTGTCTCTTACGCTTGAAATATGCTCAAACACGGAGTTTACCACGATGGTCTGCTCCTCAACCGCCGAGGCAATGGTTGTTGCTGCATCCTCAACATTCTTAATCAGGCTAACAATTCCTTCAACAGAATTTGAAACATTGCCTGCTGCCTGCACCAAAAAGTCTATCTTCTGTTTTATCTCTTGGGTTGCAGACTGGGTTTGCCTTGCAAGCTCTTTTACTTCGTTTGCAACGACCGCAAAGCCCTTGCCAGCTTCGCCTGCTCTTGCAGCCTCAATAGAGGCATTTAGGGCAAGGAGATTTGTCTGCTCAGCAATGTTGTTTATAAGGTTTACTACATCCTCTATCTCAAAACTGGCTTCCTTTAACTTTTCTGCAAGCTCTTTTGTTTCAAACACAGCCTGAGAGGTCTCCTTTACCATTTGACTTGAGACTTGGGCTTTTTCGCTTATCTCCCGAATAGCCTTGGTAAGCTCTTCCAAGGAGGTTGAAACATCGTTCATGGCGGAAAGAATTTCCGCAGAAGACATGCTTATGTATTCAGCCTTATCACGAAACTCTGAGATGACCTCGGTTGAACGGGAAACATCTTTATAGAGCTCGTCTGAGATACTAAATAGGCTTTTAGTGTTTTCAATAAGCCTTTTAACAATGTTTGCTAAACTTTCAAGGAAGTTATTGAATTTAGCGGAAAGCAAGCCAATCTCCGATTCATCTTGAGAGGTGAACCTAAAGGTTAGATCACCTCCCCCCTTTGCCAACTCATCAACCATTTTGACCGTGGTAAGAAGGCTCTCAGAGCAACCTTTAAGCTGTCTTGTGATGGTAAAAGCAATGATAAGGAAAAGCGTAACGAACAAACCGGTTAAAATTAAGGCAGATAGTCTAAATAGGTTTATGATAGCTTTTTGGTCTGTGCCAACAGCGATGTATCCCATAGGGTTTCCTGCAAAGTCCTTTATTTGAAACTTAAAAAAGTATTGCGTGCCAGTGGTCAACTTCTCATCCTTTGCATTTAAGATCTTATCCAAGGTCTTTTCATCTATGTTTTTTGGCTTACCATAGAGAATACCTTGAGGAAGGACCTTGACTTTCCCCTCCTCAATGAACTTTTTATCTAAGATTTTCTCCAACTCTTTGTTAAAAACAATGACATACCGGTCAGCCTGTTTAAAGGCTTGAGAAAAATCTTCCATCATCCGGTCTACGGGGTAGGCAATTTCAACTGAGCCAAGAAGCTCTCCATCCTTAGAGAGAATTGGAACGACGGTTCTATAAGTTATCTCAAAGAGCCCTGCTTCAAATCCAGTGACAGGCTTTCTCGAACTTTGGGCAGTGACGATGGTTTTTCTAAACCCTGATAGGTCATCAAGCTTAATATCCATCCCAGGTTTAAGCCAGGTTATAACAAAGGACCTAGCTTGAGGAAGATGAAAATGAACTGAATATTGAGCGAGGTTTGTTCCTCTTACTAAGTCTTCATACTCAAACCTTAAGATTCTTCCATACTTTTCAAAGATGGGTCTGTTTGATTCATTGACATTCGTTAGCGTGCCAGCTTCCTTTGCTAAGGAAAGATAGATATTCTGAATGTGCTTGTTGTTGGCTAAAGTCAAAGAGTAGCTTAGAAGTTCAGCCTCTCTTTGTTTTAGAAAATCTGAGAGAGTATCCTCAAAGTTCTTAATCAGGTTGTTAGTTTGTTTTTCAAAAACAAAACGTGTTGAGATGTAGAAGCTAATCAAAGAAATAACAAGGAAAAGGGCAAAGGAGATAAGGAAGTATCGTTGGATCCTTTTAACTATGGATTTTTTTACCTCCATGCCTAACCTCTGACTTTTTTGCTTTCCTCTTGTAATATGCTATGTTAGCAAGTTTTAATCCTCGGGTCAAGGGAAATTTTTTCAAAATCTTGACCTTTGAGGCTGTTCTAAAAAATCCCTCATCGGGACGCCCCTCCAACCTCTAAAGGAGCTGACCTACTCCTCACCCTATCCCACGCCCCTTCCACCAATACAGGCTTAAG